>Ga0315904_10012560_pt1 | contig 10685 bp, 20 predicted proteins | sample LakEriMetagenome_6_FD_203529 | JGI IMG/M metagenome (GOLD analysis project Ga0315904, IMG submission 203529) | Freshwater fungal communities from buoy surface, Lake Erie, Ohio, United States - Buoy 12 MA120 | ecosystem: Environmental > Aquatic > Freshwater > Lake | place: USA: Lake Erie, Ohio... | reverse complement strand
AGTACCAGTCAGTACCACAAAAGAAGGCCTAGATCGGATTGCCCGTCTTCGTGCATTAGAGTCTAAAATAGAAAGCCACCTAGAAGCCATTAGCCTAGGATTTTACGAGATCGGTTTAGCGTTTAAAACCATTCGGGATGAGGAGCTTTATAAGGAGCAATATTTAAGCTTTCAAGCTTTTTGTGAAGCCAACAATTCTAAATATCGGATTTGCTATCAAGTGATCCGCCAGTATGTCACAGCTTCGGAGGTGATTGATATCCTTCAAGGCTCAGGATTTGAAAAGAAAAGACTTCCCCAAAATGCCAGCCTATGCAGGCCACTGGCAAAGCTTAAAAAAGCAAAAGACAAAATGGCAAGAGTATGGGGCTTGGCACTAGCCGACACCGACGGCTCCCCCACCGCATCAGTAGTCGGGCGTTTAGTTCTGTCGGCCTTAAAACCAGCCGAAAACTATCAATATCAGGAGGGAGATGTGGTCAAAATAACCGATATCCCTGGCAAAAACGGATCATGGGCAATCGTGACAGTGGTAGGAACTGAATACCTAACCGTGGCTGACTACACTGGGCAGGAAAGCATCAGAATATCAGATAAATCCTGCTATCCAATAGATTACACCCAAGAACAATTAGACTTTTATCAAGTGCTTTTAGCACGGATAGAGGCAATTTATAATTCCCCCAATGCCGATAGTTTTGTAACAAAAACACTAAAATCATTTTCTAAAATCATGCGCGGATCGCTGGTAGAAAGCGAAGAAAAAATCCTAAAAGTATTAGAGGAATTATGTCTTTAGATTCGGTATTAAGAACAAAATCACCATACAAGCTTTATCTTAAAGATGATGAGGACAAGCTGTATTTAATTGACAGCATATTCCCAGTCGCAGAGGATTGGGTGGTGTTTTTAAGAAAAACTGCACAGCAGGTAAAAGTTTTTGAAAAATTAGAAGAGGGGGAGTAATTATGGAAACACTGAAGCCTAGTCTTAAAGAAAGGAGAGAAGAATTAAAGCTAAAAAGAGAAGAGCTTAAAATTCATCAAGAAACTTTAGAGCTTCAAGATAAACAGACCACCGCGCTTTTAGCCCAATTACAAAAACTAAAATCAATGCAGCGAATGGACGTAATTCGAGAGGGACTGCTTGCTAATGGCGTTAATTTTTTGACTGGAGATATAGCCCAAAATCCAGAAAGGGATTTTAATAATGCCATGAAAACGTATCTAAATGCAGTCAAGACTTTAGATACTTTAGAATCAGATAAATTAAGTTAAAATAACTTTGTACCAATTAATAAGTATAAGATTATGGCGATTGATTTAGCTGATGTTGTCTCCTCCGTTGCTTTAGGCAATACAAAATATTTCGGTGATGGTCCCGCAATTCTTCTTAACGCTTCTTTTACGGATTTTCAAACAATTCGTACAGAAGGCTTCGTACAGTACAACAAACACACCGCCCGAGTAGATGTCATTGCTGAGGCTGCACTAACCGCAGGAGTAAAAGCTTTGCAGTCTATAGGAGTTACTGAAGGCGTTGCTATACGTCAAATTGATCCCGCAAGCGGTCAAGTCGCAGTTAAAGGCTCTCAAACCACGCCCCCAGTAACTCCATAGGCATAGGACTATTTAGGGCAATCGAAAACTAGGAAATCATTTTGACTCAACTTGGGAATACGGGAGTAAAACCCCGTTTTTTATTGTCCTGATTTCCTAAAATTAATTTATGGTGATTTATGGTGATTTATGGTGATTGGGGAATGGATCGCATTATCGGGAGTGTTTCTAGGGGTTGTCACAGGAATTATAGCTGGCGGCAAAACACTACTAGAAAACTCCGTAGAAAATTCTAAGAAACTAACGCACATAGCGTCCTCTGTTGATAGCACATGTGAGGATTTAGTGGAAATCAAGGACAGCATGAAAGAGCTTAGATCCGAGCAGAAGATCCACGCTGCTAGGGTAGAAGCCATGGAACGTCAGTCTAGAGAGGACAGGTATTTAGACCAGCAAAGGCACGACGAACTTAAAGGAAAAGTTAGGGATTTGTGGAAAATGTTCAAAGAAGCGCATCCCGAATTATTTAAACGGCAGTCCGACTTTGGGGAAGATGAGTAATTATCTAATCCTAGTGTTGCTAGCAATTCCCCCGCCCAACGTAGCCAGATTTATAGTTTTGCCAAGGTATCTTATAGATACCTGCTTTTGATTGGGTTGATAGGTAGATTTTGGTAGAATAGACTCTAGTTTTTGCTTTATACGTTTTTGAGTATTTTTTATCATGGATGAAATTTCAATAAGAACAAGTGACTATAGAAATATTTTAGATTTTTTCCTTTACCCCTACAACAAATTACCTGACATCGTGACGGAATTGGACTCTCTTTTTGCCGAACGTGGGGATGCTTGGCTGGTAGAATTACAAACACTACTAGACTCTATGGGGGAAATCAAAACCCGATTAGATGCCGAATCTAGTAAGCCCCAGTATAAAATGCTGGACATCGACGATGAAGTTAGAGCCACTATGGAAGCAACCGCAGTCGATGCCGTCAGAACCGAATGGAATCAAGCTATATTAAAGTTGGTTAGATTGACAGATATACAGCCATTCGTATGGCAAGGGGAGGCGTTTAAGGGATGAATGATGACTTGCTCGCAAAAATGATTTACATGAGATTGAGGGAATTAAATTATCCAATTTTAAAGCTTAATATTGTTTATTTAGAAGATAGTGACGAAAAGGGAAGCCCCCTACCTGAATCGGCTAACAGTTTTAATGACCGATCCATTCTCTTAGAGGTTATTAACAATCAGCCCAAAATCTTATTTAATGAACTGGCGACAACCGAACCAGGGAAATACTACACTCAAAACCCAATGAATTTAAAAGGTGCGGCTAACATCGCACTAGATACCCCATTTATAAACTGCTGGACTTGGGGCATTCATGGCACAGGCAGATTCAAGCACCCAGCGTTAATTCAAGTTAAGCCGATTACTGTTTATCGGGATAAAAACAAAGACTCCTTTCGCGCTGGTGACGAGAGAGAGACTGGGCTATTTGGTATTAATCAGCACGGGATTTATGGCTATTCTCAAACTAAAGACAATATTGGTAAGTCTTCTGCTGGTTGCTTAGTAAGGTTTGATTACGCCGAACACTTGGAGTTTTTACGCATAATTTACAGTTACCACAAAAAATCAGACTCGTTAAGTACAATTGTTTTAGACACGAGTAAAATGTAGGAAATTTTATGCCAGAAATTGACGACTTAAACCCTGATTTAAACCCTACCCCAGAGCCGAAGGAGTCTGACGCTCCGCTAGGGGAAGGCGGCAAAAGAGCATTAGAGCAAGAACGGGCTAGACGCAAAGAGCTTGAAAAACAGATCAAGCAATATGAAGAACTCAAATCTAAACTTGAAACAATTGATATTGAGGAATACAATCAACTAAAAGAGCTTAAGCAAAAAGCCGAACAAGACAAACTTATCACCGATCAAAGATTTAAGGAACTAGCAGAAACCAAGCAAAAAGCCCTTGACGCTCAACAGGCAAAAACTACCCAACTAGAAAAGCAATTAGCAGAAAATAGCAAGAAAACCGCCATTCAAAAATATTATTATCAGCTTGGAGGGAAGGAGGATAACATTGATGCTACGACTAAATCAATGTTTGATATTCTTTACGAAAACGTCTTAAAAGATCGGATTCAAATTGAGGCTGATGGCTCTATCACAGTGCTTGATGTTGCAGGATTGGCAGAGGATAGAGGCGATGATGGAAAGCCCAAAACTCCCAAGGACTTAATCCTTGAGCTAACAGGCTCAACCGTATGGGGACACCTGTTTGAAAAGCCCGATATTCGTGGCACTGGCATCACCCAGGGAGTTAAAGGTCGGGCTGGTAGTCGAGAAACTTTTGAGGATATGTTTAAAAGGATTCAAAAAGGATGAAAAATCGAACATTACAAACCTACCTAAGAAAGAATTGGAAAACTACCCTATCGGGGCTGATTAGCGCGATCGCGGCCTACTGGACCATCGACTACAGACTGGGAGACGCTCCTTTAAAATATAAGCTTGCACAATGGACTGTTGCAATAGGAGTAACATCCTTTGGACTAGCGGCTAAAGATGCTGACAACAACTAAAACAATGAGGATTTATCATGAAAACTTTGACGAACGACCCAAACCCTCCCACCCCCTCCCATCCTACTCTCTACCCCACTCCCACCCTCCCCCCCCCCTTTTTTCTCCCCCAGTCTCGCAGTCAGGCGCTGTTTATCAAAGGGGTTAAAGAGGCTAATGATCGTGAATATAACGGACTTCAATCTCTAACCTAAAGTGTACAATTAGGGAAAAAGAACAACTCGAAAATGCCGAATAATGCCCAAAAAGAAGTACAAACCCAGACCCAAACCAATGGGATAGCCCCATTCCTGATAGGAGTTGACCTATCATCTGTTTTGACCGCAATCACCGATTTAAGGAGTTTTTTCATGGACAAGTTTCTAATTTCCACCGAACAAATCGAGCTTTTAACCGCCAGTATTGACGCGGTTAAAGCTAGTGTTGATAATGAATCAGCCGAAATCAAAGTTAACTTACAGTCAGTAATTGATGCTTTAAAAGTTCCTGATGCTGATATCTCTGCTCAAGTCGCGGCTTTAGAATCCATTCAATCTGGTGTCGACGCTTTAAGCAATACCATCGTTGTTGATGTTCCTGTAGTCGAGGCTCCCGTTGAACCTGATCCCGAAGTTCCCACCGAGCCTCCTGTACTATAATCTGAATTAACCTCCACAATAGCCTAGTAGGTATATTTGCTTACTAGGCTATTTTTTTGTTAGCATGGGAAAACAATAACTAGCGAGTAGTGTTGTCGGTGCGATGCCGTGAAAACAAATATTTAGGTATCGAACAAATGCCCATTGATTATAAACCAGGTACGTTGTTGGAGGCAGCCAACCGTAGCCTTAATGATGGAAAAGATCGACTTGCAGAAGTGATTACACAATTTGCACTTGGATCTTCTGTCCTGCCCTTTTTACCCTTCCGAACTATTTCGGGGGGATCTATTGAAGTCGAAGTTCAAAATACACTAGGGGACGTTGGTGTTAGACGCATCAACGAAGTTAGTGTAAGAGGACTAGGAACTCATACAAAAGCAATTTATTCAACCGCAATCCATACTGGATCTATCGCGGTTGACAGAGCTTTAGAAGCTCGCATGCCAGGGTCTACGGAGTCCTTTAGGCGCGATAAAATTCAGGCGTTTAGTCTGTATTTTGATCGTTTGTTTATTAAGGGCTCAAAAGAAAATAATGACCGCGAATATAACGGTTTACAGGCTCTAACCAAAGACTCTGCAACTCAACTATTGCCAGCAGGAAATACTAGCGGAGGGGATGCTCTTTCCCTAGGAAAACTCGACACCTTGCTTAAATACGTTGACCGTCCAACTCACTGGATCATGGACAAACTTTTTGCTGCTAGACTATCCACCGCAGCCCGTACAACTGGGGTGAGTGGATTCGTAACATTCAGCCAAAACGACCTAGGTATGCCTCAAATGTATTACGCCGGTATCCCGATTCTAGAAATAGATGAGGATAATCAAGCTAATCGAATTTTAGGATTTACCGAAGCTTGTCCGGGCGGTGGCACTGGGGGAACTTCTATTTATCTCGTTTCCTTAGGCGATCTAAGGTTACAAGGGATTCAAGTTCAGCCGTTGCAAGTCTACGGTAAAGGGCAGGATTCCGAAGGTCCATGGAACCTAGAGGAAATCGAGTGGGATGCAGGGATTGGATTATTCCAACGCAAGTCAGTCGCCCGACTCTGGGGAATTAAAGACGTTCCTATCGTCGCATAGGAGGACAAAACAATGCCAACATTCGTAAATCTAAAACGATACCCCCGCTTAGAACCCGACCATTCTGAGGTATTGAGAGAAAAAGGGACAGCAATATCAGCAACCACCGCAGAAACTGCAATCGCTCTTAATCCTAGAACCTTGGAAGAGTTCGCCGCCGTCGTCATTTCAAATACATATACCTCTTTTACTGCGGGTTCTGCTTTTTGGCAGGTTTCGATTGAATCCTGTCCTACTTCTTCTGGCACTTTCACCGCAATTGGCGGTCCTTTAACTATTGATGGAACTGCGGCTATTGTCCCCATTCCTATTAGTGGGTATCTTGCTGAATATCGAGATTCTAATTCCTTGTTTGTTCGTGCTAGAGCGATTAAAACGGGAAGCCCTGGAAACCTCGATTATGCCGTTTTACTAACCCCAGACTAGGAGAAAAAACATGGCTTTTAAAGGAATGAAAAACTACGGTTTTATTTCCCCTGACACAAATACTCCCCAAGGACAACTAGCGGCTTTATTTCCGCTATTAAGCTCTTTTGCGGTCAATGTGGCAGGTACGGAAACCGTAGCTCAGGGATATGTAGACGGAGTTTTAGCCAACGTAGATACCTACATATCAGCAACAGAAACTACTGTTGATATGGGGGTGCAGAGCATCGACTGGATCACCCTACAATGGTTGATTGGTGAGTTTGCTCAAGTAACGTCTTCTTTGGTTTTACCTATCGTAAAAACTGGAACTGTTCCTACCACTCCCTTTACAATTACCGATGGTGACTTGGCGGGCGCGACGGTTGCTAATGTTCAAGTTACCTTTGTCGATGACAACCAGAGCAACGTCGTACCTTTAGAGGTAAAAACAACAACTCCGACCTTGTTTGACGACGTTCAGCTAATTACAGGAACTCTGGTTTTTAGCGCTGCTGCTGTTGGCAGAGCCGTAAAATACATGGTAAGAAAAACCTACTCAGGAGTTCCTACTGTTGGGTACGGAGCATCTGCTCAGGTAATTGACAACCTACAATTCAACGGAATTATTGTGGGAACAAGAACAAAAGGGATTGCGGTAAATATCCCCAAGATGACACGAAGTGGAACTTTTTCCATATCCCCATCCACTCCCGACCAAACTATAACTTTTAGAGCTAACATTTCTGGTACTGATCGCGCCTCGGTGCGATATGCTGTAATAGAATAAAGTTAGTCTATAGTTTTTGAATTGAGCATGGAAGCCCCTAATAGGGGCTTTTTATTGTCAATTTATACGCTCTAAAACTGTTAAGCCGTTATTGTTCTGATAGTGGTACTTGACCTCAAAAGGTTGATCAAAAATAAACTCAGAAACTGCATCCCATAGCCCCGCTTTAGCCGGATCTTCTCCCACATGGGCAAAAGTGACAGTATCGTGCAAAGCGATGTATTTGGATACCTTTCCAGAATGCAATGTGAGTTCTCCGATTAGTTGATCGTAAGTGTGAAGAGTATCAATAAACAATAAGTCCGTAGGCTCTATTTTGATTTTCAGGGTATTCTGAACATTGAATGACAAGGATGTTTTGCCCCGAAGTTTTAGGATTTCATTCCAATCGTCCCATTTAGGATCTATATCGTAGCAGGTTAGTTTTTTGGGCTGTCCCGACAATAAAGCCACGGTAGAAACTCCATGGCGTGTACCAAATTCCGTTACTGTGTCCACCCGTGAGGCTAGATCCCGCAACGTGGGGAGATGTTCGTTAATATCACAGGGAGATTCGCATAAGTGCTTATAAAGTTTTTCCAGTCTCATCTTTCTTTTCCTGTTGCTACAATAAACCTAATCTAGCAATTTTCGGAGGATTAAATGGTAGTCAACTTTAGTAATGATGATGCTCCCGATACTAGCCCCAGTCCTAGCGGATTTAGTAGCGAGAATTTAAGAAAGTGTGCCGAAGTAATTCAATTTATGGAAACATTGCAGGAGTTCGAGGTTGATCTAGAAGATGAGTTATTAAAGGCTATTCAAAAAATATCCGCCATGCCATCATTTCAAAAAGCCAGGGCCATATACGATCAGAATGCTTATTTAGCAGCGCAGGAATTAAATATTAGTTGGAGGCAAAAGTTATCGGACGTAGAAAATGCTTACATTGACGCTAAAACCAACCTAATCAAGCAAAAAAAAGCAGCGCTAAAAATAATTGAAGACAATGCCGCATTAGAGGAGGCGAATAAGTCAATACTAAAAATAATTGAAGATCGCAACACTCTAAAGGAAGAAAACGAAACAATGCGAGAGCACCTAAAAACGCTAGGCTATAAAATGGTCTATGTTGATGTGCCAGATTCTAAATCAGGGGATACCCCAGACTAACTATAGGAAACAGCCAGATTGTTAGCCAAAAGATAATTAGATAAGTTTCCAATCCCACTAACCTCTACCTCAGAAAGATATCGCCCGAAGCTGTCCTTCTGAGTATCTTTTTTTACTTGATGATTTTTAACAGTCCTAATCAAAACCTTTTTATTAGTCAAGAATTGTAGTTTTTTTGCCAATGCCTTGCCCTCTGGGGTTTTCATTTCAGGAGCGTTAACCCGATTTAATCGTAAAGTTTGACCCCGTAGCCAAATATCAAAACCAGCATCAATATCAACCACTAGGGTATCCCCATCGACAACACGGGTAATCACCGCGCTATAGGTGTACAGGTCATTTTCTACCACTGGTAATTCCCTCTAATCTCTAAAGATTTTCTAGTCATGTTGATTTCAAGGGATGCGTTGTTAGAGCCGTACATTAAAGAGATACTTTTTAACAATTGCTCCCTTTCCTGCCTGCTTATAGGATTGGCTAATTCGGCTTTTACGGTTAGCTGACGGGTTTTAGGATTGGCTACATAGCTAATTGGAATAGCAAGATCGACGGCGGAGGGCTTTGGGGACGGCATGACAACTTTTAGTGCATTTGTTTTACTCTAGTTTAACGATAACATTGGGATTTTCTTTTGATAATCGATCCGCTATGTGAACCGCTTTATCCCTGTTTAGCCTAATAGCGTTCTCTTTATCTGATTTACGCATATCTCTCCCTAGGTAAACCTCTGGAGCCAGTTGGATAATGTACATGATAGCTTCTAGTGTATTTGTTCTATCCTATCACCACTAGAAAGTCCCGTATATTTACGGATGACAATCATCTTCGATCTTGATATTCTAAGGATATAGACAAACACAAACAGAAGACAAACAATGTACTATTTTATAATCCCATCCGTTACCGAAACATCATTTTCAAAAGTAATCTTATGCTATCTAGAACTAGAGAACAAAGACTGGACTTACAAGCAAAGCACCCTGGGCATTTATGAAGATGTAGCAGTACCAGATAAAGCGCACATCTTTGAGATTCCTGATCCCCTAGATCAGTTAATGTTTCTGGCTGAATCCAGTCAAATAGGACTCAATGGAGTAATAGCGTACCTTGTCAACAACAAGGTGTTTAAAGCCATAAAAACCAACCCAATTTGCCGATAATCTTACAAGCCCCGCAAGGGGTTTTTAATGCTTATCGTTTTTAACCGTTTCCGCCCCAATCCTCTTGGCAATCTCATCAAGCCCATGAAATTTAAGCGCGTCTTCAATTATTGATCTTCCTGCCATCGTCACCCGTTGAAATGCTCCTGACAACTCCGACACATCCCGAACGCTTAGGAATGGGTCGGCGAGCCCTACAGACTCCCTTTCCTCTGGGCTAATAGTATTAAGCTGAATTTGTTTTAATAGTCGTTTCTCTACCTCAACTTTTAGTTCATAGCCCTCACGAAACGGTCTAACCAGTGCCTCAAAGGTTTCTTTCTGGCTCTCCAGTTTTGCATTAAGATGGCACTGCCGCAGCCATTCGTCGTAGAGATCGGCTCTTTCGTGCCAACGGTGATCAGAGGCATATCGCTCTAGCCTTCCGTTCCTAGTGCGAGTATCGCTATCTTTTCGCTCCGATAATTTCCTATTTGCCCGTAAGGATTGAAGATGATCCGCTACAAGTTGAATCGTTCTAATCGGTCCCATTTCTAGGAACACCCATAGTGCGCTGTAGGCTGTGCTAGTTTCCTTTTCTAATTTTTCAATCGGACAAGTTGGCAGCGAAAAATCCATAACAAATCAAATAATAGTCGTACTTAAATTGTAGTATAGAGATATTTAATCTGCTAGGTTTTTGTGAGTAGGCACATAGAACAGTTAGGATTATCCGCAATTTACGAATTAATTGATTGGTCTACAGGACTTAAGTTGCAAGAGGAACAAAAGGCTTTTCCAATATTTGAACCTCACCCAGGGGCACAAGCCGCGATGGTAGAGCTTCTAAAAAATCCTGATGGAAAATTATCTCTGTGGTACAAGGGGGGAATTAATGCGGGCAAAAGCTTCCTAGGGGCTTGGTCAGTAGTTTATCGCTCTGAAATTGACCCCCAAGGCAGGGGGTTGATAACCGCCAATAGTTACGGACAACTCGAAACTTCTACCCTAGTAGCACTGGCTGATTATTGCGAAATGTTTGGTATCCCCTTAGAGCCGAATAGGGGGAGTTCTGAAGCGACAGCCAAGGCGATCGCAGCCAATCGTCATTGTTATATCGGTAAAAAACAAACTTTTCACTACGTTTTATCGGCTGATAGCTTCACAGGAAAAACCAAAAACTCTAAAGAGGTGGGGAGGGGATTACAAGTAAGATGGGTATGGGCTGACGAATATGCCTACTCTGTGAAAGGAGCTTTTGATACGATTATGGGACGGATTGGAAGGGGAAAAGGGGAGAGTAGTGGAATGCTCA
>Ga0315904_10012559_pt1 | contig 10686 bp, 8 predicted proteins | sample LakEriMetagenome_6_FD_203529 | JGI IMG/M metagenome (GOLD analysis project Ga0315904, IMG submission 203529) | Freshwater fungal communities from buoy surface, Lake Erie, Ohio, United States - Buoy 12 MA120 | ecosystem: Environmental > Aquatic > Freshwater > Lake | place: USA: Lake Erie, Ohio... | reverse complement strand
GGACTTGTCTTGGTGAACTCCAGCAACAGGGGCACATCTTGTCCCGAGAGCCCAACCGGGGGGCCGACAATCCAACCGGGGTTGTCCCGCTCACCCGCCAGCACCTGCTGCCCGTTGATCGAGAGTGAGACGCGTCCCTGGGCGTAGACAGCAAACCGGAACTCGCCTGGAAGTGGGGTCACCAGAGTCCCGCTCCAGGTGACGGCGAATTTTCCGGAATCGAGCCGGGGGTCGGGAGCCAGCCCGTCCCAATCAAAGGCCACCTGTCGATCCGAGCGGGAGACCACGGTCGTTCCGGACGAATACCGTCCCTGCAACCCGGGCTGAGATTCCTGGGCGGCGACCCCGAAAGGGGCGATTGCCAGACCAAGCCACAGGCAGGCCGACCAGGCGCACCATCGAAGGCGGTGGGTCATGATTGCGGACGCAGGGAGGGAGGGCGGAGCACACCGCTCAAACGGCGACGCCGGCAGGCCGTGGTGGCGGGGGGCCTGCAAAGCTGTTATATCGAGGCGCGTCTGTGGTGTCGTCTGTCCTGTGGTGGAGTGTCGGTTGTGGCGGTTTCGGTGGAGGAATTGAGTTCCCTGTTGGGCCGACTGCAACAGGGAGAGGTGGGGGTCGAGCAGGCCCTGGAGCAGTTGAGCCGCTCGGGCCTGGTCACCGTTGCCGAGCATGTGACCGCCCAGCTTGATCTCGACCGTCAGCGACGGTGCGGCTTTCCCGAGGTCGTGTATGGTCCCGGAAAGACCCCCGAGACACTGGTCGAAATCCTGCGCAGGATCACCCAACATGGCCAGCGGGGGCTGGTGACCCGGGTTTCTCCCGAACAGGCGGCGTTTGTGCGCGAGCAGCTGCCGGCGGTGGTCTGCAATCCGGTGGCCCGCACGCTGCGGCTGGACCCGGCCGAGGTCATCGAGCCCGCGCCCCAGGGTTCGCCTGGCTTCGTGGCGGTCATCACCGCCGGTTCGAGCGATCTGCCCGTGGCGGAAGAGGCGGTCGAGACCGCCCGGTTCATGGGGTGTGTGGTCGATCTGATTGTCGACGTGGGGGTGGCCGGTCCGCATCGCCTGCCCGCCCAGAAGCACCGGTTCGAACACGCCGACGCGATCGTGGTGGTGGCGGGAATGGAGGCCGCGCTCCCCTCGGTGGTGGGAGGGTACGTCAGCTGCCCGGTTTTTGGAGTACCGACCAGCGTGGGGTACGGGGCTCACCTGGGGGGGCTGGCCGCGCTCCTGGGAATGATCAACAGCTGTGCCGCGAATGTGACGGTGGTCAACATCGACGCGGGCTTCAAGGGGGGCTACCTGGCGGGGATGATCGCCAGCCGCCTGGCCGAGGCGCGTCGCCGCTGACTTCCACGACGTGACGAAGAGAGATTGTCCACGTCCGACTCAGATCAGGCCTCCCGGGCGAGCGCGGGGAATTCACTCAGCACCTGCGCGAGCCGTTCGAGCGGAACCCCAATCACGTTGGCGGCGCTGCCGCGCAGCCCGGTCACAAACGGGTCGTTCGGCCACTGCAGGCCGTAGGCGCCGCACTTGTCGCGCCACTCTCCCGAGTCGAGATACGCCTCGCGTTCCGCCTCGGTCCAGGAGCGCATGTGAATGGCGGTCGCCTCACATCCCGTCAACGAGACACCGTCGGCGGTCCGCAGCAGGCACCAGCCGGTGAGCACCTCGTGGGCCACTCCCGACATCGCCTGCAGCATGCGGCGGGCATCGGCCCGATCGACCGGCTTACCAAAGATTTCCCCTTCCACATGTCCCACCGTGTCGGCGGCGAGAATGAGGCCCCTCACACCCCGTCGGGCCACGGTGCGGGCCTTGAGCTGGGCGATGTGAATCAGCCCGGCCTCCAGATCGCCCAGCGACAGGGGATGCGGTTCGTCGAGATGGGCGGGCACGCATTCGACTTCGTAACCGGCAGCCGTCAGCAGTTCCCGTCGCCACTGCGACTGGCTGGCGAGGATCAGGCGGGTCATGTGTATTTGAAAAAGCCCCAACCGGTCTTGCGCCCCAGCCGCCCGGCATCCACCAACTGAGTCAGCAGCGGGCAGGGACGATATTTGGGGTCACCCAACTCGCCATGCAACACCCGCAGGATCGACAGACAGACATCGAGGCCCACAAAGTCGGCCAACTGCAGTGGTCCCATGGGATGGTTGCAGCCCAGACGCATCAATTCATCGATGGTGGCCGCGTCGGCCGTTCCCTCCTGCAACACGAAGGCGGCTTCGTTGATGAGGGGCAGCAAGATGCGGTTGACCACGAATCCCGGCTGATCCTTGACGATGAGCGGTTGTTTTCCCAGACGCTTGGCGAGGGCGACCGTACAATCCACCACTGACTGAGTGGTTTGCAGACCGCGCACCACCTCAACCGGCTCCATCACCGGAACTGGATTGAAGAAGTGCATTCCCACCACCTGGCCCGGGCGCCCGGTGGCGGCCGCCAACCGCGTGATGGAAATGCTGGAGGTGTTGGTGGCCAACACGGTCTCCCGGCCGCACAGCCGGTCCAGATCGGTCAGCACCTGCCGTTTGAGATGCTCCTGCTCGGGAACCGCCTCGATGATGAACTGGCAACCGGCGAGGGGTGCGAGCGAGTCATGCCAACGAATGCGGCACAGGATTTCATCGGGTGAGGCGGCCGAGACCCGACCCTTGGCAATTCCACGCGAAAGAGACCGGCGCAACGCCTCGACCGCCGAGTTTCGCACCGTGGCCGAGATCTCCACCAGGGAGACCTCGAGGCCGGCACAGGCGGCGATCTCGGCAATCCCCCGGCCCATTGTGCCCGCCCCCACCAGACCAATTGTTCGGGGGATGGTGTCTTCCAGTGGTTCACTCATCGGCGGCAAATCCTGCTTCGGGGAGAGGGCATTGTAACGTCGCCGCGTTCCATCGACACGCTACAATCCGGGCGTTCCCCGTCTTCTTCTTCCCCACGGACAGACCGATGCCCCTGCGTCTGGCGATGCTTGGCCTGTGGCACACCCATGCCGATGGCATGGTGCGGCAGGTGTGTGCCCATCCCGATGAATTTCAACTGGTGGGCTTTCATGACCCCTCTCCCACCGTCGTCGCCCAGCGGGCCCGCCAATGGGAGTCGCTGGTCCCGGGGTTCCGCGTGTTCGAGACAGCCGCCGACCTGCTGCGCCAACCGCTCGATGGCGTGCTGGTCGAGGGGCGCGTGCATCTCAACCTGGGGTTCGCCCGGCAGGCACTCGAACGGGGATTGCCCGTGCTGCTCGAGAAACCGGCCGGGATCCGCTTTGCCGAATTCGAATCGGTGGCGCAACTGGCCCAGTCGCGGGGCCTGCGACTGCAGTTGGCCTACCTCTTCCGGTACATGAGTGCCGTGCAGGAACTGCTGGCCCGGCATCGACGCGGAGATCTGGGCCAGGTTTACCTGTTCCGGGGCCGGCTCCCGAAGGATCTCGCCCTCTATAAGCAACTGGTTGTCGAACTGGGGGAATACGAAGGGGGGGTGTTTTTCGAAATGGCCGGCCACCTGGTCGACCTCGCGGTGGCTCTGGCCGGGCGTCCGCGGCACGTGACCAGCGTGTTGCGGCATCACCACGGAACGGGTCCCGCTGACTACATCGACAACGGGATCGCCCTCATCGAGTTCGACCGGGCCCTCGCCGAGATCGACATCACCGGACTGGAAGTGGCCCCCGCCAGCCGCCGGATCGAGGTGTTCGGGACCGGCGGCGCGGTGGTGATTCCCCACCTGGGAAGCGGGCACCTCGAAAATGGCGCCGTCCAACCACTGGAAGTGTGCCGGGCCGGCGACGCCACCTGGACCCGTCTCAGTCCGCCGGCCGTCGCCCTGCAAATCGCGGATCTGCGCGAGTTCGCCGCCGTCCTGGGGGGACGCAAGCAGCCCGATTTTCCGCTCGAACACGACCTGATGGTGCACGAGACCTTGCTGGCGGCCAGCCGGATGGATCGGCCTGGCGCCGGGACCAGACCGGCGTGACGGGAGGCCCGATCGGAAGACCCCAGCGCCGTGAGCAGAGGGCACCTTGGCGGCCTCTCAGGAGGGAGGCTCACTCCCGGACCGGTCAGGATCGTCGAGTTGTTCGAGCCAGGAGATCAACCTTGAGAGACCCCGCAGTCCAGCGCCCAGGGCCAGGGCATTGGCACCGGCGAGGGTGGTGTAGACCAGGGCCAGCAGGGCGTCTCCCTGTTGACCCAACACGGGAAGCGAGTTCACCAGCAAGCTGCCTGGCAGAGTCAGCCCCTGCACGCTGTGCCACCGCGCCGCGGCGGTTCCCCGGCGCAGGGGAACTGGCAACATGAATCCCAGGCAGACCACCAGATAGAGGATGGCCAAACGGTTCGACCAATGCATGCCGCCACAGGGCTCCTGGACCGGCTCCGCCGGCGTTACTGATAAAGACCCCGGGTCAATTCCATGAAGGCGGTTTCCAGGTTCAATTCCTCCTCGCGGAAGAGTGTCATTTTGAACCCGGCCTCGATCAGCAAAGTGGGCAGGAAGCTGTAGTCGAGCACACCTTGCCGCAGGGTCACCACCAGCAGTGCCTCGGGCCGGACTTCGACCCGGGCCACATCGGAATGCTGCTCGATGCGGCGGGCGGCCTGTTCCGGATCGCCCACCACCCGGAGATGCAGCACAATCGCCTGACGAACCTGCTTCATCACCTCGTCAACCCGATTGTTGGCCACCATGATCCCCTTTTCGATCATGCCGACCTTGTTGCAGACATCCGCCAGTTCCGGAAGGATGTGGCTGGAGACCATGACGGTCTTCTTCAGCTCGCCCAATCGCTTGAGCAGTTGGCGAATCTCGATGCGGGCCCGCGGGTCGAGACCGCTGGCTGGTTCGTCGAGCAGCAACACCTTGGGTTCGTGCAGCAGCACCCGGGCCAGCCCAATCCGCTGGGTCTGCCCGCGCGACAACTGGTTGACCATCGCATCGCGTTTGAAGGTCATGTCGACCAGCTCGAGTTTCTCTTCGCAGACTCGCCGCCGGCTCGGTCCATTGATGCGATAGGCGGCCGCGAAGAACTCGAGATACTCGATGACCTTCATGTCGTCGTACACGCCGAAGAAATCCGGCATGAACCCGACGATCCGGCGAATCTCCCGAGGATGGGTGTAGATCGAATGGCCGTCGACGTACGCTTCGCCGAAATCAGGCGTCAGCAGGGTCGCCAGCATGCGCATGGTGGTGGTCTTGCCCGATCCATTGGGACCGATGAAGCCAAACACATCCCCCTCATCGAGCTTCAGATCGATCTGGTTGGCGGCAATGAGGTTGCCGTAGCGCTTGGTGAGTTTGCGGGTTTCGATCAAGGCGTTTCCACCTTCGGTTGGTCGGGGTTCGGAGTGGCTCCGGACGCCGGCGGAGGTTCATTGAATTTCGGCAATTGATTGGGGGCCGCGCGGTCGATCTGTTCCACCGGAATCACAAGCCGAACGAGTGTGAGCTGTCGCGAAGCGGGTGTGGCTTGCTGGTTGACGACGGTCTGCGACAGGGGCTGCTCGAGTTCACCGATCAGGACTCCCCGACCCGACTGCACGAGCCCGGTCATTTCGAGATCGGCCAACAGGCTGTTCGACAGCCCGGTGTAGCGATCGCCCCCCACCGCTTCATGGAACGTGATCATCCGCCAAAGTTCGTGCGGATCGAGGGAGGTGGGGTCGTAGGCCCGGGAAGATCGAACCACATCCCCCTCGACCTGCCCCTTCCGCTCCACCTTCGTCCGCCGCTCGCCCGTCAGCAGTGCCCGCAGATCGCGCTGCTGGGACTGAGAACCGGACGGTTGCCAGGGAACTCCCGGCAGCACAGTGCCGCGTTCATTCCCGGGGAAGTAGGCCCAGCCCCCCACCACCAGCAAGACATTGTGCAAAGGGCCTGGCAGGGTATGCACCAGCGAGCCCTGCACTTTGTTGAACCCGCTCGACTGCAGCCGACTGAGCGCCAGGGGCTTCTCGAGAACTCCCTCCCAATCGGCACGGGCCGTCCGTGTCGACCACTGCAGCACTGGCAGATTGTCAAAATTCCCGGCTCCCGGGCCCAGGGTATACCGCCGGCCCGAGACGCTGAGTCCCGTCTCACGATACAGGCCTCCCAGACCCGTCTCAGGGCTCCCCACGAACGTCAACTGCGATTTCCGAGCATTCGCCTGGTCGGATGACAGCCCCAGCACCGGCAGGGGATCAACCTGCAGCGACACGCGCTGATGCTCGGGACTGTAAAGCGTGACCCAAGTTCGCCCGCGGACCACACCCGTCGTCACATCGACATCGGCCAGATCCGATTGATTCAACCGCAGGTCAGCCCCGTTCGTTCCACGTCCCCACTGCAGACCAAGCGCCACTCCCGCCAAAGCCAAAAGCGGAAAGGTCAGCCACGTCCATTCCCCCCGGCGAAACAGGCGATTCACAAACAGATAATCCACCGGGCCGACCAGTGCGACCGTCAGCAGGATCAACAACATCACCCACCAATAGCTGGGACGGGGGATCTCGGCGAATCGCTCTTGAATGGCGTGCCACTGGGTCGACAGATCGGTGATGCCCACCTGCGAAAGCTTTTGCCCGGTCGCGGTTGGCACATCCCGGACGGTCCGCCCCGCCGACCAACCCACGGTGGTGAGCTTCTCCAGCAACACCGGCAGACCCATCCAGTCGGCGAGGGGGGCTTTTTCGATGTCCAACATCACCAGCGAGACCCGGCCCAGTCCACAGGGAACAACAGCCACCAAGGGGGTCCCCCCCAGATCGCGCACGGGAGCCTGAACGTTCGGCAGGTTCTTCAACCGGGGGACGCGGATTCGTCCCGCGGTGCGGAGCGGGGCGACTTTGCCGACAAAGGCCTCCAGGTTGCTGAATTGCTGCACCTGCACGTCACCATCGACCTCGACTGGAATCCACGACGACAGAGGACTCGCTTGCCAGGCAACGGCCGACGAGAGTGATAACACCAGATGCCCTCCCTGCCGCACCCACTGCCGCAACGCCTCGCTCTGGCTTTCAGAAATCTGCTCCAGCAGGCTGGGCCCCACCCCCTCGGACAACCGGGTGGGAAGAACCACCACCTGGGCTGGTTGCAGCCCCAACCGAGAGGAGGGAAACTCCGAGATCTCCGCCAGCCCCAGCACCCAGGGCTGTCTGGTCTTGGCCACCGGTTGCGACGTCGATCGGTCAGCCTGTGGTTGGTAGGGGGCGGGCAACCGGGCAGCGGTCAACCAGACCGGCACATCCAGTCGCAGAGGGCGATGCAATTCCTGGGTCGAGTCCCGCCCCGGAACCAATCGTTGGCGCCAGAGTTCGCGTCCTTCCGCATCGGTCACCCACAGTTCCAAACCACCCCCCAGTCGTCCCGCGGTGAACGGGGCGGAGAGCGTTGGGGAACCATCGGCCACAGCAGACGGACGGCCGGCAAACACAGCCGGAATGCCATCCACATCCAGGGCCTCGACCCACAACTGAGACGGAACACTCAACGGCCTGGGAAACCGGACGCGTGCCTCGGACGGCTGGCCGACTTTGTACCAGCCCTGCAGACCGACCTGCACCACCGGGCCAGAAGAGGCCTCTGCCACCGGGCCAGTCGAGGCCTCTTCCTGGGCCCGCACCCCCATTTCCCCAAGGTAGACCAGCAGCGCGGCGAGTGCCAGAACGATCGACAACCGCCCCGGATGCACGCCGCCGCTTCGCAACAAGTCGAGCGAACGCGGCTGGGGCCCCAGGTTCCCGGCGAAGGACTCCGCATTGCCGGCGTGAGCTGCAACTCTGAGGAGGCCAAACCTGCCTGTCCGGAACCGCTGCAACAAAAACCGCACGGATAAGGCCTGCCAGAGGGAAGAGGGCGCGGAAGCGAATCTGTCGTGCGGCAGTCCTGGGGAACAACGGGAGTCACATCGAGCCGTTCGGTGCCGTCAACAGGCGAGACTACGCCAAACGCCTGCCAGGCGTTGGACCCCGGTGATGACTTGTGATCATCCGTCCCGGCCTGTGGCGTGCGGGGGCCAAACCGCGTTCAGACGCGCACAGCCTCGGAGGGATTCCCGAATCGTTTCGAATTTGTGCGGAACCAGCCTGTCAACGGGGTGATTTCCGGGGCCTGATGGTTGGTCATCATGGGACGGAAGGCCACCATCAGCAACAGGGGCAAATACCACAGCACGTAGACGCCCCCCTGGTGGGGGTACCAGAGCTGGGCCCCCAGCACCACCGCGGCGGAATGCGGAATGAGGTGGGCCAGGGTCTTTTCCCGGGGCCACAGCGTGGTCGCCACCACCATCACCAGGAACGCCACCAACAGCGGTAACCGCCAACTTGGTCCCAGGTAGCCCCAGATACTCTGCGGAGGCGATTCTTCCCAGATCTGCAGGCTGGTCCACCGCACGTAGCCCAGCGTGCTCTCGACCAATTCATTTCCCCCCCGGCTGACAAACCACAACGCCCCAACCACCAGCACTGCGGTCAAACCGACGGCCAGCGCAAAACGGCTGCCGCCCCGCCGCCCATAAAAACTCCACCAAACGGGCAACAGAAACGCAGGAAAAAACAAGATGCCTGAGGCGAGTCCCAGCAACACTCCCGCCACGAAGGGGGACCGATAACAGCAAATGGCCCACACCACGAGCGCTGCGGGAAGCACCTGAATGACCGACCCCAGGTCATAGGCCGTGCAGGGCATGAGGATATACAACGACGACATGGCAAATCCCAGGTCGGGGTCGCCAAACACCTGCCGCCCCACCACCAGGAGGCCAATGATCACCGCGACATGCGACAGGATCGCGAGGCCCCGGATCATGAAGATCTCGACATCGCCCCGCTGGTCGCTGGAGGCCTGGCTCTGCTGGACCACGGCACCGCTGAGCGAATCCACGGCCCGTTTCACCAGGGCGGTGGTCGGACCGGAGCTGGATTCCGTACCGGGGGTGAGCACATCGGTGGCCATCGCCGCCTCGGATGTCAGCCCCCCTGTGGGTGCCAGAGCCCGGACCGTTTCTTTCTGAACGGGATCGGTCAAGAGCTTGGTGGTCAGGAAGACCACGGTGGCGGCCGTGAGAAAACTCATCCCGGCGGCATTCATGTTTTGCTCGAGCCGGGGCCGCCGGACAAACAACACATCCAGCAGGGACCGCACCAAGCCCAGGGAAGAGACCCCCATCAGCCACCAGGTTCCCCACGCCTGCCACTCGTCCCCCGAGCGCAGCATCAGCAGGCCCGGGGAGATCATTAAAAGCAGCAGCAGGTCGAGGTTCCGGAGAGACCACAACCGACTGAACTTGAAATAGACCGCCAGGATCAAAACAAACGACAGGTACAGCCAAGTGGCGTCACTGAGCTGATACCCCGTGAGAAAATTCTGCATGCGTTCTTCGGCCGTTTCCCCAACTGCTCCGGGATGGCAGGCCCAGCACCCGCCGCAACACCCACCCGGTCAGCTCTTGAAACGCCCCTTTGCCAATCAAAACTCTCCCAGCCTCCAGCCGTTGACCGGGGCGAGTTCTCTGGAAAAGGACCCTCTCGACGTCTCCCGACCCCGCGAAGGAAGCCCGGACACAAACATTAAGGTACCATGAATGTCAGGGAAAACCAACCTCCCCCGCGCGGATTTGATACACATGAACACATGGCACACCGACTCTGGGGCCTGCTACGGTGGTCGAATTCAAGGGGCCGATGCCCCATTTCTCACTCCTCGCACACCGGCGTGCAACCCGCATGTCCCAGACACTCGACTGTTTCAGCCCCCCGTCGGAACCAACCCGCCCCCTACCCGCCCGAATCGGGACCGTCGACTGCCGCTGGCATCTCGGGGCGACCGCCGACTGCCTCACTGACTGGACCCGGGGGACTTCCGACCAATCGCCTCCGTACTTCGTCTGGTTCGACGATCTCTCCGAGGTTCCTCACATCGCCGACAGCCTGGGGCGGGGCCTGGCGCTGCTCGAATCGGATCCCAACCTCGCGGCCGTCTGGATTGTCTCGGCTCAGGATCCGTGGAGCCAACTGTTGTTCCCGCACCTGCCTCCCGCCTGGGCCGGGCTGTGTCTGGGCCCCGAGAATCCGGCTGTGGTGCTGTTTCGCCGAAGCACTGAGGAGACTTCTGAAAGGGCCTCGCTACCGGCCCGATCGGCATGGGGGCTGACCGCCCCTCTGATCTCCCGGAAACTCCCGGTAGCCGCCGCCTGTGCCAACACGCTCGCGTGGGACCAACTTCCCGTCGATCGGCTGCCCTCACTGACCCCCGCACCGTGGCCCCAGTCACACGCCTGGCGGCGCGATTGGCTGCAGACTCACCTGCCTCCCCTCGCCCGGCGGGAGACGTCGGATCCCTGCGATCAAACCGCCCTGCAGGCGGCTGTCTGGCAGTGCCAGGGGGAATTGGACCTCAGCCATCGGCAATCGCAACAGCACGAGGGGGAAGGGAAGCATCAGATGTGCGACTACTGGCACGCCATCATGCACCGCCGCGAACCAGACTATGGAAACAGCAAATACTGGTTTCGCCAACTGGGACGCCATCCGGTGTTTACCCCCCTGGCGACCCGGGCCGACACACTGCTCGCCGCGGCCGCTCCCGCCGAGGTGGCCTGGCGGCGGCGGCTGCTGCGTTCGGGAACCTGGGACCCGTTCGCGATGGTCGATTTGACCGAGGCAGCCGCGGAGGACCACATGCTCGAGCCTCTCGC
>Ga0315904_10012552_pt1 | contig 10689 bp, 10 predicted proteins | sample LakEriMetagenome_6_FD_203529 | JGI IMG/M metagenome (GOLD analysis project Ga0315904, IMG submission 203529) | Freshwater fungal communities from buoy surface, Lake Erie, Ohio, United States - Buoy 12 MA120 | ecosystem: Environmental > Aquatic > Freshwater > Lake | place: USA: Lake Erie, Ohio... | reverse complement strand
TGGCCTGCGAGACCACCCATTCGATGAGCTGGTCCTCGAGGGCCGCAGACTCGATCTGGCGCATGGCCTCGGCGTTCTGCAGGTACTGGCGGCGCATCTCGTCGGACTGCGGATGGTCGCCGACGAGCTCGGCGAGGCGCGACTGCACGCGCTCGCGGTCGACCTTCATGTCCTGCGTGCGCAGCAGCTCGCCGACCAAGAGGCCGAGCGCGACGCGACGACGGGCCGGCGCCTCGAGCGCATCGACGGCAGGCAGCTGCTTGGGGTCGCGGATGCCCATGCGGCGCGCGAAGTCCAGCTGCATGTTCTGCACGGACTCGGCGACCATGCTCCGCGGGACCTCGATGGGATTGGCGTCGTGCAAGGCGTCGAGCACCTGCGTGCGCAGGCGGCCGCGGACGGCGCCGGCGAGCTCGCGCTGCATGCTCTCGCGCACATCGCGGCGCAGCGCCTCGACGCCACCCTCGGTGACCCCGAAGGCCTCGCAGAAGGCGTCGTCGACGACGGGCAGCTTCTCTTCCTCGACGGCCTTGACGGTGACCGCGAAGACCGCGGTCTTGCCGGCGACGACCGGGCTGCCGTAGTCGGCGGGGAAATTGACCGTGACATCGCGGGCCTCGCCCGCCTTGGCGCCGCGCGCGCCGTCCTCGAACTCGGCGAGCATCTGTCCCTTGCCGAGCACGAACTTGATGTCGGTGCCGGTGCCGCCCTGGAAGGTCTCGCCGTCGATGCGGCCTTCGAAGTCGACCGCGACCCGGTCGCCATCAGCCGCAGCACGCTCCACGGCGATGAAATCCGGACGCTGGCGGCGCATGGACTCGATCATCGCGTCGATGTCGGCGTCGGTGACCTCGGCCGTCGGGCGCTCGACCGCGAGCTCCGTGACCGGCTTGACGGTGAACTCGGGCAACACCTCGAGCAGCGCCGTGAAGCGCAGCTCCGCGCCCGGCTCGGCCGAGAGGTTCTCGATGCGCGGGTCGTTGGCGGGACGCAGCTTCTCGCGGCTCACGGCCTCCGAATAGGACTCGCGCAGCAGGTCGCCGATGACCTCGGTCTGGACCTGCGAGGAGAACTGCTGCTTCACGACGGCGAACGGCGCCTTGCCCGGGCGGAAGCCCTTGAGGCGCGCGGTGCGCGCGAGTTGCTTGAGGCGCGAGTCGATCTCGCCTGCGACGCGCTCGGCCGGGACGGCCACTTCGAGGCGGCGCTCGAGGCCCGCAACGGTGCTCACTGAAACCTGCATGCTGTGTCCTGAAGTTGGTGCGACTGAATTGGTGCGAAAGGAGAGACTCGAACTCTCAAGGGTTGCCCCGCTGGAACCTAAATCCAGTGCGTTTACCAGTTCCGCCACTTTCGCGCCGGGGCGGGAGGGTGGTGGGCCGTGTAGGGATCGAACCTACGACCAATTGATTAAGAGTCAACTGCTCTACCAGCTGAGCTAACGGCCCTTTGGACAAAAACAACCCGCATCAAACCTGTCATCTCGTGTCGCTCATCGGGCCCGCTTCCCGTCAGGGAAGTGGGGTGGACGATGGGGATCGAACCCACGACGGCCGGGATCACAACCCGGGGCTCTACCACTGAGCTACGTCCACCGCCGATGCCGCACCCGCCGACCCGGTGAGGGGTTGGCGCGCCCGGCAGGACTCGAACCTGCGACCTACGGCTTAGAAGGCCGTTGCTCTATCCAGCTGAGCTACGGGCGCCCCGCTGGCCAAAGCCTATCGTACCCTCACCACCGCCTGCTGGCCCGGACTGGTCGGGGCAGAGGGATTTGAACCCCCGACCCTCTGCTCCCAAAGCAGATGCGCTACCAGACTGCGCCATGCCCCGCGCCGGAACGTCAGCTTCGCCCGGAAGGCCGGCGAGGCCACTCACGCGACCGTCGCGGGGGCGCGAATCATACGGAAACCCCTGCCGGGTGGTCAAACCGGGCGTGAGGGCCCGGCCGGACGGTCAGGCGGCTGCGGGGCGGCGGCGTTCGCGGACGGCCTTGCGCAGGAACACGGCGAGCAGGCCGAGGAAGCCGCCCGCCAAGGTCGCGACGATGGCGATCAGCGCACGCTTCGGCGCATCGCGCTGCTTGGGCGGCGTCGCGGGGTCGATGACCTTGAAGGCGAACTCCTCGTTGCCGCGCGCCAGCATGAGCTTTTGCATCTCGCCCTCGAGCACGCGGCCCATGGACTGCTGCAGCGACACCACGCTCGTGGCCGCCATCTCCTTCTGCAGGAAATCCACGTTGCGCTGGGATTCCGCCAAGGCCTGCGCGCGCAGGCGTTCGTTCAGGCGCTTCACGAGGGCATTGGCCCACGCGGCGGCGGTGTCGGGATCTTTCCAGCGGATGCCGAGCGTCACGAGGCCGGTTTTTTTGTCGTCGCTCACGGAGCGGACTTTCTCGAACTCGCGCAGTGCATCGCGGATGTCGAGCGGCTTGCCGTCCTGGGACTTCACGTCCTTGAGCAGGTCCGGCATCAGGCCCTGCTCGGCGATGAACTCGCGCGCGAAACCCTTGGACCGCAGCACCGCGAGCGGCTCCTGGTCACCGCCGCCGCCGATGTTCACGCCGGCGAGGCTCGCGAGGCCGCCCAACTGGCCGAGCGCACCCGACAGGGCCTTCTTGTCGGCAGGCGCCAACACCACATCGGCCCGCCACCATTCCTGTGCGAGCATCGCGTAGGTCACGCCGCCCATCACGAACAGCGCGGTGATGGCGATGATCAGCCAGCGGCCGGACCAGACGGTGTCCCACAATTCCCAGAGGTCGATCTCGTCGTCGTAGGCCTGCGGCAGGCTGTTTTGCGGGTCGTTCATTCTTCGGATGATAGCAGAGACCCCGACCGCCTCCCGTCGCCTCGAGGCATCGCACGACCCGGGAGCCATGCGAGAATGCGCGGCCATGAGCACTCGAACCGCACAGATCATCGACGGCAAGGCCATCGCCGCGCTCGTCCGCGCCGACATCCGCACCGGGGTCGCCACCCGCTTGGCCGCCGGCCAACGCCCGCCCGGCCTCGCCGTGATCATGGTCGGCGACAACCCCGCCTCGCAGGTCTATGTGCGCAACAAGCGCCAAGCCTGCACCGACTGCGGCATCCACTCCATCGCCATCGACCTGCCCCGCTCCACGACCGAACCGGAGCTGCTCGGGCACATCGACCGCCTGAACGCCGACCCGGCGATCGACGGCATCCTGGTGCAGTTGCCGCTGCCGGAGCACATCCGCCAATCCGAGGTCGTGGAACGCATCGACCCGCACAAGGACGTCGACGGCTTCCATCCCTACAACATCGGTCGCCTCGCCGAGCGCAACCCGCTCATCCGTCCCTGCACGCCCTACGGCGTGGTGCGGATGCTCGAGCACATCGGCGTGTCGGTGAAGGGCCGCCATTGCGTGGTGGTCGGCGCCTCGAACATCGTCGGCCGGCCGATGTCGCTCGAACTGCTGCTGATGGGCGCGACGACCACCGTCACCCACCGCTTCACGCCCGACCTCGAGCACCACGTGCGCGAGGCCGAGGTGCTGATCGCGGCCGCCGGCAAGCCCGGGCTCGTCAAGGGCGAGTGGATCCGGCCGGGCGCGGTGGTGGTCGATGTCGGCATCAACCGCCTGCCCGACGGCTCGCTGGGCGGCGACGTGGAGTTCGAGACCGCGGCGGTGCGCGCGTCCTGGATCTCGCCCGTGCCGGGCGGCGTCGGCCCCATGACCGTCGCCATGCTCATGAAGAACACCTACGAGGCGGCGATACGGCGGGGGCGGTAGGTCTTTTTGCCGATATCGGCGGGATTCGGGGATGGACTTCAGCCGGCGAAGTATTACTATAGATCTTTAAGTAATACTCAAGGTCACGCCCATGTCGACCACCCTCACCATCAAGGGCCAAGTCACCATCCCCAAGCATGTGCGCGACGCCGTGGGCCTGAAGCCGGGAAGCCGCGTCGAGTTCGCGGTCACCGACGAGGGTCAGGTCATCATCCGCAAGGCGGGTGCCGCCAAACCCGCCCAGCCTGACCGGTTCGATCGTGCGACCGGCTCCGCGGATGTCCGATGGCGTACCGACGAACTCATGGCGCTGTTACGCGGCTGATCGGCATCGCGGACTCGGCGACGGTGGCGCCCATGCTGCTCGTGGACTCGAACGTGATCCTCGACGTCCTTTGCGACGATCCGACCTGGGCGCAATGGTCGAGGGAGCAGCTGCGGGCCCGCTCGCTCGTGCACCCGCTCGCCATCAACGGCATCGTCTACGCAGAGGTCTCCATCGCGTTCAACGACATGGACAACCTGGACAGGGCGATCGAGGCGCTGGGTCTGCGCGTGCTGGAGATCCCCCGCCCCGCCCTGTTCCTGGCCGGGAAAGCCTTCTTGCAGTACCGACGGCATGGCGGCGCGAAGCAATCCATCCTCGCCGACTTCTTCATCGGCGCACACGCTGCGGTGGTCGGCCTTCCGGTGCTGACCCGAGACGGCCAGCGATATCGCAGTTTCTTCCCGACCGTCGAGGTCATTTCGCCGGACCGGGCAAGCTGACCTCAAAACCACCTCGGATTGCCAAGCAAGTATATGTGGACATATACTTGCTCCATGCCTCAAGTCACCCTCTACCTCGATGACGAGACAGACGCCCTCGCCCGCGCCTCGGCGGCCGCGGCGGGGATGTCCTACAGCCGCTGGCTGGGCGAACTGATCCGCTCCTCCAGCGACTGGCCGCCCGAGATCCGTCGACTCGTCGGCAGCGCGCCCGATTTCCCGCTGCGCGAAGAACCCGGCAAGACCAAGGGCGTGGATGTCCCGCGCGTCGCGCTCGACGACTGATGCACCTGCTCGATACCAACATCGTGTCCTATCTGCTGAGGGGAGAAGGCGGCGTCGGCGCGCGCATGCTGACCCTGAAGCGCGACCAAGTGGCTGTCCCCGCCGTCGTCGTCTACGAGTTGCGATCCGGCTTGGCGAGGCTAGATGGCACAAGACCATCCTCCCGCGCGCTGATGCAGGGTGCGGAGACCCTGCTCGCGGCGCTGCGAACCGTCGCCTTCGACGAGGCCTGCGCTGCGGCGGCCGCGACGCTGCGTGCCGACCTCGAACGCGCCGGAACACCGCTCGGTCCGATCGACACGCTGATCGCGGCGACAGCGCTCGCCACACACTCCGTATTGGTGACCCGAAACACCCGCGAGTTCGGTCGCGTGCGCGGCCTCGAGCTCGAAGATTGGTTCGATCCGAAGGTGCCGCGGGTGCGCTCGCTCCTTCAGGAGCCCGACCCGCCGTCCTATAGGGCGCCGCGCCCAGCGCCGACGCGCAAACGCCGCGCTACTGCCGCCGCCAGACGGTGACGCCGCCCGGCTTGTCCTCAAGCACGATGCCCGCCGCCGCGAGTTCGGCGCGGATCTCGTCCGAGCGCTTGAAATCCTTGGCCTGACGCGCGGCCTTGCGGTCGGCGATGGCGGCGTCAATGCGGGCGTCGTCCCAGGCGTCGGCCGTGGCACCGTCCTCCCCGGCCGCTGCCTGCAGCCCCGTCGCGCGGAACCACTCCTCCGCCGGCAACGCGAGCACACCGAGCACCGCGCCCATCGAGCGGAGCCCCTGCGCGAGCGTCGTCGCCCGCGCGGTATCGCCGCCCGCCGTCGCGCGGTTGATCTCGCCCGCGAGGCCCTGCAGCACGGCGAGCGCCTCGGGCGTGTTGAAGTCGTCGTCCATCGCGGTGTGGAACGCCTGCCAGGCGGCGGCGACGGTATCGCCGGCTGCGGCCGTACCGGAGGCGTCCGCGGCCGCGGCCGCGCCCTCGCCCTCCACCGGCATCACCGGCGCGGCGACGGGCGGCGCATCGAGGCCGCGTAGCGCCGTATACAGGCGACCGAGCGCCGCGTCGGCCTGCTCGATCTGCGCGAGCGAATAGTTGATCGGCCCGCGGTACTGGCTGCCGATGAGGAAGAACCGCAGCACCTCGGGGTGGCGCACGCGTCCCGAGTCGAGCACGGTGCGGATGGTGAAGAAGTTGCCGAGCGACTTCGACATCTTCTCGTCATCGACGTTGACGAAGCCGTTGTGCATCCAGAGGTGCGCGAAGTGCGCGCCGGTCGCGGCACAGGACTGCGCGATCTCGTTCTCGTGGTGCGGGAACTTGAGGTCCATGCCGCCCGCGTGGATGTCGAACTCGTCGCCCAGGATGTCCGCGGACATGACTGAGCACTCGATGTGCCAGCCCGGACGGCCGGGGCCCCAAGGCGAGTCCCAGGACGGCTCGCCCGGCTTGGCGCGCTTCCAGAGGACGAAATCGAGCGGGTCGCGCTTGGCGGCATCGACCTCGATGCGTGCGCCCGCCCGCAGGTCGGCGAGCTTCTTGCCCGAGAGCTGCCCGTAGGACGCGAAGCTCGACACCGAATACATCACATCGCCGTCGTCGGCGACGTAGGCGTGCCCACGGTCGATGAGCCGCTGTGCGAGCGCGACCATGCCGGGCACGTACTGCGTGGCGCGGGGCTCGTGGTCGGGCCGCAGGATGCCGAGACGGTCGTAGTCCTCGTGCATCGCCGCGATGAAGCGTTCGGTGAAGGTGCCGATGGGTTCGCCGAGCTCGGCGGCGCGGCGGATGATCTTGTCGTCGATATCGGTGATGTTGCGCACGAACACGACGCGGTAGCCGCGGTGCGCGAGGTGGCGACGGACGACATCGAACGCGACCTTGGAGCGCGCATGGCCGATGTGGCAGAAGTCGTAGACCGTATCGCCGCAGAGGTACATGCGCACCTCGCCGGGACGGATCGGGCGCAGGGTCTGCTTCTGGCCGGTGAGGGAGTCGTGGATGCGGATCATGGGGCGCGGGATGATAACCGCTCGAGGCGCGCGATGGCGCGGGCCGGGGTCATGAGCGCGATGAGCGGCGCGAGTTCCGGCCCGTGCAGGCGGCCGGTGAGCGCGAGCCGCAGCGGCTTGAACAGGGCCGGCCCCTTGCGGCCCGTAGCGGTGCTGATGGCAGCGGTGGCGGCTTTCCAGGCGGCCGGTGCGCCGAGCGCGAGGTCCTCCGCGCGGGTGCGCAGCACATCGGCCGCGGCAGCAAAGAATTCGGGACCGGCCTCGGTGAGCGCCGAGGCTTCGGTCGCCGCCGCGGCCTCGGTCGCCGCCGCGGCCTCGGTCGCCACCGCGGCCTCACCGGGCGGCGGCAGCTCGCCGAACACCACGGCCAGCCAGTCCTTGGCCTCCGCCGGATACACGAGGTTCGGCTGCATCAAGGCCGCGAACGCCTGCGCGGCGGCCGGATCGAGCCCCGCCGGCAGCACGGGTCGCAGCCACTCGAGCGCATCGGCCACGGGCATCGCATGCACCGCGGCCTTCTGCCAGGCCTCGAGCTGCACCGGATCGAAACGCGCGGGCGAGCGCACGAGGCGCGCCGTATCGAACTCGCGCGCGAGCGTCGCGAGATCGTGCAGGCCGTCGCTGCCGCCCGAGTGTCCGAGCCGGTAGAGCTGGTTGACGATGGCCAAGGGCAGCACACCCGCCTCGCGGAGCTCGCGCAGGGTCTGCGCCCCCTGCCGCTTGGAGAGCGGCGCGCCGTCGGCGCCGGTGAGGAGCGACAGATGCCCGTACTGCGGCGCACGCAGACCGAGCGCCTGCGCGATCAGCAGCTGGCGCGGGGTGTTGGACAGGTGGTCCTCGCCCCGCAGCACCTGCGTGACACCGCTCGTCGCATCATCAAGCACGTTGCCGAAGAAGAACGCGGCGCTGCCATCGGCGCGGCTAACGATGAAATCGCCGATGTCCGCGCACTCGAACATCTGGTCGCCATGCACGAGGTCGGTGAAGGCGATGCGGCCTTCGTCCGGCACCCGGAAACGCAGCGCCGGCCTGCGACCGTCCGCGACGCGCGCGGCACGCTGGTGGGCGTCGAGGTGGCGACAAGTGCCGGCATAGCGCGGCGGCCGCCCCGAGGCGAGCTGTGCGCGGCGGTTCGCCTCGATCTCGAGCGGCGTGCAATAGCAGGGATAGACGCGCCCCGCCTGCTCGAGCTGCGAGAGCGCGAGCGCATAGGCCTCGCCGCGGGCGGACTGCAGGACGATGGGCTCGTCCCAACCGAGCCCGAGCCAACGCAGGTCCTCGTAGATGCGGGCGGCGAACTCGGGCCGACTGCGTTCGCGGTCGGTGTCCTCGATGCGCAGCAGGAAACGCCCGCCCCGACCGCGCGCGAGCAGCCAGTTGAACAGCGCCGTGCGCGCATTGCCGAGATGCAGCTCGCCGCTCGGGCTCGGGGCAAAACGGGTGATGGGGGTGGCTACGGCGGGAGCGCCGGCCTGAGGAAGCGCCATGGGTTCGCCGTGCAGCGCGGGACAGGCCGAAAAATTACCATACAATCGCCTGCGTGAAATACCTGTTCGTCTCCGACCTGCACCTCGAAGCGGATGCGCCGCAGGCGGTGGCGGCGTTCACGGCCCTGCTGCGTGGCGAGGCGCGTACGGCGACGGCGCTCTACGTCCTCGGCGACCTCTTCGAGGCGTGGGTGGGCGATGACGACCCGGATCCGCTGCGCGATGCCCTCTGCCGCGAGTTCGCGGCGCTCGCGGCGAGCGGTGTGCCGGTGTTCGTGATGCAGGGCAACCGGGATTTCCTCTATGGCCCGGGGTTCGAGGCGCGAAGCGGCGCGACGCTGCTGCCCGACCCTTGCGTCGCCACCTTGGGCGGCCGACGCATCCTGCTCACGCACGGCGACCTGCTCTGCACGGGCGATCATGCGTACCAGGAACTGCGTAGCACGGTGCGCTCGGACGCGTTCCGCGAACGCGTGCTCGCGCTGCCGCTCGAAGCGCGGCAACTGCTCGCGGGTGCGGCGCGCGCCGGCAGCAAGGCGCATACGGCGCGGCAGCGACCGGAGATCATGGATGTCGCGCCCGACGCGGTGGTCGCCGCGTTCCGCGCGACCGGCACGCGCACGATGATCCACGGTCACACGCATCGTCCCGCCGAGCACGCGCACGAGGTCGATGGCGCGCCGGCACAGCGCATCGTGCTCGACGCCTGGTACGAGCACGGCAGCGTGCTCACGTTCGACGGATCAGGGTTCTCGCGCCGAGAGATCGCGTTCGCGTAGCACGGGTTCGCCCGCCGCGGGCTCGCCGACCGCGGGGTCGCCAGAATGGAAGCGGAACTCGGTGTCCGGCGAGGTCGCGGCCTCGGCCTCGATCACGGCGAGTTCGGCGAGCCGCGTGGCGATGAGGGCGCCCGCCTCCGCACGACGTTCCGCGAGCCCGGCCTCCTGCGCATGCCGCTCGGCGAGCCGCAGGTACAACTGGTAGTGACGGGCCTCGGAGGCCTCGAGGGCGGCGTAGAGCGCGGCCACGGGTGCGGGCAACCCCGCGCCCTCGGGCAACGACGCCAGCAACCGGAACCGCTCGCAGGAGCGAGCCTCGATCAAGGCGCCGCTCAGCAGCAGGTCGAGCTTGCGGAACGGCTCATGGGTGCGCAGCGCCGCGCGCAAGCGCGAGGCATAGCGGCCGGGCTTCTGCCGCAGGTACGGCAGGCCCTGGTCCTGCATCAACCGGTCCACCTGCTCGAAGTGGCGCAGTTCTTCGCGTGCGAGGCGCGAGAGCCGGGCGGCAAGTTCGCGGTCCTCGGGATAGGCGAACATCAGCGCCAACGCCGTCGAGGCGGCCTTTTTCTCGCAGTTGGCGTGGTCGGCGAGCAGTTCCGGCCAACGCCGCACGGCCTCGGCGACCCAGGCGGGCGGCGTCGGTGCGCGCAGCGGAGCGAGGTCCATCGACGGACGCGCGGTCAGACGCCGCGCACGACCTTGAGGCTGCCTGCGGTGCGGCGCTGCGACTTGGCGTCGTCGGAACGCTGGCGCTGCAGGGAATCGAGGTACTCGGGCGTGATGTCGCCCGTGACGTATTCGCCGGAGAAACACGAGGTATCGAACTCGTAGACCCGCGAATCGTCGTGTCGGCAGGCCTGGATGAGATCGTCCAGGTCCTGGTAGACGAGCCAGTCGGCGCCGATCTCGGCGCGGACCTCTTCTTCGGTGCGGCCCGCCGCGACCAGCTCGTCGGCGGCCGGCATGTCGATGCCGTAGACGTTCGGATGGCGCACCGGCGGGGCCGCCGAGGCGAAGTAGACCTTGCGCGCGCCCGCTTCGCGCGCGATCTCGATGATCTGCGCGGAGGTCGTACCGCGCACGATGCTGTCGTCGACCAGCAGCACGGTCTTGTTGCGGAACTCGAGGTCGATGGCGTTGAGCTTGGAGCGCACGGATTTCTTGCGCTGCTCCTGGCCCGGCATGATGAACGTGCGGCCGATGTAGCGGTTCTTGATGAACCCTTCGCGGAACTTGATGCCGAGGTGCTGCGCGACCTGCAGCGCGGCGGTGCGGCTGGTGTCCGGGATCGGGATCACGACGTCGATGCCGTGGTTCGGGCGCTCGCGGCGGATCTTCTCGGCGAGCCGGTCGCCCATGCGCATGCGCGCACGCTGCACCGAGACGTTGTCGATGATGCTGTCGGGCCGCGCGAAATAGACGTACTCGAAGATGCAGGGCGCGTGGCGCGTGGTGGCGACACACTGCTGGGCGTGCAGGCGGCCCTGCTCGTCGATGAACACGGCCTCGCCCGGGGCGATGTCGCGCACGCTGCCGAAGCCGAGCATGTCGAGCGCCACCGACTCGGAGGCGAGCATGTATTCGGGGCCCTTGGCGGTGTCGCGCCGGCCGA
>Ga0315904_10012548_pt1 | contig 10694 bp, 6 predicted proteins | sample LakEriMetagenome_6_FD_203529 | JGI IMG/M metagenome (GOLD analysis project Ga0315904, IMG submission 203529) | Freshwater fungal communities from buoy surface, Lake Erie, Ohio, United States - Buoy 12 MA120 | ecosystem: Environmental > Aquatic > Freshwater > Lake | place: USA: Lake Erie, Ohio... | reverse complement strand
CGCCACCCCCCACTCAGCCCGCGCCACAGCGATCACAAAGCTTTTGTCTGACGGCATTCCACACCGTGAGGTGCAGGAGTTCTCGCGCCACGCAAGTATTCAGATGGTCGAGTGGTACGACAAACGCCGCTTCGACGTGGAGCAAAGCCCAGCACGGGGGCTCTCGTACACCAAGAAGCGCTAACTCGCCCTGCAACAACCCGAACGGCCTTATCACCAGGCTATCCTGATTGCGCAATCCCCGAGTGGTATTTACTAGCAGGGCTCTCCTTTTCTTATTATATTCCCCGTAACCATAATTTTCTTTTCCCTTTTATCGACGCCTGCTATCGTCTTGGCGGGCAGCGTTTATTTACGGAGTGCGCGCATGAGCGGAGTGATTATATTCGGAGGAAGCGGAGGAATCGGCTCGGCGACGGCCCGCGCGCTTGCAATACATGGAGTGCAGTCATTTCTCGTTGCACGCAGTGCCGAACGTCTAGCTGAAGTCGCTCAATCGGTTGGGGCTGCAGGCTATGCAACTGCCGACGTGCTCTCGCTTGAGCAGGTAGAGCAAGTGTTTGCTCAAGCCTCAGCTGTGTTCGGGGGCGATGTGAGTGGTGTTGCTCACTGTGTTGGGTCGATTTTGCTTAAACCCGCTCATCTGACAAGCGAAGCCGAGTTCGTTTCGGTTTTGCAACAAAACCTCACCTCGGCTTTTCTTGTCACACGAACGGCCGCAAAGACGATGGCCAAGGGCGGCTCAGTGTTGCTTTTCTCATCTGCGGCTGCTCGCATCGGCCTTGCTAATCATGAAGCGATAGCCGCTGCCAAAGCAGGGATCATCGGCCTGACTCTCTCGGCTGCCGCAACGTATGCATCGCGGGGTCTACGTTTTAATTGCATCGCTCCCGGACTGGTGCGAACTCAGATGAGCGAGAAGATAACGTCTAACCCTTCGGCTGAGGCATTCTCAAAAGCTCTGCATCCGCTAGGTAGGCTAGGCACTCCTGACGACATCGGCAGCCTAGCGGCTCTGCTGCTCTCGGATCAAAGTCTGTGGATCACCGGACAGGTGTTTGGAGCTGACGGCGGACTTGGGACGCTTAAAACTCGCGTTGAGTAGCAGCGCTCCAGACCCTTAGCGTATGCATCTTGCGCGACTGACTCCGGTGGCTCTTTTCTTTGGCGGCCTAAGCGCTTCAGGGAGCAGATGCTCTCTTTTTTCATTATGATTTTAGGCTGTTATGCGATTTTACTGTCGCCTTGCACGATCTTTCGATATTATTAAATGGTTGTTGTCTTAATTCCGCAACGGAGGAGATTTAAACCATGAAATACCTGCTGGCAATTATATTCGCCCTAAGCTGCCTAATCCACCCGGCTGCCGCGTCTCCTCGTGCCGCCGCAGCAAAACGCCTAGCGCTGAAAATTCAAAAAGACCAGACTGATCTGGCCAAACAAATGAAGAGGCTCTCGGTTAATGAGCGTAAGAGTCTCAAGAGAGCTCTCAAGCGCGGCACTGACTCAGACGGCGATGGAGTAAACGACATCGTTGAAGGCGCAATAGGAAGCAACCGCTGTGATGCTGACTCAGATGATGATGGATATGATGATTCAGAGGATGGCGCCGAGAACGACGATTCGAGCTCAGGCGATGACAGCTCAGATGATAATGGAGATAGCGGCGATGGCTCGTCATCAGAGGTCGAGGTCAAGGGTCGAATCACATCGTTTGACGATCCAAACCTTGTAGTCAGGGGAAAGACTTTTATAGTCAATCAATCTACCGTCTTTCGCGGCTCGAACTTTAACAAAGGCGATCTAGAGACAGAGCTTTGCGTTGAGGTCAAAGGACGCAAATCCGGGGATGCTTTGATCGCTGTAAGAATTAAACGCGAATCACCCAACGAGTGCCAGTAAGGCGCTCGTTAGCCACCTATGTCAAACACCGGGGCCCGATTGCAGATCGGGCCCCGGTCTCAGAAGAGCTTACCGAGTGAACTTACGCGGCCCAGATCGACGCTGACCGCTCCGCTCGCGCTTCCCCTTAAACTTCTTAGCTTCCGGGTCCTGGCGATCAATAAAGTGCGATTGTGACTCACGATATACGTACTCTGCATTCTGGTCGATATCTTTCTGACCACGGAACGGGCGCTGCGGTTTGGAAGGCCCTGGTCGACCACCGCCGAACGTACCCCTGTCCGAGCGAGAACCAAAAGGCTTTCGCGAGCCCGCGGAAGAGCTACCGCGACGATCCTCTCGTGCAAACCCTGTAGCGCTTCCGCGCTCAGCTCGCTCCGAGCGCCCACCCTCAAAGGTGCCTCCGCCCCGCTCAAAGCGCTTGGGGCGATCATTAAATCCGCGACCCTGACGCCGATCTCCGCGGAACTCACGTTGCGGTCTCTCGCCTTCGAACTTATTACGCTCAGGACGAGCGCGTGACTCTCCACGCTCCTCACCGTTACGCGTCTTAAATCCACGTCGATCATCGTTGAAACGCCCACGGGCTGGCTTATCATTACGCTCACGACGACCAAAGCTTCGGTCCTGATTTTCAGCACTCACTCCATCAGCGTTGCGTGGACGCCTATCTCTCATAAATCGAGCCGGCCGCGCATCATCATTGGCCTCATCTCGTCGGCCACGTCGCTCGCCTCTGTCACGAGTCGGGCGACCACCACGAGCACTTCGGTCGTCTCGATCGCGTCGCATAGGACGACCACGTCCAGACTGACGACGATCACTCGCCTCAGTCTGATCGCTATCGGTTCCCGCTGCTACTTCAGTGTTGAGTCGCTTGATTGGGGTATTAAGCCACTGCTCAATCGAACGGATCATGCTCCTGTCGGCACGCGTAACAAACGAAACCGCATCACCTTGTCGCGATGCGCGCCCAGCGCGTCCTGTGCGGTGAATATACGCCTCAAGAGTATCCGGCATATCGTAGTTTACTACATGCGTAACACCCTCAACGTCGATACCACGAGAAGCGATATCAGTGGCGATCAAAGCGCGAAAGCGCCCGTCACGGAACCCCTGCAGCGCTCGCTGACGCTGCGCCTGCGAGAGATTGCCATGGAGCGCTGTTGCAGGAACACCAGCTTTGGTCAACCTATCGCCTAAGCGTTTCGCGGTGTGCTTCATCTTTGTAAACACGACAGCAAGCGCCTGTGGATTAGACTGAAGCCACGTTGCCAAGGTATCGCCTTTACCCTCTTGGGTCACTGAATACATCGAGTGGGTAATCGCAGCGACTGGCTGCTCACTCTTTACTCGAACTGTTGTGGGGTCTTTTAAGACACTCTTTGAAAGGGTTGCAATCTCCTCTGGCATCGTTGCCGAGAAAAGCATCGTCTGACGCTCAGTTGGAAGCTCTTTGATGATGGCTTTAATGTCAGGCATAAAACCCATATCCAGCATTCTGTCAGCCTCGTCTAAGACTAGGTACTGCACCGTAGCCAAGCCGATCGTTGCTCCCCTAATGTGATCCATAAGTCTTCCAGGGCATGCAACTACGATCTGCGGATTATTTCGTAGCTGCGTTATCTGGTTACGATGCGAGACGCCTCCGTACACAGTTACACTCTTCACTCCGGTGCGACCCGAGAAGGTTTTGATCACGTCGTTAATCTGCTCAGCCAGCTCGCGCGTTGGCGCAAGGATAAGCGCTTGCACGCCCTTGGTCTTGTTGCCGCTTAGTTTATGCAGAAGTGGCAGAACAAATGCTGCCGTCTTTCCTGTGCCTGTTTGTGCCAGTCCGATAAGATCGTGTCCATCAAGGATGCGCGGAATGGCATCGGCCTGAATCGGGGTCGGCGTGGTGTAGCCGACCGTACGAATGGTTTCCTTTAAAAAGGGAGCCAGTGGAAGTGAATCAAAAGAGATATCCAAAGCGAGCTCAGTCGCTTGTGCTTGCGCGTTCATTTTTTACCTTATGTACAGTTTACTTAAAGGAGAAGGTCCTGCCGGAGCAACACATCCCGATATTCATTAGCAGCGGAGTGAAGCCTACAAATCCGTTAGGGCATCCGGCGGAGCAATAAGGCTGGGTAGCGCTCGGTGTATAGCGACTCGCATAGGCGAGTCAAAGCATCAACGTATAGCGAGTGAAAATAAAGGGCTTACCAGCCTTGCTGGAATCGACCTCAAGTTCCTCTCAATAAACAAGAGCGACCAAAAGAACTTCACGAAACCGGATGAGTATAGCACACCTTGCCCAACTAACATAGGGTAACCGGCAGCTTTAAATCACTCAACGTTTACGCGAGCTTAGCGCCTTGGCGTGTGTCGCGATGTTCGCGCACGTGGCTAATAATCGACTCAACTACACTTGGTTCGGCAAGGGTTGTGATGTCACCAACACTCTGATACTCGCCCTCACCGATCTTGCGCAGGATGCGCCGCATAATCTTTCCTGAGCGTGTCTTTGGTAGTCCAACCACACACCAGATCTCGTCCGGCGTTGCTATCGGCGAGAGCACTTCGCGCACCGTAGTGACAATCTGAGCGTGCGTGGCCTCGCCCGGCTTTACTCCATCTCTTAAAACACAGAACGCAGCAATCCCTTGTCCCTTAATCTCATGTGGAATACCGACTACGGCAGCCTCAGCCACTACTCCTGATCGAACGATGGCACTCTCGACCTCTGCCGTGCCCAAGCGATGCCCAGCAACATTTAGGACATCATCCACCCGTCCCGTAATCCAATAGTATCCATCTTCGTCGCGCCGGCATCCATCACCGGTGAAATACAGCCCTGGGTAGAGCAAGAAGTACGTCTGACGAAACCGCTCGTGATCTCCGTAGACAGTTCTCATCATCCCAGGCCAAGGAAATCTGATGCACAACCTACCAGCGACTCCATTCCCTTCAAGCACTTTGCCGGACTCATCAACTACCACTGGCTGCACCCCAAAGAACGGTAGCGTTGCCGACCCGGGCTTGGCCTTAATAGCTCCCGGCAAAGGAGTAATCAGCACACCACCTGTTTCCGTCTGCCACCACGTATCAATAACTGGACACTTCTCACCACCAACAACAGAGTGGTACCAGACCCAGGCGTCACGATTAATAGGCTCTCCAACTGTACCCAGCAGACGCAGAGAAGAGAGGTCGTGTCGCTTGACAAAGTGATCACCCTCTTTGGCCAGAGCGCGAATCGCAGTTGGCGCCGTGTAGATAATCGTAGCCTTATGCCTCTGAACGACATCCCAATACCGCCCCGCATCTGGGTAGGTCGGAATCGATTCAAACATTACAGTTGTTGCTCCATTAGAAAGCGGGCCATACACAACGTACGAATGCCCGGTTACCCAACCAACGTCAGCAGTACAGAAGTGAATATCGTCCTCTTGCAGACTAAAAACGTGCTTAAACGTGCACGTCACCTGCAGCAGATATCCTGCTGTCGTATGCAAAACCCCTTTAGGTTTACCGGTTGAGCCGCTGGTGTAGAGAATAAAAAGCGGATCCTCTGCATCCATAACTTCGGGCGCAGAGTTATCATGACCGACCAGAGCATCAAGCTCGTGGTGATACCACAGATCTCTTCCGGGCTTCATCTCAACAGGGGTTGCTGTTCGTTCAACGACAAGCACCTTCTCAACACTTGGGCACCCCTCAAGCGCATGATCCACAGTCGCCTTTAGAGGAATGCTCTTGGCGCCACGCAGACCTTCATTAGCCGTAATAACAAGCTTACACTCGCAATCGTTTATCCGTCCGCGTAGTGAGTCCGCAGAGAAACCTGCAAAGACCACGGTATGGATCGCACCTATGCGCGCACATGCCAACATCGCCACCGCCGCCTCTGGGATCATCGGCAGATAGATCGCAACACGATCGCCCTTTGAGACTCCAAGCCTGCGCAGCACAGTAGCGGCTCTGCACACCTCTTGGTGCAGCTCAGCATAGGTAATGTGCCGCACATCCCCTGGTTCGTTCCCTTCCCAGATAATTGCTGTCTTATCACCACGGCTCTCTAAGTGGCGATCAAGACAGTTCTCAGAGACATTTATCTTTGCTCCTTCAAACCAGCGGAACGTGGCGCTGTGAAAATCCCACTCAACCACCCTGCTCCAACTCTTGCGCCAGGTTAAGAGCTGCTTGGCCTGATCGGCCCAGAAGCCCTCAGGATCCGAAACTGAACGCTCATATAACTGGCGATACTGCTCGCTATTTATATGGCTAATCGAAGTTGCCTTCTCAGGAATAGGGAAACAATCGTTGTCGTGCATCATAAAAAAGGTAAAGCCCCAGCACACGTATAACCAAGATACCCTAGCGCATCACCCCGGATCTGGGGAAGCAGAAGATCACAATTACCAAAAAGGGACTACGCGAATGCGAACAGCTTTTTGGGCTCTGATTGGTCCATACCAGACTCCATCAACTCAAGCGCATAGTGAGCCGCGCGCTGACTCACGCACCGAGTCATAGTTCCCGTCACCGGGGCGATCGAATCAAACGGAGCGATCGATCCCACCCAGACTACCTCAGAATCAATGACCACCCCAGATGGCACGGCATGTGGCGACCGCAGCACAACAACTCCCGCCCCCTGCAGACCCCGCAACACCGCCTCCGCGTCCTTACTTTCACCGATTGTGCTGCCAATCCAGAGCGTAACTCGCAGCCCGTCTTGAATACGCTTCTCAAGAACTGACTTAATTACATGCGCCACTCGAGCACTAACGCTCGGACTTGAAAACACCACCTCGTGTTGAGCCTCGATCAAGTCGGTGATCAATCCAGGCAAGAATAGCTCCTGATCAAAGGCTTGAAATGCCAGCACTCCCGACCTCTCACAGACCTCTTTCGGAGGCGTTGCAAAGATAGGCTCTCCGATCAACTCATCGACGGGCAGCTGATACCCCACTCTCTGCAAGTCATCGAGCACTCCCCACATCACATGCCGCGAAGAGAGCTTGGCTCTCAGGTACTCAAGGTTACCGATCACCACAAGGTGTCGTTTAGCGCGACTCAGCGCAACATTTAGCAACCTGGCTCCAGTCTCACGCAACGACGACGCCGTGAAAAAATTCCCTGCTTGATGCGGAAAGCTCTCGGTGAGGTCAAGTATAATTACGTCTCGCTCACTACCCTGAAACTTGTGCACAGTACCAACTGATACATTTGCGCCGAGCTCGCTCTCGTTTAGCAGCTCACGGATAAGATTAGCCTGCGGTCGGTACGGAGTGATCACACCAAGCGCTTCAGGCTTTAGTGCCAGGCCCTGCCCAGCCAGAAGAAGCGCCACCTTTCGCACAAGTAGTGCGTGCATCAGATTCGACTTTGAGCGATTTCGGGCTTCACCCCACGGCGCAAGTGGTGCTGTATCAACCAATACAATTGGGGAATGATTCAAATACGTCAGGGGATCGTTAAAGATCATCGGCTGCGAGTCGGCACTCGCTTTGGTCTGTAGGATACCACCGTAAAATCGAGTGTTAATTAACGAACAGAGAGTTTCATGGCTACGAAATTGCGTGGTAAGGGTGACCAACGCAGGGTGCTGCTGACTCGAATCAACGAGGTCAATCACCCCAGCGCACTCAAACACATCGCGGCTGTACCACTGCCGAACCATGTGCGAATCCGACATCGCAATGGCTGGTAGCTGTCTAAAGTCTCCGGCTATAATCACCCGCTCGCGCGCTTGACCACTCAGTAAAAAACACAGCGGCAGAGGTAGCATCGAAGCCTCGTCGATAAGCACCGCATCGAAGGTGTGCAGCTCTTTGGTCGATAACATGGCATGAGTCGCCGTTGTAGCGATGATGCGCGCCCGGTCGAGGAGACTAATACGCAGGTCACGCACAAACTTTTCTAAAACGGCGATCGCTTCGGTTATCTCAAGCTGTCTACTTGAGAGTTCAACGCTCTGCTCCGAGAGCGAGACTCTGTCGCACCCTTCTAACTCGCGCGAAATCTGCTGAACGCTCGACTCAAGTAGCTCAACGCTCTCGTTTACCCCATCTACATTCTGCGGGCGACGAGCTGGCTCTGGTGCATCGAATTGAAATACGCGCTTCACAGCCGAAACAAAACTCACATCGGTGCTTCTTAACTCGCGCCGCACCTTATCAAGCTCACTGAGAAGCTGCTTGTGCGAATCGAGCAGGGTCATCTTCCGCGAGGCGGCAAACAGAGCATCGCGCACCTCAGACAGCTCGCGTTTCAACTGTTCCAAGCGCGAAGAAACCTTGTCGTGGCTGCGGTTCATAACAGACTCTAAGTGAACCTGCTCGCCAAACTGCTTAATCAGAGATTCACGCACCATCGTGCCGACCCGCAGGATGCTGCCTTCGGGTACCGCTGTGCGCCCCTTCTCTGTGATGCGCTTACACAGACTCTCAACAACTCCGTCCACAGCGTGATTTGTGTGCGAAACTATCAGGACCCTTTTATTCTCTTGGTAGAGCTGCAACGCCAGGGCAGCGAGCACCACCGTTTTCCCTGTTCCCGGTGGACCCCACACATAGGTGACTGGTTGTGTGAGGCAGCGGCGTAAGGCGGTGGTTTGGTCAGGTGTGAGATCATCGGGGAAGATGCGTTGATCTTGAGAGTCAACACCTGGCTCACTACTCTGCGGGAGAGCTAACACTCGCTCGGCCAGCTCCCTGTTCCACGACCCGATGCGTTGATTATCTTTAATCGCTCGTAATCGAACGATCAGGGACTGCAACAGATCTTGGTCTTGACCTTCGATGCGCGCGCTAGCCACGTCGTCTCCAAGGTCTGCCTGGATGGCGATAGTCAGGCTTTGGCGAGATAGTGCGTGTTGCTGCTGTTTTGACTGATTCGGAGCAGAGAGCCCCGACCTGGTGACAACAGTCCCGTGGTAGAATGCCCCTGCAACTATAAGCTGGATTGAGGAATCATCTCTCAGGGCGAGATCTGCAGGAGCATCAAATGAATAGAAAAAGCGACCACCTTCGGCGTGAACTCGCCGACCATTTACCACCTTGTGCTCCTGACGACAGGAACGGTGCTCTCGGCGCTCAAGCTCGCACGCCGTCAGGAAGCAAGCTATGGGGTCGACCTCGCGCTGCTCCGTCATTACCCCTCGGTTGTATCACGGTTTTAGCGTTTGCGCTCTAGGGATTTTAAAGTAGGGAAAGAGCCGTTTGGCCCTACTCCCAGCCGGCCCTTAGCGGAGTTGCTACGAAGATTTTTCTGTGCTCAGAAGATGTTTCTAAAGACAGCGAGCGACATGATTCGGTGGGGCTCCCGACCGTAGGGAGTGCGAGGTGGCTATAACTGGCGATTAACACTTGATAAACGCCAAAGGTCTGGGGCTTTTTCAACACCGAACCGTGCTTGTTCGCCATCCTGAGGCCGCATTTTTCACGAAACTGCGTCGCGAGAGTGTCGCGAATGGTGATTTTTCGGGCGCGGAGGGCGCATTCAAAAAAGCGCCATTATCGGCGCTCGCAGCAGCTGGCTTCATGAAATATGCCGGTTAGGCCGTGGCATTTGGCCTCGTTTTTCCATCAATCGTTACAATCTGCTTCCAGCACGCAACTTTTTACCGTTTTTTATCGAATAACGTTGGTAAAAGAGAACAATTGACGGCACCTGCCTTATGGAATCGCTAAACCCTATTGAAACCATACTTCTACCCCGTGAAAAGCTACAGAGCATGGGGGCTAAAGCCCTGACTGACGAGGAGCTTTTAGCCGTTATGATAGGCTCCGGCACCCGTGGCTGCCCAGTTCACTCGATAGCCAGCCAGGTGCTGCCACACCTTGAGCTATCCGGGGTTGATGTTGACGTTGAAGCGCTGCAGAACGTCTCAGGGATTGGCCCGTCTAAGGCGCTCTTACTGGCCGCGGCGCTAGAATTCTCAAGGCGTAGGATCCGCCCCGACGGGGTCAAAATCCGGGGGGCTAAAGATGTCTTGCCGCTTTTACAACACATAGTCGACCGCCCACAGGAGCATGTCATGACGATCTCGCTTAGCGGCGCGCACGAGGTGATTAAGCTACGCACTGTTAGCATCGGACTGCTTACCAGCTGCCCAGTTCACCCGCGCGAAGTATTTGTCGGGCCGATCTCAGACCACGCCTACTCAGTCATCTTGGCGCACAACCACCCTTCAGGCGACCCCGCTCCCAGCGCCGAAGATCGCCAAGTCACCAAGCAGTTATCCGAGGCGGCTAAAACACTCGGAATGCGGCTGCTTGACCATATTATCTTTGCTAGGCGCGGGTATTACAGCTTTCAGGAGCATGGGGAGCTGTAGGAGAATCTCATGTACGGACGACACTTCGCTTGATAGGTCGTTTGATGATTAAAAGAGTCACTCAGTGCGCTGAGACGACAGTGAGAAAAGTGCTATGACTTCCAACCCCGATGCTGCAAAGCTATCAAAGATTTGCTCTCAAGACGACAGCGCCCCCCTTCCTCCGATCTCCTTTGATGCTTTCTCAAAGGTCGAAATCAGAGTCGGGCAGATTACTGCTGCATCACTCAACGAAAAAGCACGCAAGCCTGCCTACGTTCTTAGCATCGATTTCGGACCGTTCGGGATAAAAACTAGCTCGGCTCAATTAACCCAGAACTACACAGCCGAAGAGCTGGTAGGGAGGCGCATCTTGGCCGTCATGAATTTTCCGCCCAAATCAGTTGCCGGAATTAGATCTGAGGTTCTGGTGCTCGCTTCGGTTAACGAGGCGCAGGGTGTTGTGCTAGTTGAGCCGGACCGCGAG
>Ga0315904_10012547_pt1 | contig 10694 bp, 8 predicted proteins | sample LakEriMetagenome_6_FD_203529 | JGI IMG/M metagenome (GOLD analysis project Ga0315904, IMG submission 203529) | Freshwater fungal communities from buoy surface, Lake Erie, Ohio, United States - Buoy 12 MA120 | ecosystem: Environmental > Aquatic > Freshwater > Lake | place: USA: Lake Erie, Ohio... | reverse complement strand
CGATCACCGAGGCTCCCTGCTGCTTCAGTTGCCGCGCCGTCGACAATCCCGCGAGACCCGCTCCGATCACGACCACATCGGGGCGCGCGCTTGCCGCGACGGCAGGCGGCGCGGCAAGGCTTGCAGCGGATGGGGCATCGACGGCAGCGCCAGTCCGGGCGGTGGCTGGCGGCAGACTCGGGGCAGCGCCGCCAGGGGTCTGGCGGCGGGGAGGGTTCAAGGATGTCAAAGTCATGCTCTCGCTCTCGACCTGTCAGTTGACAGGCGATAGTCGCACCGAGGCTTGTCAACTGACAAGGCAAGGCATCATGCTGTTCATCGAGAACTTATGGCACCGCAAAGACGACCCGACTCCGACCCGCCAGCCCGAACTGGCGACACGGCCCTGCGCGCCCTGGCATGCCTCGAAACGATCGCGCAGCAGAAGGGGCTCGACGAGGTATCGATGCGCGACGTCGCTCGGAGCGTGGGCGTCTCGCTGGCGGCGCTCCAGCACCACTACCCGACCAAGGCCGCCCTGTTCGACGCGTTCGTCCAGCACACCGTCGACGGCTACCGCGAGCGCATCGCACGCGTCGCAGCGGAGAGTGACGGGCGCGCCAGGCTGATCAACATCATCGGCTTCGTGGCAAGCGAGACGCTGCTGGCTGCCCGCGGCGGCGTGCTGATGATGATCGAGGCCCGCGCCCACCACGACGACGCCTCGCGCCAGGCCTGGCAGCGTTTCATGCGCTCCTACCTCGAGGTGTTGAGCGCGATCGTGGCAGCCGAGTTCCCGGACATGACGCCCGACGAGGTGTTGCACAGCGCCATGCTGATGTGTGCGCAGCTGGAGGGCCTCGCGAGTCCGTACGAGGCGGCCTGCGCGCTTGGCGCCGATCCCGCAACGCTCCTCGAGGCCGCCGTCCGAACCGTGGCTTCGATCCCGGCGATGCGCCTGGCGGGCAGGGGGGATGTGGCACCGGGCACCTGATCGCTGCGCCCGTCAGCGTTCGGGGCACACAGCCGGGTGCCCGTTCTCGTCCCGAACGGCATCTCGTTGCTCGCAGGCGGGGCCGTGGATGATTCGATCGATGTAGGACAGGTAGGCGTCGCTGCCAGGCGGCCACTGGCGGCAGAAGAGCTCCATCCACGCACCGGGATCGAAGTCGACGCCGATAGCATCCACGTGGACATGGCCTGCGCCGGCGACGATGCCGAAGCGTCGCTCGGCGCCCTGGAAAGGTGACAGGGCCACGCGAGTCAGCAAGCCCGCGCCGTCTGCCGCAAAGTTGGGCATGCCCGTGGCCCCGTTGTTCAACACCCAGCGCGGCTCGCCGCCCGTGCCTGCGGCCAGCGCCTGAAAGACCGGAAGACAGGTGTGCGTGCAGGCGAAAGCATCGACGGCTGCCCGGTCGAGCCAGTGCCGTGCAAGCTGGCGATGAGCTGCGTCGCGCAGGTGCTCCTGCGCGAAGCCCCAGCCTGCCAGCGAGGTCGCATCGCCATGGACGATGCCCAGGCGTAGCGGCCCCACATCGGCCCGTTGCCACATGGGCAGGGCCCCGAGTTCAGCCCGGTGCTCGGGGGTGGCCGCCTGCCGCAGGCGCAGCATGATCCGGTTCGAGCGCTCGACGACGCTCTGCCCGACCCAATCGGGGTAGGCGCAGCCGCAGCCGACATCGCCATCGTCGTCGTCGGACGTCAGCTCGGTCTCGACATTGCCGCGCAGCGCCTCATGCGCCAGCACGGTGGCCTGGATACGCCCAAAGACCTCCGGGTCGGCGTCGAACCAGTGGAAGTCCCCATTGAACACCAGCCGCTTGCGCCCGCGCTCGCGCTCGAAGAGCTCGAGCACACGCTCGAGCGCCAGCTCATTGCCGTACAGACCTCCGACCACGTAGAGCACCTCGAGCGACTGCAGCCGCGACGGGGCATCGGCGCGGAACACCTCCGGCGCGTAGCGGTAGTGCAGCGGGCAGCTGCGGCCCGGCGTCGCGAGGTCGGGGGCGGCGTTGATCGCGGTGCCGGGCGAGTCATGGATGGGCATCGACGTGGTGACCTGTGCAAGGTGATCGGACGTTCAGGCTTGCGCCGGGCCGATGAGCCGCACGGCTGCGGCTGCCCGGCCGACGGGGTTTCATCGCGCGTCGTTCAGCGCCCAGTCGTAGTCGGTGAAGCTGATGGTCACTGCGCCGGCGCGGATCCGCGCGCGGTCGGCTACTGCGTCGGCCAGCTGATCGGCAAAACGCGCCGCGAACGTCTCCAGCGATGCGATGCCGCGGTGCCCGAGCCGGAAGTCCTCGCCGTACCAGTCGAAGATCTTCGACAGCTCGAGCCGGCCGCGCTGCGCGTTGAAGCGATTGCGCGTGCGGTCGGCCATGAAGCGCAGGGCCTGTTCATCCATCTGCGCATCCAGACGCTGCGCGACGAAGGCCTCTTCGCGCATCGCCGGGCAGCCGATGCTGGCGCAGTTGACCGCGAAGTGCACCCGGGGGTCGTCGTAGTCGCCGCGCTTCCGCAGCATCGCATGCTCGATATCGTCGAGCGATACCTTCTCGCCCAGCAGCGCAATCCACCGGGGCTTCCAGGGGCTGGCCAGCAGGCTGCCCAGATCCTTGATCGACTTCAGATCGGGGTATCGGGTCAGGATGAGCTCGACGGTCCAGGCGTTGTAGGCGTTGATCAGGAATGCCTGACGCTCGGCCCGGGCCCATCCTGCGAAGGCGGCAGGCGTCACGGCCGACAGGGTGTCGAGGTACGTTCTCAGCGCCGCACGGTCTGCGGCAAAGCCGGCATACGCGACCTGGCTGGCCTGCCCGCCGCGCAGCAGTCGCACGTGCTTGCGCAGCAGCGCGGTCCAGGCCGCGTGGCTGTGGTCGAAACCCGGGGTCTGCGCCCGTACCGGCAAAGGCTGAAGCAAGGCTTTGGGGGCCGTCAGAGCAGCCAGTACGATAACCGGCCAGTGGCGTCTGTTCAGAGCCGTCATGTCCGCTCCCAGGCGTGGTAACGCTCCACCCAGCGCAGCAGCCGGCGAGGCGCATGGGCCCGCTTCCATACGCCAGCGGCGTATTTGTTGGCCTCCGACAAGGTGGGGTAGGTATGGATGGTGCCGAGGATCTGGTTCAGACCGAGGCCGTGCTTCATGGCCAGCACGTACTCGGCCAGCAGATCGCCGGCGTGCTCGCCGACGATGGTCACGCCCAGGATGCGGTCCTTGCCCGGTACGGTGAGCACCTTCACGAAGCCGTGCGCGGTGCCGTCGGCGATCGCGCGGTCGAGATCGTCGATGCCGTAACGCGTCACTTCGCAAGCCACGCCCAGCGCCTTCGCTTCCATTTCGCTCAATCCCACGCGCGCGACCTCGGGGTCGGTGAAGGTGGCCCAGGGGATCACGCGGTAGTCGGCCTTGAAGCGGCGGAAGCGGCCGAACAGCGCATTGACCACGGCGTACCAGGCCTGGTGCGCCGCCGTGTGGGTGAACTGGAACGGTCCGGCCACGTCGCCCACGGCGTAGATGTTGGGGTACAGCGTCTGCAACCAGGCATTGGTCGCGATGGTCTGGCGCGGCGTGAGCGGGATGCCCAGCTCCTCCAGTCCGTAGCCGGTGACCCGCGGGCTGCGGCCCACGGCGCACAACAATGCGTCGAAGGGGATCACCACCTCCACACCGCCAGCCTGGGCGCTGGTCTTGGCAAGCAACCGCTTCTCGCCATCCACCACCTCCACGCGCACCGCCTGGTGCCCGGTGAGCACGTTAACGCCATCGGCGCGCAGCGAGGCGGCCACGAGTTCCGAGACTTCCGGGTCTTCGCGCCCCAGGATGCGAGGTGCCATCTCCACCTGCGTGACGGCGCTGCCCAGCCGGGCGAAGCTCTGCGCGAGTTCGCTGCCGATCGGGCCGCCCCCCAAGACCACCAGGCGCTTCGGAAGCTCGCTCAGACCCCATACCGTGTCGCTGGTCAGGAAACCCGCTTCCCGCAGGCCGGGGATCGCCGGTACCAAGGGGCTGGCCCCGGCGGCGATGACGATGTTCTTCGTTGTGAGCGTCTGCGTGCGGCCATCCGCCCGCTTCACCTCCACCGTCCAGGGGCTGGTGATGCGGGCGTGGCCCTGCAGCACCTCAACGCCCAGGCCGGTATAGCGCTCGATGGCGTCGTGCGGCTCGATCTCGCGGATGACGCCGTGCACGCGCTTCATCACAGCGGCAAAGTCCACGCGGCCCGCCGCATCGGCCACGCCCAGTTCATGCGCCTTCGTCAGCTGCCGCGCCATCTTGGCCGAACGGATCAGCGCCTTGCTCGGCACGCAGCCGTAGTTCAGGCAGTCGCCGCCCATCTTGTGGCCTTCGATCAGCGTGACCCTGGCCTTGACGGCAGCGGCGATGTAGGCCGAGACCAAGCCGCCGGCCCCGGCGCCGATGACGACGAGGTTGCGATCGAAGGAGGGCGGCTTCGGCCACTTCGCATAGACCTTGCGCCGCGCCAGCCAGGCGACGCCGGCCTTGGCCAGCAGCGGGAACAGGCCCAGCAGCACGAAGCTGCCCAGCAGCGCGGGCGAGAGAATGTCGCTCGACGACCGGATCGCCGCCAGCCGCGTGCCCGCGTTCACGTACACCGCGGTTCCGAGGAGCATGCCGAGCTGGCTGACCCCATAGAAGCGGCCTGCGCCCATCGGCGTCAGACCCATCAGCAGGTTGATCAGCCAGAACGGGAACGCCGGTACCAGGCGCAGGGTCAGCAGGTAGAAGGTGCCGTCCTTGCGCACGCCTTCGTTGATGGGCGCCAGCACCTTGCCGAAGCGCGCCTGGATGCTGTCGCGCAGCAGGTAGCGCGCCACCATGAAGGCCAGCAGCGCGCCCAGGCTGGAGGCGAAGCTCACCAGCAGCAGGCCCCAGCCCAGTCCGAACATCGCGCCGGCAGCCAGCGTCAGGATGGCCGCCCCGGGGATCGACAGCGCCGCAGCGGCCACGTAGATCGCAAAGAAGACCGCAGCCGTGGCCAGCGGCTGCGCCTGCACCTGCGACTGCAACGCATCGCGGCTGGCCTTGAGGTTGTCCAGGGTCAGGAGCGCGCCCAGGCCGACGTGCTGCCAGGCCCACCAGGCCGCCAGCGCCACGGCAGCCACCCCGGCCCAAAGCAGGGCCTTCGGGGCGCGGGCCATCAACGCCCGGCCTTGCTCGTGCGAGCGACAGCAACCTCCGTGGCGACAGATGCAGTGCTCTCCAGCGCTCCGCCGCAGCTGCTGCCCTGACCGGCCGTGCAGCCGTAGCAGTGGTCGGCGATGCGGATGGCCGTGCCCGCAGGATCGTGGCGCAGCAGGTCACGCACATGCGGTCGCGCCTGCCCGTCCACGCTGGCGCGCAGGCCCAGCATCTGGTTGAAGTCGCAGTCGTAGAGGCAGCCCTGCCAGTCGACGCTGAGCAGGTTGCGGCACATCACCGTTTCGAGGTTTTCGCTGCGGTAGCTGTCGCGCAGCAGCTGCATGTAGGTGCCGAACGTTCCCTTGCTGATCAGCGCGCTGCCGAAGCGCTGGATCGGCATGTTGGTCAGCGCGAACAGGTGGTCGAAGCGAATGCCGAAGTGCTGCAGCAGCTCGCGCTTGTACGCCGTCTCCAGCGGTCCCTGCGACGGTGGCAGCGAGGCGCCCTGCGGGTTGTAGACGAGATTGAGCACCAGGCCACGGGCAGGGTCCCCGTAGCCCAGCGCATTGAGCTGCCGAAGGCCGGCGATGCTGCGCTCGAATACACCGTCGCCGCGCTGGCGATCGACGTTGGCCGGCGAGTAGCACGGCAACGACGCGGTGACCTCCACGCCTTGCTCGGCCAGGAATGCCGCGAGGCCCTCCTGCCCCGGCTCGGACAGGATGGTGAGGTTGCAGCGATCGATGACCCGCACGCCCAGCGCCCGGGCCTGCCGCACGAGGCGGCGGAAGTGCGCGTTCAGCTCCGGCGCACCGCCGGTGAGGTCCAGCGTCGAGACCCCGCGCGCACGCAGCACCTCGATCACCAGCGCGACCGTGCCGCCGTCCATCATCTCGGTGCGCTGCGGGCTGGCTGCCACGTGGCAGTGCAGGCAGCTCTGGTTGCACTTGTAGCCCAGGTTGACCTGGAGGGTATCGAGCGTCCGGCGCCGGATCGGCGGGAAGTCGGTCGCGGTGAGCAAGGGCAGGGTGGCGTGCATGGATGATGAACCAGTCTGGCGTTGGGTGTCGGCTGCGCGATGATCGTCATTCGTCCGGGAGCCCCGAACGGTTACGGCGCAATCACCATCGACGGCCGACTTGTTCGATCCGGGCCTGCTCCGCGTCAGGGCCTCGACTCGGTCAACCGGCGACCCAGCGACAGCGCGTACGGTGCCGGCCGCGCCAGCAGCACCGGATCGGCCGACGGCCTGATGCCCTCAGGCAGAACCAGCGGATTGAAGGTGACCTTGTCACGCGCACCGCCGGCCGATGGCTCGACCCTGTCGATCACGAGCCGGCCTGCCGTGACCACGGTTCGGTCGTCGGGCCAGGCCTGGGTCGGATCGGTGATCGGATCGACCGCGCGCGCCAGCTGGAACTGGAAGGTGAACGACACCGGCGCCGTCCCCACGCGCCGGCGCAACTCGTCGGCGAGGAAGTCGTCCGGCAAGGACTTCAGCTCGTCGTCGGAGAGGCCTCTGATTCCCGCCTCGGGCACGAACTGGTAGCGTGCGAAGCGCGCCTCACCGCGACCATCCACCAGTTCGAACGCGTTGGTGCTCCAGTACTGAACGGTTCCGAAGCTGGCTGGAACCGGCGCCTGCGACAGGTAGGCTGCCTGCCGCAAGGTCTCGGGATGCGCGTCGTTGAAGGCCTTCAGCTTCTGTGGATCGGGTCTCCCAGTTGCGGGGTCGGGTGTGCGAGCCTGCAGGAATCCGGCGAAGTGTTCGGGTCTGGCGACGAAGAAAACGGGCGCGGACAGCACGGCCATCTGCCATTGCTGGCCGTCTGCACCGCTCATCGCGATCGCGAGCTCGCGCACGGTGCGACCCTTGTCGCTGGCCTTCGGGTTGGGGCCGCCCACCGAGAAGCGCACGACGACCGGAACAGGCTCGCCGGAGAACACCCTGGCGGTGGTGAGTGCGCGGCCGGCTGCGTTGCCGATGAAGACTCCGCTTGCACAGAGCCCCTTGGCATGTGAACGCCGGAACGACGGCTGCTTGCCGAAGAGGCCCTCAAGGGCCTCGATCTGCGCCTGTGATGTCGATGCCTGCGCCTGCGCAGACACGGGAGCCGCGATCGCGGCGAGGACGGACAGTGCGACGACCGGCAAGGCGGTGGAGAGTCGACGGAATGGGTGGATGGGATGAGGGCTCCTGTATCGCGATTGCATATGATGTCGAGCCGGATGACCCAACGATCACGGATGCTTCAGGCAATACGAAAGGCCGGCCGATCTGGTTACGCGCAGGTCGGGCAAGCAAGAGCCGTAACGAATGTCCCGCGCTGAACGAACTGCTGATGATTCGGCCGTGATCGCGGCACTGGATGCCCGCGAGCGGCAGCTGCGCGGCTTGCTGATTCGCGCCCTCGACGGAGACAGCGCCGCCTACCACGCGTTTCTGAAGCAACTCGGCCCGCACCTGCGGGCGTACCTGCGGCGGCGACTGCAGTCGCAGCCCGACGATGTCGAGGACCTGGTGCAGGACACCCTGATCGCGCTTCACGAGCAACGTCATACCTACCGCACCGACCTGCCGGTCACCGCATGGGTGCAGGCCATTGCCCGCTACAAGCTGATCGACCTGCTGCGTTCGCGGCGGAGCCGCCAGGATCTGCACGAGCCGATCGAGGACCACCTGTCGTTCCTCGCGCTCGACGACACCGAAGCCCGTGACGCGCGCCACGACGTCGAAGCGCTGATGCGCAAGCTGCCCGACCATCAACGCCTGCCGATCCTGCACACCAAGTTGCACGGGCTGTCCGTGGCCGAGGCCGCCGGCGTGACCGGCATGTCGGAGTCGGCGATCAAGGTCGGGGTGCACCGGGGAATCAAGGCACTGGCCGCCAGGCTCGTGGGGCGACGATGAACACGGATGACCTGATCGAGAGACTCGCCACCGACCTCTCTCCGGCGCCGCGGCGGGCGTTCGAGCGCCGGCTCACAATCGGCCTGCCGATCGGCATGCTCGCATCGGTGTTGATCGTCTGGCTCGGCTACGGGCTGCGCGCCGACTTTCCCGCGGTCATCGGCACCCCGATGCTGTGGGTCAAGTTCGCCTGGCCCGCCGTTGTGGCCTGGATCGCCTGGCGGCTGATCGAGCGGCTAGCGACCCCGGGTCGCAGTCTCGGCCGATTGCAGCTCGCGCTATGGGCGCCAGCAGCCGCGATGTCGGCGCTAGCTGCTGCCGCCTGGTTCGGTGCCCAGCCCACCGAGAGGGTCGAGCTGCTGATGGGCAGCACCTGGAGCGCCTGGATCATGTGCATCGCCAGCATCGTGCTCAGCGCATTGCCGATCCTGGCGGCGGGCCGCTGGGCACTGGCGCGCGCCGCACCGACCGACCTGCCGCGCACGGGTGCGGCCGCCGGCCTGCTTGCCGGAGCCTTGGGTACCATGGTCTATGCGCTGCACTGCCCCGAGCTCGACGCTCCGTTCCTGCTGGTGTGGAACGGGCTCGGCATGGTGCTCGCCGCTGCGCTTGGCGCGGTGCTCGCACCGAGGTTGATGCGCTGGTGATCCGATCCTGTCGCCGGAGTTCTGCGGGACGCAGGCGCTATTCAAGCCACCGGCGCCGCCGACGGTCCGCGTCGGCGAGGTCATCGCCTTCGGCAAGCCGATCGTGCGACCGCCTCGGTGTGTCGATGACCGAAGCTTCACGGCTGGCGCGCCGGCTCCTTCACCCGGAACCAGGCCGCGTACATCGCCGGCAGCGAGAGTAGGGTGAGGGCGGTGGCCACGATCAGGCCACCCATGATGGCCACTGCCATCGGCCCCCAGAAGACGCTGCGCGTGAGCGGAATCATCGCCAGCACGGCGGCGGCCGCCGTCAGCACGATGGGCCGGAAGCGCCGCACCGCAGCACCCACGATGGCGTCCCAGGCAGCCACGCCGCGGGCGCGGTCCTGCTCGATCTGGTCGATCAGGATCACCGAGTTGCGCATGATCATGCCCATCAGCGCGATCACCCCGAGCAGCGCCACGAAGCCGAAGGGCCGATCCAGGATGATCAGCGCGCCCGCGACGCCAGCAATGCCCATCGGGCCGGTCAGAAAGACCAGCATCGCGCGCGAGAAGCTCTTCAGCTGCAGCATGAGCAGCGTGAAGATGATGAAGAGCATGACCGGCACGCCGGCTGCTATCGACCCCTGACCCTTCTGGCTCTCCTCGAGCGCGCCCGCGATCTCGATGGCATAGCCCGCGGGCATCTTCGCCTGCAGCGCCTGCAATGCCGGCCACACGGCCATCGTGACTGACGGCCCCTGCAGCCCCTCGGCAACGTCGCCCTGCACCGTGACCGCGTACTGCCGCCCTTCGCGCCACATGACGCCGGGCTCCCAGTCCAGGCGCACGCGCGCGATCTGCGCGAGCGGGATCGAGCGGCCCGAGGCCGTGGGCAGGTAGGCGCTTTCCAGGTCGTTGATGGCGTCGCGCTCGTCGCGCGGCTGGCGCAGCACGATGTCGACGAGCTTGTCGCCCTCGCGGTACTGGCCCACCGTGACGCCCGACAGCAGCGTTCGGCTGGCCTGCGCGATGGACTGGCTCGTCACGCCGAGGGCGCGCGCCTTGTCCTGGTCCACCTCCAGGCGCAGCACCTTCACGCGTTCGTTCCAGTTGTCGTTCACACCGCGCATGGAGGGGTGGGCGCTCAGCACTGCGCGCGCTTCGTCGGCCCACTTGCGCACGACCGCAGCGTCGGGCCCGACGATGCGAAACTGCACCGGGTAGGGCACCGGCGGCCCATTGGGCAGCAGCGTCACGCGTCCGCGCGCCTCGGGGAACTCGCTGGCCAGCAGCGCCGGCAGGCGCCGCCGCAGTTCCTCGCGCGCCTTCAGGTCCTTCGGCAGCAGGATGGTCTGCGAGACGTTGCCCTGCGGGAAGATGGTGTCCAGCGGCAGGTAGAAGCGCGGCACGCCCGAACCCACCCAGACGGTGACGGTGTCGATACCCGGCTCGCGCATCATCCGCGCCTCGAAGCGGCGCGCCAGGGCCTCGCTCTCGCGCACGGTCGTACCCTCGGGCAGCCACAGGTCGACCAGAATTTCGGGGCGGCTCGAGTCGGGGAAGAACTGCTGCTGCACGCGGCTCATCCCGGCCAGGCCTGCGGCGAAGATCGCCAGCGTGGCGACGATGGTCAGCCAGCGGTGGCGCACGCAGGCGTCCACCAGCCGCCGAAAGCCGTTGTAGAAGGGCGTGTCGAAGAGCTCGTGCGCATGCCCCTCGCCGCGGGGCCGGTTGCGCAGCAGCGCCGCGCCCATCCAGGGCACGAAGTAGACCGACACGACCCAGGAGATGACCAGCGCCGCCGACGTGACGGCGAAGATCGCGAAGGTGTATTCGCCGGTGACCGATTTCGCCAGGCCGATCGGCAGGAAGCCGGCCGCCGTGATCAGGGTGCCGGTGAGCATGGGCATCGAGGTGACGTCGTAGGCGTAGGTGGCGGCGTAGAGCTTGTCGTGCCCCTCCTCGAGCTTGCGCACCATCATCTCGACCGCGATGATCGCGTCGTCCACCAGCAGGCCCAGCGCGATGATCA
>Ga0315904_10012546_pt1 | contig 10694 bp, 10 predicted proteins | sample LakEriMetagenome_6_FD_203529 | JGI IMG/M metagenome (GOLD analysis project Ga0315904, IMG submission 203529) | Freshwater fungal communities from buoy surface, Lake Erie, Ohio, United States - Buoy 12 MA120 | ecosystem: Environmental > Aquatic > Freshwater > Lake | place: USA: Lake Erie, Ohio... | reverse complement strand
TATATTATGCGTTTAAATAACCATCCAATAAATAAAATATGCAATTTAAGTAAACCATATTTACATGGTCCTGGATTGTATAATGAATATTATACTCATGGTAGCCAAACTAAAAAATCAAGTATTGAGCTTAATGATAGATTAAACGAGATTAATTTAATTAACTTTAAATACATGACCGAAAAATGGGGTGAAGGATGGCGCGTAACTGAGCCATACAGACATCCATTTAATAACGATACGTTGCCTCTATCCACGACCACTTATGACATATCATTTATAAGAAGTAAACAGATTTAAAACAAATTTGGTTGTCTCCTAAAAAGATGATATATTTATATACACAATAAAATAAATTAAATATGTTAACAACTATCCTCGTATTAGCTGTAATCGCTGCTGTAGTATTCTTCTTAATGAAGAAGGGTAAAATTGCCGATGCTAACAACAACAACATTCCTGATGCTATTGAAAATAAAGTAGCTGAAGTTAAGGAAGAAGTTAAAGAAGTAGTAAAAAAAGCTAAGAAAACAACTGCTAAGAAAGCAAAAACACAAAAATAATATATGGAAAAAATTACATTGAAGTTATCTGAGTTCTATCAACTCGAGGCTGAATTGAATGGTCTTACTAACCAACAAACTGGTGAAGTAATTTCAAAAGGCTTATTGAGCGAAAAAATCAAATTAACTACAAAGTATTGGTTACATGACCTTAATAAGAAGGTTGCTGCTGAAAAAGAATCAGTAGAGAAACTTAAAGAGGAATTAATCAAGAAGTACGGTAAAGAAGAAAACGGTGCTATTAGTATTCCTCTCTATATCAATGAAGTAATTGATGAAGAGACTAAAGAAGTAGTATCACGTGAATTAAACCCTGACTTTGTTAAGTTTCAAAATGATTTTAACGCTTTACTAAGTGAAGAGCGTGAATTAGAATATCGCACTTTCAAATTAGAAGAATTTGATGGTGTTGAAACTGAAGGTGTTTATAACACATTCTTTAAGTTAGTAAAAGTTGATGAATAAAATATCTGAAATATTTCAGGCGTGGGTAGCCTCGGCTAGACCCACTCCTGAACAACTTTCAATTGCTCAATATCGCTCACAAGTTTGTGATAGCTGTCCACACAAAAAATTTGTAACAGCAATCCAAACATTTGTATGTGGTGAATGTGGATGCCCATTGAGCAAAAAAGTATTTTCACCTAAACCAGGACCACAAGCTTGCCCATTAGCTAAATGGGAACAATAATAAAACGTTATGGCACAACTTACACCAGAGGAATTACAATCTATTAGAGATTTACAATCTAAGTACAACCAAACAATCCTTGAGATTGGTGCATCTGAAGCACAGCTAATCGTATTTCAAGAAAATATTGAAAAATTGACCGATGCTAAAAAAGGTTTAGTATCTGATTTAAAAACAATCGAGCAAAAAGAATCAGAGCTTATTAAAACTTTGCAAGAAAAATACGGCCAAGGTAATATAGACATCAATACGGGAGAAATCACACCTATCCAGTAATAGTTTCGCGTTTTGTAATGGGTTTTGGATATTTATTATTAGGTCAATCCTAATTAAATTTTCAAAAACAATTAATACAAAATGGCAGAACAAATTTTATCTCCAGGCGTATTCCAAAATGAATCTGACCAATCGTTAGTTCAGAGGGGTATTCAAGGTACTGCAACAGCAATTGTTGGTCCAACTGTGTTGGGTCAACCATTCGTTCCTACCTATGTTACTTCTTACAGTGAATTCGCAGCAAAATTCGGAGAAACATTTAAAAGTGGTAGTTACAACTACGAATACTTTACATCAATGGCCGCTAGGGATTTCTTCCAAAATGGTGGTCAAACATTACTCGTAACTAGAATTGTAAATGGTAGTGGTAGCTCAGCAATGAGTACTTACGCTTCAGCTAGTGTTGGTAACCAAACTCCAACTACTGGTGATAAATTTGCTACTGGTAGTGGTGCTATAGCTGCTGCTTTTACTGCTAACCAAGAAGTTAGAGTAACTTACGGAAGTACTGTATATCGCTTTATTGCTGTAGATAACACAACTCTTGGTCCTCAAGATGATGTAGATGGTAACTTATATTACTTTGCTACAGGATCAACAGCAGCCGCTCAAGCTACTAACGTAGCAGCTGTAATTAACCGTGCAATATCAGGATCTGCAGCTAGCGCTAGTGTAAACTTAGTAGTAGCTTCAACAAGTACTGCTACTTTAATTCTTTCAGGATCTTCAGCTGGTACATTTGCTAACGGAATTACAGTAGCAACTGGATCGGCTTCAAGTTTCTCTACTTTAATTACTTTAGGTGGTGGTACTAATACATCCGATACTGGAAATGCATTTGTACTTGAAACATTAGCTTGGGGTAATACAATGAATAACACCTCTAGCTTATCAGCAGGTGCTTTAGCTAGTGGTAGTACAGTAAACGTTCGTTGGGAAATTACGCAAGTAAGTACTGGTAGTGGTACATTTACCTTAGCTATTCGTCAAGGTAATGATAATACTGCTCAACCTAACTATATAGAAACATGGCCTAATTTATCATTAGACCCAGCCTTACCAAACTTTATCTCTCGTGTAATTGGTGATTATAAACCAATGTTCCGTTTAGATGTTGATGGTGAGCCATATATTGATATTACTGGTTCTTACGCTAATGCTTCTCAGTATGTGCGTGTTAAATCAGTAAACCCAACAATTGATTCAATTGATAATAATGGATTCTTTAAATCAGGTTCCTTAAGCGGTAGCTTACCAGCATTAGGAAGTGGATCATATGGTGGTTCATTTGGTGGTGGTTTAACTGCTACTTCACTTGCACAATTAATGAACGAAAATATCACAGCAACTAACGTTCAAGGTTTCCAACCAGCTGATTATATTACTGCTTTCAATTTATTAGCAAATAAAGATGATTTCCGCTTTAATGTATTATTAGCTCCAGGTGTTACTTTAGACAATAGTGCAGTATCAACTATGATTTCTACTTGTGAGGGTCGTGGTGATGCAATTGCTGTTGTAGACACTAAATTATATGGCGCTGTAGTATCAACAGCTGCAACAGCTGCTGCTGGTCAAAACAGTAATTATGCTGCAACATATTGGCCTTGGGTACAGTTATTTAGCTCTGGATTAGGTAAGGCTGTATGGGCTCCTCCATCAACAGTAATGGGTGGTGTTTATGCCTTCAACGATCAGGTTGCTGCTAGCTGGTTTGCTCCTGCAGGTTTAAATCGTGGTGGTGTTCCTTCAGTATTACGTGCTGAAAGAAAATTATCTCAAAACGATCGCGATACATTATATGATGCAAGTGTTAACCCATTAGCTACATTCCCTGGAGAAGGTGTTGTAGTATTTGGTCAGAAAACATTACAGAAAAAATCAACAGCATTAGATCGTGTAAACGTTCGTCGCTTATTAATTGCATTAAAAGATTACATTGGTCAAGTAGCTAATAACTTAGTATTCGAACAAAATACTAACGTTACTCGTAACCGCTTCTTAAGCCAAGTAAATCCATACATGGAATCAGTAGTACAACGTCAAGGTTTATACGCTTACAAAGTAGTGATGGATGAATCAAACAACACTCCTGATGTAATCGATCGTAACCAATTAGTAGGTCAGATCTATATCCAACCAACTAAGACTGCTGAATTCATTATATTGAACTTCAACGTACAACCAACTGGCGCTACATTCCCTGCCTAAGGGGATGTAGTTGCTAATATTTATTAATAGCAATTAAACACAAAATAAAATGGCAGTATTAGACGCTAACGAAATCATGTTTACCGCTTTTGAACCAAAAGTTCAAAATAGGTTTATCATGTACATCGATGGTATCCCAGCATATTTGATTAAGGCAGCCGCTGCTCCTGGATTTGAAGCTGGTGAAATTATCTTAGATCATATCAACGTATACCGTAAAGTAAAAGGAAAAGTACGTTGGAACGATATGCAATTAAGCCTTTACGACCCAGTAACTCCATCAGGCGCACAAGCTGTAATGGAATGGGCTCGTTTGGCACACGAATCAGTAACTGGACGCGATGGTTACTCTGATTTCTATAAAAAAGATTTAACTTTAGATATTTTAGGTCCTGTAGGCGATATCGTAGGTGAGTGGATTATTAAAGGTGCTTATGTTAAAACAGCTACTTTCGGTGAATACGATTGGGCTAACGAGGCAGCTATCAACTTAACCGTTAACATCGCTATGGATTATTGCGTATTGAACTTCTAATTCCCCTCTATATCTCTTTCTTTAAGGCGTCTGCTTTTGCAGACGTCTTTTTTTTTCGTATATTTATATATATAACAAATAAAAGTTTATGGCTGAATTAAAAATTCCAACAGAAACAGTTTCGCTACCATCAAAAGGATTATTATATCCCGAAACATCCCCACTAGCTAAGGGGCAAATTGAAATGAAATATATGACGGCTAAGGAAGAAGATATCCTTACTAACGTTAACTATATTAAAAACGGAACCGTTATTGATAAATTATTACAATCACTGATCATTACCCCGATTGATTATAATGAACTATTAATTGGTGATAAAAATGCAATATTAGTTGCTGCTCGTATTTTAGGATATGGTAAAGATTATAGTATTAACTATGGTGGTAAAGAATTTAATATTGATTTATCTAAACTAGAAGATAAAGTAGTTGATGAATCATTATTTAAACGCGGAATAAACGAATTTAATTTTACATTACCACACTCAGGCAATAATATTACTTTTAAATTATTAACGCACGGTGATGAACAGAAAATAGAGGCTGAGATTAGGGGTATGCAAAAAATCAACCCAAATGCTACTACAGACGTTACAACCCGCTTAAAACATATCATTACCTCAGTTGAAGGTAAACGTGAACAAAAAGATATTCGTGATTTTGTTGATAATTATTTAATTGCTAAAGATTCAAGAGCATTAAGACAACATTATGGCAAAATATCTCCGGATATTAATTTAAAATATATTCCAGAAGATGTAGACTATGTAGGGGAGGGCATAGATATTCCAATATCTATTAGCTTTTTTTGGCCTGACTCTGGAATATAGACCATTATTATTTTCTCAAATACACGAAATAGTATTTCACGGTAATGGTGGATACGATTGGGACACTGTTTATAACATGCCTCTTTGGTTGCGTAAGTTTACATTTGAAAAATTAAGAGAATATTACGAAAAACAAAAAGAGGAAGCTGAAAAACAGCAAAACATGTTAAAAAATAAATCAAGTAAAGAAATATCACGACCAAACGTTGCACCAACAAAACCACCAACATACGTAGCTAAAGCGCCTAAAAAGTAGGCGCTTTTAATATTTATATGTCGTAACACCATATTATGGCAGAACCTACAGTACAAGAATTACAACAACAATTAACAGATCTTAATAGAAGATTAAGAGAAGCTGGTGGATTAGGTATTGATCTTCAAGAAGCATTTCGTAATGCTGGAACTGATACTAAAAAGCTTAATGAATATATTAAGCAATTAAATAAGCAATATGAAGAGCTTGTAGATAATGTAGATTATGTATATAGAACATTTCAGGATATAACGTCTGAATTAAAAAATCAAAATTTATTATTAAAAATTGGTAAAGGAGCATTTAAAGAATTTACCAATATTGCTCAAGATTTAAATTCTTATCAAAAAGGATATAACGACCTTACTGATAAAAATTTTAAAAAAATAAAAAACGGTCTTGCACTCGAAAAACAAGAATTAGAGTTTGTAGTAGCACGATTAAAAGCATCTGAAACAGAACGTAGACGAGAATTTGAAAGATTAGGTGCTTTAGAAGATAGAACTTCATTACAAGAAAAACGATTAAAAGAGTTACAAAAAGAAAACGAATTATTACTTAATGCTGAAGAAGCATTAAAATCTGGTATTCCTATATTAGAAAAAGAACTTAATTTAACTAAGCAAATAGCAGATACTAGAAAAGATTTAGGCGGACTTGCTCAAGCAGCAGGTAAAACTATTTCTCAATATGGTGGTTCATTAGCTAGTTTTTTAAATATAAATGAAGCAACAGAAGCTGTTGAAGAATTTAATAAACAACTTATTCAAGATGCTTTATCTACTGAAGAAATAAAAAATAAACTTCTTGATATTGAAAAAGAAAAAAATGAGCTTGAAAAACAAGGCTTATTAACAGATAAAAAAAGACTAGAATTAGAAGATAAAGCATATACTATAAAGCAGAAAGCAATTGATTCAACTAATAATTTAAACAATAAATTTAGATCATTAGGAGTATTTGCTAAAGAATTAGGAGTAGGCTTTAAAAAATCATTAACAGATCCAGTTACTTTAATTACCTTCTTTGTAGGAAAAGCACTTGATGCTAATAAACAAACAGTTGAACTAGGTAAAGCATTAGGATATGCAGGAGGAAGAGCTGAACTATATAGAGAAAGCATAGCAGCTATTGCTCGTGGATCAGGAAATATATTTGCTACTACAGAAAATTTAGTTGAATCATTTAACGAATTAGCCCAAGCAACTGGGTTTGTTTATGAATATAGTGCTGATCAGCTTCTCACTCAGACTAAATTAACTAAACAAGTTGGCTTACAGGCGGATGAAGCTGCTCAAATACAACGTTTTGCTATAGTAACAGGTAAATCATCTGAAGAAACATATAGATCATTTGTTAGAGGATTAACAGCAGCAAGAAATCAACTTCGAGTTGGTATTAACTTCAAAGCAGCTCTTGCTGAAGCCTCTAAAATATCAGGTCAGTTAGCTGCCAACCTAGGCAACAACCCAGAAATGATTGCTAAAGCAGTAGTAACTGCTAAGGCATTTGGTATGACCTTAGAGCAGGTTGCTGCTGCTGGTGATAAATTACTTGATTTTGGTGGATCAATTGAAAGTGAATTAAAGGCTGAATTATTATTAGGTAGACAAATTAATCTTGAAAGAGCAAGAGCAGCAGCATTAGCAGGTGATCAAGTAACATTAACCGAAGAATTAGCTAAAAATGTAGGTACAGCAGCTGAATTTACTAAATTAAATAGATTACAACAAAATGCTTTAGCTGAATCTGTAGGTATGACCTCAGATCAATTAGCTGAAACATTAAGAAAGAGAGAGGAAGCTATTGCTAGTGGAAAATCATTAGTTCAAGTACAAGAGGAAGAAGCAGCAAAAGCTTTAGAAAGAAATAATATACAAGATAAATTTAACCAAGCAATTCTTAAATTACAGGATTTCTTTGGTAATTTAATAGCAGGACCATTAGGTACTATTTTAGATATGCTAACAGATGCACTATCAATAGTTACTTTAATAGCTGCACCCTTCCAATTAATATATGATTTAACATCAATGATTGGAAATGGACTTGGAACTTTAATTAATAGTTTAGGTATTGTTGGTAAACTTATAAAAGGAGTAGCAAGTGCTGCTATTATATATGCTGCTTATAAAGCATATGCTAATTTAGCTTCTATTCCTGTTATTGGAATTGGATTAGGAGCTGCGGCTGCTGCTGGTATTACCGCTGCTGGTTTTGGTTTATTAAACAGCAAAAAAGGTGATGACGTACTATCCGAAGGTGGCTATGGTAAACGTACATTACTAGCACCAGAAGGCGCTATTAAATTAAACGATAAAGATACTGTAATTGCTGGTACTGATTTAGGTGGTGGTGGTGGAGCTTCAATTGATTTAACACCAATGATTGCAGCTATTAATGAAGTAAGAACTGCTGTAGATAGATTATACAACAAAGATACATCAATCAACATGGATGGTAAAAAGGTTGGCTCAACACTAGTACAAGGTAGTTACAAAGCAGCATAACCATTAAATATTTATACGAAACATCAAACTAAATAACATGAGTTTAATCGACAAATTACGTACACAAGGTACTTTAAGTATGAGAGGTGGCCAACCAGCTAACTTTGGTGTTAATCCAGTTCCACCAAACTCATTACATAATTTATACTCTGTAGATGGTCAACCTCCTGTTACCTGGAGATTAATCCCAGGCAACTTATCAATGAGACCACAACCATCTACATTAGATGAATTAGATCCAAACGCGATCAACTTAACACCAAACGGTGTAGTATCACAAGTGTACAAATCTAGAACAGGACGTCAGTACAAAGACTTAGGTCCACGTGACGGACGCTACTAATAGTATAAGATGCCTTTAATTGACCTACAAACGGACTTAAAATCACTTAAGTACGGACAAGATCAACCAGGAGGAGGTAATAGCGGACAACCCTACATTCAAGTAGATATCAACAAAGTTGATACTGGTTTTAACCGTTTTCGATTAACTAAATTCGATGATGGTTTAATTAGAGGTGGAGCTGTAGGTGCTGCTAATGCTTCAATCGTTGATACTCTTCGTATAGGCAAATTCCTAACTAATCTTCCACAAGGTCCATTATTTATAGTTAAGCAAGTTGGCTTACAACTTTCCCAACCCCAATTAGAATATAAAAAATTAAGAACTGATAATCCTACCTCTGGTAGTGGGTTATTAAGAAATGTAGGTAACTTTATAGTTAATACAGCAAATAAAATTGTTAATGCTGTAGGACCTACTCGCATATACAACTTAGGTATAAACACATTAGCTCAAGTGCCTGTAAATGCATTTGGGCAACATATTGTTAGACATGGTTTATTACCTGTTCAAAACGATGATACAAAATACATTAACGTAGCTGAATATAATAACTACGGAGATGGTAAAAACAATAGATTAGTAGGATATAGAAGTAAATTTCAATTAGGCGATAATAAACCTAATCCTACTCAAAGCAGAAATGTAATTAATACTGTTAATCGTATTTCTCAAGCATTAGGTGCTTTAACAGGTGCTTCATTCAATCCAATAAAACTAGAACCAGAACAACTTACAATTAATAAGTATATTTCTGGTCCTGGATCAATATATGGTATAGGAAGTACTCTTATTAGAAGATATAGTTTTACCGAAGATGGAACCAAAATAAATTTTGCTAAAAATAGAAATTATGTTAAGCAACATTTACCTGAGGTTAAACTTTATCAAACATTTGACTATAGTGTTTCTAATCTTAGTACATCTAGTTTAAGTGCTAATCCATTTAATTTAAAACAAGAATTAAATGTTTTAAGTGCATCATTTCAAACATACATTGCTGCTGTTGGTGATCCAACAAGTAGCAAATATGTAGCTGCTCAACAAGAAGCTAGTGCTAGCCAAAATATAAAAAGCTTTACAGCATTATCTAATTATTCAGGGTCAACATTATCAACTACAAGTTTTCCTGGTTTAAAAGATAATACTCCTCCTACTTTACTTAATTATACTGCATCAAATGCAGATATATCTTCTTCTATAAACGTTGGTAATCCTTTAACAGCAAGTGCTGATTTAGGATTATCTCGTTTTAGTAATGTGCCTACTGAATCTATTAATAATGGAATTAACCAAAACGTTATACCTTATACTAATCAGGCGGCTAAAAAATATTCTGAATTAAGAGCACAAATAAATAAAACCTCTAATATATCTCAAAACTTCTTTAAAACAGATAATACCTTTACTATAAATAGAGGTGCTACTGATTTAAAGTATGTAGCAGATCAAATAAAAGATAAATTTAAAAGAACTAATGATATTGTTGTATCAGATGATACAATGGCTCTAAGATTTACCCCATTAGATCCATTTTCAGGTGAGGCTTTAAACGTATTAAGCTTTTTAGGTTATTTAAGTGAATATAGTGAAGATTATAATAGTACTTGGGGTAATACAAGATATGTAGGCCGTGCTGAAAGTTTTTATGTATTTAATGAATTTAAACGTACAGCAAGTATTGGATTTCAAATTCCATGTTACAATAGAGAGGAATTAATAGTTAAACACTGTTTATTAAGTGAATTAGCCTCAACATTAGCAGGTAAGTATGAAAATAATTTACTTGGTGGTATTATTACTAGATTAAAAATAGGAAACTATATTAATAATCAACCTGGCATTATTACTAATTTAAATTTCTCCCCTATTCAGGATTCAAATTGGGATCTAGATATACAATTAGCTTACTATATAAAAGTAAGCTTTGGATTTACCTTTATTCATGATTATCTTCCTCAATATTATGAGTGTGGATTTATATTTAAAGAACCAACTCCAGAACCACAACCTGTTCCTGTTCCACCAGAACCACAACCTGAAGAAACACCACCACCTCCTCAACCTGTACCTGTTCGTCAACCACCAGTTTCAAATGATACTGGATCATTAGTAAGATATCCTATAGGAAGAACAGATATAAAAGAACCAATTGATCATACTTATGTTAAAAAACCAATTATTCCTGTAGCTCCAAAATCTCGATTTGGAGGATTTAGAGGTGGTAGTTTTGGAGGAGGAGGTGCAGGAGGTCGTTTTTAAAATAATTTAAAATGAATCGCTACGAAAATCAAATCATATTATACACAGAAAATATAGATAAGCCTTACTATAAAGGAAGGTATTATCCTAATATTCCTTTGTCAGAGTCTGATGTGTATGTTATTACTAATGTAGGAGATAGACTTGATAACTTAGCTTATGTTTATTATGGTGATGCTACTATGTGGTGGGTTATAGCAATGGCTAATAATAAC
>Ga0315904_10012543_pt1 | contig 10697 bp, 7 predicted proteins | sample LakEriMetagenome_6_FD_203529 | JGI IMG/M metagenome (GOLD analysis project Ga0315904, IMG submission 203529) | Freshwater fungal communities from buoy surface, Lake Erie, Ohio, United States - Buoy 12 MA120 | ecosystem: Environmental > Aquatic > Freshwater > Lake | place: USA: Lake Erie, Ohio... | reverse complement strand
GAAAACCATTGCTTGTGCTCGCTGATGAGCCGACTGGCAACCTTGATGAAGAAAATGCAGGGCGGATCTCTCAACTGCTTTTGGAAATGCCACGAGAAGAAAATGCAATATTGATCGTTGTCACTCACTCGATGGAACTGGCTTCCAAAATGCAGAAGTGCTATGAATTAAAACGTGGCAGACTGTTGGTCAAGGATTGAGTTCACGTTTCCTCCAACCACCCTGGTCTCCAGGAATGCTGCTGGAACCGGCATTTGGCAGAATAATTTCGGACATGGAGTGCACGAACAAGCGGGCTGTGCCCACTGAGCGTTGACGTCACACGAGCGTTGATGTCACACGAGCGTTGAGAGTTGATGTCACACGAGCGTTTCGGGCTCCAATCATGGAAAGATGACTTTCATCCGACACAGCCTTCCAAGGCGGGCTAATAGGCACATTCCATGTGCCTTCCACCTAGAATCCCTGCAAATCTTGAAGAGCGGACGGCACGACGGAGCGTGCCTGCCACTTTTGTCGGTTGTATCTCATCCGCTACGTTGGCTTCCGAAGCAATTCAATTGCCGTTGATGCAGAGCGGCCAGCAGGATCAGCGACAACGCGGCGCCGATCATGGCCCACAGCATGTCCCATTGAGCATCCCAAACATCTCCTTGATGACCCAAGAACGCGTCACCTTCGGCTCCTGCGATGGTCGTCGCCGACCACTCGATCAATTCGAACACAGCAGTAAACGCTAGGCAACTGATAAATGCAAAGTAGTTCAGCCAAGCTTGACCCTGAACGCAAGAACAACGGGTATAAATTTCCCGAAACAGTATCGCGGGAACGAAACCTTGCATGAAGTGTCCGAATCGATCGTAATGATTGCGCTGGGTTTGAAACACTTGCTGAAGCCACAACCCAAGTGGATTCTTTTCATAGGTCCAATGCCCGCCTGCAATCAAGACGAACGCGTGGAGGGCCAGTAGCCAATAGAGCACCGAAGTCAGTGGAAAGATCCGGCGCGTCGCAATGAGAATCGGAATGCCAGCGACAACCCAGCCTGCGTCTAACAACCAATTGACGCGATCCTGAGTTACGAGAATAGAAAAGATCGCACCGGCCACGATGATGGCTATCAGGAACCAGAATTCGATCCTCCGTCGCTTGTCATTGCTCATGCTGTTCGAACTTTGCGCTTTCTGGAGTTTAAGGGCGTTGTTTAGTGGCTAAAGGACTGGTGAAGTGGCATCGCCATGAATCGGGTTCACTTGTTGAACAGCCTGCTTGGCATCTTTTCCTCGGAGCAACATCGATCCAAGGCTGGGGATGTACGTTGCGAAAACTTCCAGTTGCCGTTCTTGCACAGCCATCTGAACCAGTTCAACTGCAGCTAACGTCAATCTGCCCGCTCGCAGCGATAGCGGAAACTCCAGACCTTCGATTCCATCAAACGCTCGATAGATAACTTCGGTGCACACCATTCTATGCGAAGAGGTAAAGTCAAAGCTGAAGTCATATTCTTTGCCTTCGTGAAAGAAAGCTCTCGTCAAAGCCAACTTGATTGACTCCAAATTCAATCTGGGACGTATTACGAGAATCGAATCGGATTTGAAGGGGGAATCGAGTCGACGAATTTGAACCCCATCCTTCATCGCTTCGATAACTCGCCCGCAATTGGGTTGATCGCATTGCAAGAACCGTTGCCATCGAGGAGCTACGTGGGAATGCTGGTGCAATCCCATCGATTGAATCGTCACAGCATCCCCTACGTAAAGTGCCGAATGAGGCCAATATCCCGGCAGGAAGTAATTGGTCAGTGCAAACTCTTTTCGTACCAGCAGGATATCGCCGGGCAGCATGTCGCGTTGCAGCTCTTCGCGAATCGATGTTGGTAGATTGGGTTGATGACCAAGTTTAAGGTATCGATCCGCAGCGAGAATACCGGCAGCTTTTTGGACCTCGAACAAGGAAGAGTAGAACAGATCGCGTTTGAGAGTACTCAGAAACTGACGAAGTCGGAAGCGAAGCCGAACGCGCGCATAATCGGCCCAACTGATCTGCAATCGACAGGTGAGCTGTTCGATGATGCAAACCATCTCAGCAACTTCCGACTGATCGAGCATCGATTCCCACTGCTTACGATGCTTTTGGTAGTATTTCGCAGCGTCGAACAATTCCCAGATATAACGCGGCTGTGTCCATGATTGCTGCGTCTTGTCGTACACGCCAACGGGAATCCCAAAACTTGGTTCTGGTTCATTCAGCTTTTGCCGAACCAGCGTCCAATGGTGAAAACGATCGCGTAGGAATCGAGCGGCGTCGACCAACACAAGGGCACCGGCGTAACCAGGCAAGAACAGCTTGTCGTATTTGCGCCGGTCCCTCGCCCCACGCATCCGCAACTCGTTGACCATTTCAAGCAAAGCGTTTCGCAATTGCCAGTAGGTTATCAAAATCCGACGCGCTGCTTCGTCCTCCATAGGTGTCAGATACTCACGCTCGAGCGACGAAGCATACGCTGCCATCTCATCAGCGGCTTTCTTGAGATCCGCTATCTGCGAGTAAACCGAAGAGACGGTCCGACACGATGCATGGAACAATGGATCGAATTCATTGGTATCATCAAACATCGCAAGCTCAACCTTTCGCACGTAGGTAACCGAATCTCTTGACTTGGACACCTTATCGGTATCTGGCGTAACGACCGGCCGGGTTCTAGTCGGTAAGTTAAGGAGCGATAGTCGACACTTTCACCTTCGGACACCAATCTAAAGCCAAACCGTTACGAAAAAAAATTGGGGTTGGTGACGAAAGCAAAGCAGCCAATCCGCGCTGCCATGACAGCGTTATTCCATTTTTAACAACCGCCTGAATATCTTGTCGCCGTTGGTCACGTAAAGATATTCATGATTCACGCCAGCCAGCGTACAACTGGTCAATGGCTTTCCCGTATTGGGCATGGGAAGGACGCCGCACATTCGCCCAGTAGGATCAAATATTTGGATGCCTAATGCGGACGTCACGTAGTAGCGGCCGATCTTATCTAACGCCGATCCGTCTCCTTTGGATGCACTAATGTAGGGTGGTGGTTCCTTCGGTCGAAACTCACCCTTCGGATCAATCTCCAACCGCATCGACATCGTTGGCATCTTGGCGTCCAAGGTGTTGTCGTTTTTCACGCGAAATGTCCAAGTATATGGACCTCCGTGATCGGAGACGGCCAAGGTTCCGCCATCGTTCGATAGCACAATTCCATTGGGACGAGTAATACCGGTATCCATCACCATCACCTGTCCGGTTGCGATCTCGATGCGAGTCACTTGCTGCTGCTTTGTTTCCGTGATGTAGACGAAACCACTGCTGCTCACGGCTAAGTCATTGGGGGTTACGCCCGAAGCGACGACTTCGATTGCGCCCGTTTTTGCGTCTAGAGAAATCACACGGTTCTTGGCACCTTGGCATCCATAGAGCAATCCACTCGGACCAAACTTCATTCCACTCAATGCCTCTTTGGCGATCTCCGTGCGCTGGCCATCTTTCGCATCAATACGATAGACCGCAGGCGCCTTCATGTCGGAGTAGTAAAAATTCCCTTCGGTATCACTGCATGGGGCGTCTGCGAAACCGATGTTCTCGGCAACGAGTTCCCAATCCTGACCAGGGATCAACTGACGCAATAAGGTTAGATCACCCTTCAAGTCATCCTTGGTATTGATGCGAGGCTGATGCGAGTCTTTGCGCCATAGCCATTTCAATGCATCAGGAAATCGTTCGCCACCGAAATCGGAATTGTGCCCGTACCCTTCAGCCCAATCCAATCGAACGTCGTATCCCATATACGCGAGTGAAGAGGCCAATTGCTTGTTGGCGAGCGGCCAATTACCAAACGGATTGTCCAAATCGCCACTCGTATCGCACATATACATTCGAATCGGCTTCGGTTCGGTTTTTCGAATCATGGTTGCGTAAGCGTCGCCACCTCGCAAATTGACAAAGCTGCCAACACTTGTCAGTACCTTGCGAAATGCATGTGGGCGTTCCCACGCAACAGTAAAGGCGCAGATGCCGCCCGAGCTCGATCCGCAAATAGCTCGCAGGTTGGGATCGCCAGAAATCGAATACTTCTTTTCTACTTCGGGAATGATCTCCTCGGTCAAAAATCTTGCGTAACGATCCCCAAGGCTATCGTATTCGAATCCACGATTCGAGAATTTGTTTCGTTCCGATTGCGGCTTGGATGGATCGTGACCAGGATTGATGAACACAGCGATCGTCGGAGGCATGTCACCGCGGGCGATGAGATTGTCAAAAACGACGGGAACACGCCATCGCCCTTTCGGATTCATAAAGGAATGTCCGTCTTGAAAGACCATCAATGCCGCGGGCGTTTCTTTCTTGTATTGGGCTGGAACGTAAACGGACCACTCGCGGGTGGTTTTCTCAAAGATCTTGGACTCCCATGCTGGCATGGTTTCGACCGTACCATGCGGCACATCCTCACGAGGAACCGCGTCCGCGTGCGGTTTCCAATCGACGGTCGTTTGAAGCTTTTCCTCGGGATGAATCGTTTTGTCGTTCGACCATAGCCACCGTAAAGCATCTGGAAGCACTTTCCCACCCGCGTTACCACTGTGACCGCCGTCCGTCATCTCGAGTTTGAAATCATAACCAGAGTAACGCAAAGCTGCAGCCAACTCTTGGTTGGCGAGAGGCCAGTTGCCGTGCAGATTATTGAGGTCGCTGACTCCTTCTTGCAGATAGACTTTGATCGGCTTTGGATTGTCTTTGGATTTGCGAACCAATCCTGCATAGGCCCAGCCGCCTCGGATATTCGTGTAGCTTCCGATATGGCTAAGTACTCGCCCAAACTGATCAGGTCGTTCCCAAGCCACCGTAAAGGCGCAGATTCCGCCTGATGAAATGCCACCGATCGCTCGATCGGTGGGCGACGTCGATACATTTAATCCTTTGAGGGCGACGGGCAAAAATTCATCGATCAAAAACTTACAATAACGATCTCCCATCGAATCGTACTCGAACGATCGATTGCTCCTGTCTTTTGCAGATGATTGGGTGGGTGGCACTACGGGAGAAGCGGGTATAGTTCCTGGCGCGACAAAGACCGCGATGGTCGGCGACAATACTTTTTGATGAATTAAATTGTCGAGAACAATCGGAACTCGAAATGGACCGTCCGCCTTTGCGTAGCTAGGGCCATCTTGAAAGACCATAAGCTTGGCTGGTGTACTCGACTCATATTGGGCTGGCACATAAACGCTGAAATCTCGACGAGTCCCCGGGAAAACATTGCTTTCGGCGAAGACGCCGTTGGTTATCTTCCCTTGTGGAACACCTTGCTGAATGGTCCTTTCCGGCGAATCCAAATTCGCTTTTTCTTGACCAATTAAAGGCAGTGTGGAAATCAGAACGAACGCAAGAACGTGGAGAGAGGTACGCATAGGGGAGGGTGAAGTTTCAAGGGGGAAATGGTAAGTAGGGAGCGGTCTTTTATGGTCGCAAACCGGAGGCTTGAAGTTTCTTGAAGTTTCGATTTTCCAAAAATACCATGATACTTTGTTTTGAGTAAGCGAGGTGGCATTGGTAGGTTTTCAAAGTAAATTAGAACGGTCCGTCAATCGTTATCGAACTCGATTTGTCCCCACGGAAAGCGATTGGCGACCGCGAAGTCTCTAACGGATTGGCCATCTTTGGAACTATGTATGGAAATCTGAAACGGTTCGAATTTGGCGATCCAACTGCCATCACGAGAAATAGACGATTGCAATGCATTTGTTTTGTGGAGAATCAAACCAGACGTTTCCGTAGTGGCTAAATCGACCGCCACGAGTGAATTGCCTGCTGGCCAAATCGTCATGTGCCCAGAGGGACTCATGGTTGCGGGCATTGAGCCACCACTGTTACCCTCGAAGATCATCCCAATTGCCCGCTTCCCGCCTTGAACAGAAACTGCGATCGTTCAAAACTGGAAAAATCTTTTCATTTTACCCTTCATCGCAGCGGAGTATGCTATGTTCCAATAAACAGTTTAGGCCTCCGTCAGAGTCCCCGAACGAAACAGAAAATGCACGACACTTCAAGCGTTCTCGAGATTTGTGCGGCTGATCGCAGTAAAAACTTGTTATCTACCCTGTTGGCCTGCTGCATCAATGCGTTGCCAGCAATTCTCTTCCTGATATTGATGACGCTGCTTTCCAGGGACGAGGATTATATCCTTTTCGCATTGTTGGGTTCAGTGTTTCTCGCAGTGAGCTTTCTGTTCATTAGTACGTTTTGCTGTCGAACCGACGGTAGCTGGACTCGCCAAAAACTCTTCCACGGTTTTTTGATGAGTACCTCCCTTGCCTGGTTTGTTGCACTGGCAGTGTTGGCATGTTTGGCCATGACCCCGCTCTACTTGGGTCGGGACAATGGCGATGGAACGAATGGGATTGTGGAAGTTGTTCTTATGGTAATTCTGTTCACCCTAACCTATACGCCCCTGATCCTTGTCGTCGGCGCGACCGCATCATTCGTTGCAAGTCGATTCCATAGCGCTCCGGCATCTGGATAATTCTCTTGTTCCTCATACTCTCAATGCTGAGCGATGGATTTACTTTGGCTTAGCTACTAAATGATCAATGGCTGCCAAGAAGGCTTCTTTTTCTGCAAGGCAATGATCCTGGGAACCTTCGGCGAGCACCATATCATGTCCAGGCACCAAGTGAACTGGCAGCCGAAGTACGAAGAATGTGTCACCATCCTCATACTTATGTTCAATCAATTGAAGGGGGATGACTTCGTCATGCTGCAAAACGCGACGTACGAAACGAAACGGAAAAGTTACCCGTCCTTCAACGACACCATCTTCATTGACAGTTACCGATGTACACGGAAGGTTGTTAGCAAACCAGGCAAGGTACGCGCCTACGGCCCACATTACCGCGACGCCCAAATAGGGATACCACCTGGGAGATCCAACAGGTCCACTCGCTCCGTACAATACCGCACTCCAGGTACCTAGCGTTGTTCCAACGAGCCATAATGCGGTGAAACCCCAGAGTAAAATCCATTTTCGCGAGCCAGCGGAGTAGTAGTTCTTCATTGGAAAAAACGGATAACAACCTAAACCTACAGGAGCGGAGCGGTGGGATAGATTTTTCGTTGAAATGTGTCGCTTTGGCCCCCAGGGGGCATTACTTGTCAAATAGCCTATAACAATACCAAGCCGGGACTTACACCCTCTTGATTGTAGGGACGCAATCTGATTGAGGGAATATAGGGCGTTCAGATCACCGTCGTGAATGAATAGGTTTCCGCTTGTCGATACGAAGGTGACTCGTTAGCATCATTCTATCGTTCGTTGTATATGCTCCGCGTGACTCCTCCAAGGCGACGCGCAAGCGAAAACTTGGTCGCCGCTCGAAATCGCCAAGTGATACACCCGATTGTTTCCACCCCGCCGGACGGATCGAAAACTGATGAAACCTACGGAGGAATTCTTGCAACTTCCTGCCAGCAACCCGGAATGGGCCGAGGGGCTCCTCAACGTGCCTCGCCGCTTGGCTTGCGAGAAAGCGAACGCGTGAAACTTCTTTTTCTTCATGGGTGGCATAGTGTTGTAGGTGGTGTAAAACCGACCTACTTGAAGGCTCACGGATACGATGTAATCAATCCTTCGCTCGATGATGACGATTTCGAACTTGCAGTGCGTACCGGCCAAGCTGAATACGATCATCATAGACCAGATGTAATCGTCGGAAGCTCAAGAGGTGGAGCTGTTGCCATGAATATCCAATCCACAACCACACCTCTCGTTTTGCTCTGTCCAGCCTGGAAGAAATGGGGAGGCGTCACGGCAATCAAATCCAAGTCGCTGATTTTGCACTCGCCTCAAGATGATGTTGTTCCGTTCGAAGATTCTGTTGAACTCATTCATAACAGCAAATTGCCATTGGAGACGATCATCGAAGTCGGCAACGACCACCGACTGGCAGATGAATCCTCTCTGTCGGTCATGCTGTGGGCATGCAATCTGCTTCGATCGGGCCTGCAAATGCCTGCAATCCACGACGACCCCAAGCAGTCTTTTCCTATTCCAGGCGACAGTCAAGCCGCATCCCAGGACGAAGGCAGTTACATCTGCGATGCCTGCGGCGAAGAAATCGTCATTCCCATTGATCTAACGCAAGGGACTACGCAGTCGTATGTGGAGGATTGTCCCGTATGCTGCCGTGCCAACATCGTTCACGTACATCTGGAGGAGGACGGAAAGTCGCAAGTTTGGGCTGAACCAGAACAGGACTATTCATGAGATCGCGTTGAGAAGCATATAGGCGGGGAGTTTTGAAACGCTGAAGGCGTCGCTCAACCCTCAAGTGCACCCGAGATCTAATCTTCCCAAACCTATCCTAAAGGATGGCCAATGGATTCCTCGGATGCTCCAGTGTTCCGCGCGTGACTCCTAGGCGATTGGTCGCTTTGAGTCTCTTCCAAACCTCAGTTCCTTCGAGCGAACCTGCCAAGAGTTCCCGGTACAAGGAAAGAACTTCGGCGATCTCCGGATGGCTCGCGTCGCGCAGTAACTCCACTCGAAAATATCGCACTCCCAGTCGGATCAATGTCGGAGTCGCCTCGGCTCCACTTTGAGCATGACCATTGTAGAGTGTATTGCGGCAACCGATGTCCGCATGCAACACATGTTCGACTCCCAATCGATCCCGCAATTTCACATCGTGTCGATCGCAGGGTCGACCGCAATTCGTTTTGTTGGTTCCAGGCGATAGCACCGTACAGAAAACACAATGCTCCATATGAAACATCGGCATATGCTGATGTATGACCACTTCGATCCATGGCCGAGGAACAGCTACCACTAACTCGGTCAATTGGTCTCGGTTCAAATCGTACGAAGCCGTGAAACGATGTGCACCTCGTTCTATCAGCCAATCCGCAGTAAGAGGATTCGTCGCATTGAGGCTAAAGTCTGCAATCGCTGGAATGCCGGCACGACGCGCGTAGTCTAGTGCGGCCAAGTTCCGAACCAACCAACCGTCTGCCGGCCTTTTTTCCATTGCTCGAAAGAGTCCTGACTCTCCAGGTTTCTGAATCCGAAGCGTTGCTAAATAGATTTGTGCTCCCGCTTCGTGGGCTATTGCAACTGCTTTCTCATACTCTCGAATGTCGTGGAAGTCCGCATAAACGAACTTCTGGCCTTCTCGAAGCACTGCTTCTAATTGCCCCAACGAACGAACGAGAACCACGAGTTGAGGCGTCGCATTCGTGGAATCCGCTTTCGTTTCCACCTCCCGAAGCATCGAAGCGGAGCGTCCCGTCGCAACTGTTCGCTGGGGACGGTCCAGAAGCAATCGATCCAGATGCTCCACCAACGACTTTCGGATATCACCCATCACACTGAGTGGTAGCATCGGATTTCCGTCGATGGTGGCGTGAATCTTGGAAAGAACATACGGTGTATTTCCGAGTCGATTCAATTGCTCCAAGAGCGGACCTTCGCTGAGCGGGTGCTTTCGTGCGACTTCGGGAAGATAATCCTGAGTCCAATCTCGCCGAACGTCTGGATGTTTCTTCACCCAAACAGAACATTGGACGGGTTCACCCACACGAACGACGATGGACATCTCCACTTCGCGTTTGAACCGCGGTTGTTTCGACTCAAAGGTACTTCGCAATCGCTTGGTCAATTGAGGAGAATCGGTTTGCCAAAGCGGTATCCCACTCCGCACATTGTCTTCGTTGATCAATCCATGTTGAAATGCCAACTCCACCCGTCCCGCCGTGGGTTGATCGATTCGCTTGCCATGAAGAAACACTTGAAAAATACGTCCGCCGATCTCTTCACCCGCGATTCGATCCCCATCGAATACGACTCCATCGCCAGGCATGAGCGGGACATCGAGATCGACTAATACGCGTTCGCCTCTCACTCGTACAACGTGGCCTGCCTTGACACCTTTTTTGGCACTGCTTTCACCTGGCACCAATCGTTTATGATTGCAACCTTCAAGCCAGCCTGGACTAAAGCCACGTGAGAAACTGAGTTCCATTTCACGTCGCGCAGTGGAGGACCAGTGCGATTCTTGGCCAGCCATCGCGTCGTCAATCGCTTGTCGGTAATGCCCTACTATGTTTGCGACATACTCCGGCGTCTTGAGTCGACCCTCGATTTTGAGAGAGCAAACGCCAGCATCGATAAGCTGTGGAATGTATTCGTATCCCGCAAGATCCTGCGGTGAAAGTAGATACCGGTTGTCTCCTAGATTCTTATGCTGCCCATCGCAGATCAAATCGTAGTTGAGTCGGCAGGCCTGAGCGCACTGACCCCGGTTCGCACTTCGACCACCGAGGGATTCGCTCGTCAAGCATTGTCCGCTATATGCAACACAAAGTGCACCGTGTACAAAGCACTCCACTGGTTTCGTAGAGGCCGCTGTAATCTTTTTGATTTCTTTCAACGACAACTCGCGAGCCAGCACAACACGATCAATCCCGAGCGATTCGATCGCATGTATGGTCTCGGCGGAAACCATCGTCATTTGCGTACTAGCATGGATCGAGAGCTCTGGACAAATCTGACGAATGAGTCTCGCTGCTCCAAGATCTTGAACCAGCACAGCATCAACGCCCGCTTTGGCAAGCTCAGCCACATTAGCTTCGAATTGCGAAAGCTCATCTGTAAAGACGAGAGTATTGAG
>Ga0315904_10012541_pt1 | contig 10697 bp, 4 predicted proteins | sample LakEriMetagenome_6_FD_203529 | JGI IMG/M metagenome (GOLD analysis project Ga0315904, IMG submission 203529) | Freshwater fungal communities from buoy surface, Lake Erie, Ohio, United States - Buoy 12 MA120 | ecosystem: Environmental > Aquatic > Freshwater > Lake | place: USA: Lake Erie, Ohio... | reverse complement strand
CCAACACGCCGACAGTGACCAGCACGCAGGACTACACGGGCCAGCGAAACTACACGGTGCAGCAGTTCACCCAGATTGTTTACACGCGCATCCGTGGCAGGCAGATGGCGTTCAAGGTCAGTTCAGACGGCCTTGGGGTCAACTGGCAGTTGGGTGTCCCGTCGCTCGACGTACGTCCTGACGGAAGGCGTTAAATGACCCTGATCGTCACATCAGAGTTTGAACTCAACCGAGTCGTTGCGCCTCGTCTGCCGACCGCGCCCACGGAGTACGAGAAGCGGTATCACGATCAGTTTGCTGACGTTCTGCGTCTGTACTTCAACCGACTCGACAACATCCTGGGTCAATTGGTGGCTTCTATGGAAACAATCCCGGTATCAATTGGCGGAACCAACACGGATGCTTTTGGGCGGCTGCGGGTCAGCAATCCACTGACCCTGTTTGACTCATCCCACCGATACGCCGACAACAACCTGTGGGCCAATAGCATCACCGGCACCGCAGCGGCAACCTTTAACGCAAATGAGGGGTTGGTAGACCTGACGGTTGGCTCGGCCAGTGGGGATCAGATCATCCGCGAGACCATCAAAGTCTTTTCGTACCAGCCGGGTAAGAGCCTGTTGGTGATGAACACGTTTGTGTTTGGTACGGCCAAGGCCAACCTGCGCCAGCGGGCTGGCTACTACGGCGCAGCCAACGGCATTTACTTTGAGCGTGAGGGCTCGGTCAACTACATGGTCGAGCGCAGCAGCGTGACAGGCGCTCCGATCAACACCCGTGTAGCTCAGGCAGACTGGAACCAAGACCCGATGGATGGCACCGGGCCGTCTGGCCTGACGCTTGACTCCTCCAAGGCGCAGATTCTGTACCTCGACATTGAGTGGTTGGGTCTTGGTACGGTGCGCACGGGGTTCATCATCAACGGGTCGTTTGTTCCGTGCCACAACTTTGACCACGCCAATCTGGTCAACACCACCTACATCACCACCGCATCACTTCCGCTGCGGTATGAGATGACCAACGTGGCTGCGACGACCGGGGCCAGCACGCTCAAACAGGTTTGCTCTACGGTGATCTCTGAGGGTGGATATGAACTACGTGGGGCGCAGTTGTCGGCGGGGACGCCCATCACAACCCCGAAAACCCTGACCACTGCCGGAACGGTTTACCCTGTTGTGTCGTTCCGCTTGAAATCAACGCGGTTGGACGGTATCGCCATCCTGACCGCGATATCAATTTTGGGTGTCACAAACAACGCAAACTATCAGTGGTCGGTGGTTGTAAACGGCACCACGACAGGCGGCACTTGGGTCAGTGCAGGCACAAATTCTTCTGTTGAGTACAACATCACCGGCACATCGTTCTCCTCTACCGGGGGCCGCATCTTGGCGACGGGCTATTTCCAAGGCTCTAACCAAGGGGCCACCAGCGTGGACATTTTGAAGGCTGCGCTGTTCACCACTCAGCTTGAGCGCAACCCATTCACCGCGACCCCCTACGAGATCACGCTGGCCTGCTCGGCTGCATCCAACGGCGATCAAGTTCTTGGTTCTTTGGACTGGGAAGAGATCAGCCGGTAATTGATCAAATAAACCCCCCATGATAGACTCGATCAACCCCTTTTCCGTGAGGCAACAATGAGCCTACAGCATGCCGCCCAGCACCTAGCCGCGCAGGGGCGCGGACCCGACACCCAGCTTGTCCACATGTCGTTGGGCGAGGTGAAGAGCCTCCAAGAACTTGCCAAAGCCCACGGTGGGTCTCTAAGTATTAACCCTGATACTGGCCTGCCTGAGGCTGGGTTTCTTTCCAAACTTTTGCCGGTGATTGCCGGGTTCGGCCTTACAGCACTATCTGGCGGTGCTTTGTCCCCATTGATGGCCAGCATGATTACTGGCGGAGTGACCGGAGTTGCAACCGGCAGTTTGAAGCAGGGTCTGATGGCTGGCCTTGGCGCTTATGGCGGTGCTGGGCTGGGTGCGGGGCTAGCTGCTACTGGTGGCCAACAAATTGCGGGGCAAGCAATAGCACGAGAAGCCGCTTTGGAAGGTCTTACGCTTCCAGCCGGATATGCCCAATCGGCTGCTGCAACAGCTACCCCCGCACAAATTGCAGCCGCTCAAAGTGCAACTCCAGCTTTGGACGTTCTCGGCGCTGGTACCGACGCAATAAAGCAAAATGGCTTTGGCGCATTTAAGTCCGGAATGCAGGCGGCAGAGGCGGCTGGTGGGCCATCGCTGCTCAGATCGGGCTTGGCAGTTGCGACCCCACTATTGTCGGGTATGGGCGACGATTACACTCCTCCTGGGACGAAGCCCACAACACCAACCACCCCGCTGCAATACAGCGCCAACCCAGTTTCCCCGACACCACAGGCAGATGTGCCTTTATATGGCGGCCTGGGTCAGGATTTTGGCAGGCAGCAACGGTACTTCAGCCATCAGTTCTCGCCAGTTAACCCCCCAGCCCCGGCACCCGTAGTGGCTATGGCTCCTGTAACCAATATGCCGGGTGATTTCAATTACGGCGGTGGTATGGCGGCTGGCGGTCCGGTTGAAGCTATGTCTGCCGCCAACGTCTATGACATGCAAAACGCTCGTGGCGGTGTCTCTGACATGGGCGTTGATATGTCCACCGGCATGCAGAAAATGGCCCGTGGTGGCATCTCTGACCTTGGCGACTACTCTGATGGCGGCAGGCTGCTGCGCGGCCCTGGCGATGGGGTGTCTGACTCTATTCCCGCAGTGATTGGGCGTAAGCGCCCTGCGCGGCTGGCTGACGGTGAGTTCGTGGTACCAGCCCGTATCGTATCTGAACTGGGCAACGGCTCAACTGAGGCTGGTGCCCGGAAGCTGTATGCCATGATGAACCGTGTGCAGGCAGCCCGTGGCAAAACGACTGGTAAAGGCCGAGTTGCCAAGAACACCAGGGCTGAGAAGTATTTGCCAGCATGACGATTAACTACGCCGTAGAGGACCCAGCGACTTTTATTGAGGAGTTGAAGGGGATCATTCCTGCTCACTATGATGAGTTGTGCGTTACAAAAGACTTTCCGCTTGCACCCGACTACGAGGCATATGGGAAGTTGTATGTGGCCGGTATGCTGCGGTGCATCACGGCGCGAGATGCGGACGGGTTGGTTGGGTACGCGATTTTTATTGTGAGCCCGCATTTGCACTATAGAACGTGCAAAACGGCATTTGAGGATATTTACTTTCTGAAGAAAGAACATCGACTGGGGCGGACCGGGATCAGGTTGTTTCAGTTTGCGGAAGAGGCGTTACGCGCTGATGGTGTTCACCGCATCATCATGCACACGAAAATTCATCTGGACAATTCGCGGCTGTTTGAGTACCTTGGCTACAAGCACACAGATAAGCTGTACACAAAGATTTTGAGCACGGAGTCAGCATGAACTACTCTCGCAGACAACTTGAAGCCCTGGGCGAGCCCCTTGGTGACTGCGTTACCCGCAAAGAAGGTGGGCGCATCATTTACGGCGGTGGCGGTGGTGGTTCTTCCGCGCCAGCAACACAAACTCAAGTCTCCGACCTGCCAGACTGGGCCAAGCCGTACGCACAAGAGACGCTGGAGAAGGGTAGAGCCCTAAGTGCCGCCCCGTATCAGGCGTATAACGCCCCACGCATCGCTGGTTTTTCACCTCTCCAAGAGCAGGCGCAGGCAGCCGCAGGGCAGATGGGCCCTTCTCAGCTTGGTCAATTTGGCGGGCAGGTGGCTGGTGCTGCGTCTTTGGGGGCCCTTGGCACTCAGTACAGTCCGTTCCGCATGGGGCAGTTCACCGCTGGCCGAGCCGCTCAGTACATGAACCCGTTCGTTGAAATGGCGATGGAGCCCCAGCTTCGGGAAGCCCAGCGTTCTTCCGAGATGCAGCGGATGGCTGATCAGGCGCAGGCAGTTCGCTCCGGGGCTTTTGGCGGTGGTCGTCAGGCTATTGTTGAGGCAGAGCGCCAGCGCAATCTTGGCACTCAGATGGGTGACATCCGCGCCCGTGGGTACATGACTGCCTTCGATCAAGCGCAGCAGCAGTTTGCCCGTGAGCAGCAACTTCGTGAGCAGTCCCGTCAGTACGGTGCGGGTCTCGGCATGCAAGGGCTTCAGACCGCCCTCCAGGGTGCGGGGCAGTTGGGCGCTCTGGGTCAGGCTGAGTTTGGCCAGCAGAAAGAAGCAATTGGTCTTCAATCCCAAATGGGCGCACAGCAGCAGGCACTGCGCCAACAGGGTCTGACCCAAGCCTATCAGGACTTCCAGAACGAGCAGAACTACCCGTACAAGCAACTGGGTTTCATGTCCGACATGATCCGGGGACTGCCGCTGGGTCAGCAGTCAACCAAGCAGATTTACGAGCCGCCGCCGAGCGCAATCCAAAACATCGGGGCGCTTGGGCTGGGTGCGTATGGTTTGAAGCAGCTTGGCATGTTTGCAGATGGGGGTCAAGTCAATGGCTATGCCGTCGGCGGCAGTGTTACCGACGAGGACAACGTAAAAAGAATCGTTGACGATCTGTCTGATATTCAATTGGCTCAAGCCAAACAAGCTGCAATGATGCGCGGGGATAAAGCGCGGTTTGAAGCAATTGCGGAAGAAGAAGCTACGCGGGCTTCCGAGCGCAAAGGCTTTGCGGCTATGTACAACGCACTGCCCAGCAATGTGCAGGATCGTATGGCCGGTGGCGGGATTGTGGCGTTTAACGGAGAAGGTAGCTCGCTTGTAGAGGACGAGTTTGGTTTTGTAGGGGCCGATGGTGATTTGCGTGTGGTGCCCGAAGAACTAGAACAAGAATCCGCTGGCAGCCAAAGTAGATACGAGCGAGCACTTGATCTGGCTCTAAACCGCATAAACGCTATCGGCAGCTACAAGCCTACGCCCTATACGCAAGAAGAACTTGACACAATGTTTAAGCGAAACTTGGAGAGGGAACAAAAATTTGCGGGCGATGCGCCTTACAGTGCGTTTGAAAATTACCTTGCTGAAGCCGAAGCTGGTCGCCCACAGGCGCTGCAACAGGCCAAGGGTCTTGCTGCGCTAAAAGCGGCTGGTGCTATTCTGCGTCCGGGCGGGGCTATGCGAGGGATTGGCGCTGCGGGTGAGGCGTTTGCTGGTTCCTACGATACTGCGCTCCAAGCCGACCGCGCCGAAAAACGTGCTCTTGCTTCTATGAAGTTCAATCTGGCCGACGCACAGCGCAAAGAGCGTATGGGTATGGTTAAGAGCGCCCGGGAAGCTACGGCTGATGCAGTCAAAGACCGGCAGGCGGCTGATAGGGCCCATATTCAAAGGCTTGGCATCGAAGCACAGGCTGCTGGCCGGACGGCACAGGCGGCAAAACCGACTGCGCAAAAGGCACCGTCAGAGGCTAAAGCAGCAGAACAATACGGCAAGGCCCTGTTGGCGTACAAGAAAGACCCGACCCCCGAGAACAAAATGGCGATGGAAGCCTGGAAAGACGCCGTACAAGAGTCAAAGACCTCCGACATTGGAGACACTCGGATGGCTGCTATTTTGGCTGGCATCACGGGGCAAAGAAGTAATGCGGAACTAGCAGCAGAGACGGCACGAAACGCACAGCAGATAAGGATTGATACTGAGGTTGCCGCTGCTCGCGCAGCAGCTAAGTATTCTCCGGAATACCTTAGTGCCAAAACTCCTGAGGAGAAGGCAGCGGTGCTTAGAAAAGCGGCGGATGATGTGCGGGCTGAATACAGCCCGGTTCCGCCCGTCGCCTCTGCTCGCCCCGGTGCCGGTGCCGGTGCCGCTCCTCGCCCTGGTCCTGCTGCGGCAGCGCCGCAGGCACTTCCCTCTGGCCTAAATGCCTCCAATGCCAGTACACTGTTGAAAGTTGACCAGATATACGAAACTGCCAGAGGCCCCGCACGCTGGACCGGCACGGGGTTTGTCCCCGTACCCGCAAGATAACCAGCAAGGTAGCTACATGGCGACTCAATTCAGTCTAGAAGAAGCACTGGGGGTTTCGGATAAGCCTACGCAACCGACGGCTGAATTTGGTCTAAATGAAGCTCTTGGTGTAACTCCCGCCCCCGCCGCTGGCGCTGCTCCTTCTGGCGCGGCTCCTTCTGCTGTTCCTCCTCGGGCTGCCGCCGCTGGCGCGGCCCCTTCTGCTGTTCCTCCTCGCGCTGCTACCGCTGCGGCTGTTGCCCCCCGGTCTGATGCACGCACGGCTACTCCTTTGCCTATTGGGCGGGGGTTCTTTGGTCGAGAAATCATGGAGCCGGGTAGCACTCAGTACAGGTCAGTCCTTGAAGGTGTGAAGATTCCTGAGCCTGCCATTCAGCAGGACAAGATGCTCAACCCGGAGTTTGTTGAGGCGATGAAGCGCAGGCTCGGGGCGATGGGGCGTGCCCAGCGTGAGGCGCAGTTGCGCGAGGACGTTAAACGTCGAGATGTCTATGGCCGTGCGGCGCGGGTGGTAGCTGCACACTACGCTGAACTTGACAGGGCCGCAGCCAGGAGGCCCGAGGGCCCGAGCATAATCAGTCGAGTGCTCCCCAGTGCGGATAGCCGCTCAGAGGTGATTGAGCGGTCCCTCATCGAGCAAGGCTTGGACCCTGAAGCGGCCAAAGGCGAAGCCCGGGTTCGTGCGGGTTTCTATGGCGGAGAAGGGCCCAAGCTGCAATCGTTGGTCCCCGATGTTGTGGGGCAAGAAGCACTGGAACGCTCCGTCGAAAAAGCCAAGGAGTTGGAAGGCGCTGGGTTTACACGTCGAGTCGGCGCAGAAATGCGCAGCCAAGCCAGACAAGTTGGGCTTGGGCTTATCAACGTATACGCGGATATTGTTGGTGATAAGGACCTGCAACGGAATACGCAAGACGCTTTCCGCATTGAAAGCGAGGTAGGCCGAGCGATCCCCAAGGGCGATAGCATTTTTGAACGTTCTGCTCAGCAGGCAATTGCAACCCTGACCACTCAGGCTCCGTTCATTCTCCTTGGTGCTATTACGGGTACAGCAGCGCCAGTGTTGGCCCCAGCCGTGCTTCAGGTTTTTGGCAACGCATACGGCGAAAGCAGGCAGGCAAATCTTTCTCCTTCAGAGGCTACCACTAGGGCTGCGTTTTTGGCCGCTTCTGAGTTTGTGTTTGAGCGCTTTGGCCTTTCCGAGTTGTTCAAGTCCATCCGTGGTGCAGTTAGCCGTATGCCGACTAAAGAGTTGGCCGGGTATCTTGCCAAGGCTCTTGCAAAAGAAATTCCTGCCGAGCAGCTTACCCAAGCGACCAACTTTGTGATCGACAAGACCCCTGGCATTGGGCTCAACCCCAACGCAGGGTGGCAAGATTTCCTTGAGGGGCAGGCCGAGGCGCTGCGCCAAACGGTGCTTATGTCTGGCACTACGGCTGGAGCCATCATGGGCACTGCCAAGGGTGTGGAGACTGCGAACAAGCTCATGCAAGGCAGAGAGCCTGGGTATGTGCGGGACACCAGCTACGAAGGGCTGTCCGAACTTCTTGCAAGGCAAGCTGGGTTTCTTCAATCACCAGCGGGAGATCAAACGGTACAAGAGCCGGGGGCACTGGAGACAGCCGAAGCCATTCCCCGTGTCGGCGTGCGGCCTACACTTAAGCCCGAAGAACGCGAGGCGAGGATCGCTGAGATTGCTGCTGCGCATGTTTCCGTAGGTGTAGACCCCACAGACGCCGAGCGGATGGCGTCGGCTCAAGTTGAACGTGAGTACGGTAAAGCTGCGGAAGCTGCGCCGAAAGACAAAGCGCCCGAGAATCGTGTTGAACTGCTGACGCAGGAATTTATTGCTGCTGGTGAAGACCCGCAGAACGCCCGTGTGCTCGCCGAGCGCCGAGTAGCAGAGGAAGATGAGGCCGACGCGCTCGCGGAAGCGTCCGCACAAGGAGCCAAAGATGCTGCAAAACCTATCACCCGAACAGGTAGAGTTAGCCCTACAGTGGCTGGACAGCCCGGTGCTCAACCCGCCACCCCAGGAGTTGGAGCACCTGAGCCAAGTGGAGTGGTACCTGCTGGACCATCTGCTCCAGTCATTGCTGAAGGAGAAGCTGCTGCACCCGTTGCACTGACACAGCGGATTGCAGACCTTGAGGCTGAGCAAGAGTACCTTTCGTCGCGGCCACTCCAAAGGGGCGAGTCTAGGCTTGTCCGAGACCTTAGGCTCGAAGAGATACAGCAGGAAATTGACGCGCTACGGGGGCAGCCTGCTCAAGCAGCCGAAGAAAAACCCGCCGCCGAAGAACAAGCCGTTACACCTGCTGCGCTGACACAGCGGATTGCGGAGCTTGAAGTCGAACAAGAACTGCTTTCCTCGCAGCCATTGCAAAGGGGTGAGTCCAGATTTATCCGAGAAGCTAAGCTTGCAGAGGTGCAGCAGGAAATTGACGCGCTGAAAGCGAGACTCGCCCAAACCACTGCAACCGCCCAAGCAGAAACGCAACCCAAAGGCACGTCTGGATTTCTAAAAGCTGTACCGGACGCCAACGGGGATATTGCATCTTACAAAGCCACTGAGCAAGAGCCGTGGAGGTTTACCCAGCGAGCCGTGGGGCAGGTAGTCACGTTTACTGACTCGGGCAAGACCCATACTGGCACCATCACGGAAGTAAGAGAATCTGATGCGCCGCGTGGGCCAAGAGAATTTCTTATAGTAACTGACAGTGACCCCACGTCTGGCCAAGACTCCAACGGCAATCCCGTACCAGTGCGATGGACTCTGGGGGATGACGTTATCTTAGACGTAGCCCCTGCGGCAGCCCCTGCCGCTCCTATTGTTGAGGAAGATACACCGAAAACAAAGCAAGAAATACTAGAGGCTGCCACAGACGAAGAGCTTCAGCGGGCTATGCGTGAGCGTGGTGGGTCGGAAGTTTCTTTGCTGTCTCCTGACCTCATACAGGGGGAGATTGACAGGCGAAGCGCCGAGGCAACCAAAGCCGCAGAGCAGACTGTCGGCGCTCTGATCGACCAAGCGCAAGCGACCAAACCCAAGCGTGGGCGCAAAGCCCAAGAACTCACGCCAGAAGAAAAGGCGCAAAAAGAAGCTGCGCTCAAAGAGTACAAGCGTAAATACGCAAAATCATCGCGTGACCTTGCCCGTGCTACAGCACAGCTTGAAGCTGCCACTGCACCGTTGGATGAGACTGCGTTTGCCGACGAGGACGCGCTAAAGACAGCGCAAGGCGACCGACGCCAAAACTTCCTTGAGGCTGTGCGATCTCTGATGGCAATCGAGCGCGGGCACCGAGGCACTACGCTGGGCAACAAAGCCAAAGCTCTTTTGAATGACCGGTCGAAGATTCCGCAGAAGGAATACGACAACATCAAGAAGGGCTTTGAACTCACAAGCCCGTCGAAGGCGCTCACCTCCAGCCGTATCAAACCAAATCCTTTGCTCAAAGGCAACATGAGTGCGCTTGCCGCACTCAACGCAATCGGTAAAACCGGTACGCCGTTTGAACGGATGTTGGCCAATCGCCTGCGCAAGTTTTTGACCGGCGTGCGCGTGCATGTGGTTGAAGCCACCGATCCGATTCCTGCGCGTATTCGTGAAGCTGCAAACGCCGAGGCATGGGAGCGAGCCAGGGGTGTGTATCTTCCCGCTGATGCTTCAGGTCCGCGTGAGGTGTATGTACGGGGCGCAAGCTTTGGCTTCCAGAACGGCGTCAACAACGTAACCGTCCTGCATGAACTTCTCCATGCGGCGCTCAACTACCGTATTGAACTCGGTATGGTGGGTGGCCAAAGGGGGCGACTTGATGTGCCGCTTGTTCGGTTCATCGAAGACCTGAACTCGCTGATGGTCAACGCCGCCGTGCGGTACGACATCTTGAAGTCGGCTGGACGCTTGCCCCCCGAAGTGGTTGATCTGGTCGAAGCCACTGCTGTAGAAGACCCGGAAACGGGTGAATTGGACCTTGAAATCTTTACGCTGCCGCAGGAGTTCCTGGCCTACGGACTGTCTGACCCGGTGTTCCAAAACTTTCTGGGGACCATCTCGGGTGCGCGTACAGATGAATCCGCATTCACTCGTTTTGTGCGAGCCATCCTTGAGTTTTTGGGCCTACCCCCCGGACAGTTCACTGGACTGTCGGACCTGATCGGCATCACCGACGATGTGCTGAGCGCCTCTACCGGCAAGCTGTTTGCGCCCCCGTCCAAAGGGCGGGCGTTCATGTCGGCAAAACTCAAGCTGACACCAGAGCAGAAGCAAGCGGCAAAAGAGCAGCGCAAGTTGGACAAGGCTGTAGACGAGGCCAACGCCAAGTTCGACACATCGAAGCTGAGCGAAAAGTATGCAGAGGGTGTTTCTGCGTTGCAGATGGCGCAGAACCCCAAAGAGGTGATCCCTTTCCTCAGAGGGCTCTGGCCCGCAGCAACGGACAAGACCCGCAAGACATTGGTAAAGGCTCCCACCACGGAGTTTCTTGCTACTTGGTCGGCAGAGGACGTGCCCGAACTGAAGAACACGGCCAAACTTCTTCAGAAGATGAACGGCCAGATGATGCAGTTGCTTAAGGCAGCGGGCAATCTTACGGACGACATCAACCGGGTCTACCGCAAAGACCCCTCCCTGCGTCAAAAGCTTGATCGGATTACGCGTGTATCCACACTGGCAGAGATTGATCCGTCAGACCCCAACACCACAAAACGCAACGCCGACCTTGACAGGCAATACGCAGCCCTTGGTGCGGACGGACAGCGGC
>Ga0315904_10012540_pt1 | contig 10697 bp, 24 predicted proteins | sample LakEriMetagenome_6_FD_203529 | JGI IMG/M metagenome (GOLD analysis project Ga0315904, IMG submission 203529) | Freshwater fungal communities from buoy surface, Lake Erie, Ohio, United States - Buoy 12 MA120 | ecosystem: Environmental > Aquatic > Freshwater > Lake | place: USA: Lake Erie, Ohio... | reverse complement strand
ATTACTCCACTTGCACCCTATCCCCTGTATGGGCAATACAGTGCAACTGGATTGATAAAAGCACTCTATCCGTTATTTGCCCGAAAAGCAACTCATTGGAGCAAATAATTCTGTAAGAGGGTTGCAAACAGAGACTCTTCCGCCTCGGTGTCTTCAGCCCCGTCCACCGCCTGATTCACCACATTTCGCTTCTTCTCAATGAGCGAGTAAATCTCCTCGTCAATGGTTCCGCTAGTTAGCAGGTAGGTGGCGGTCACGGACGACTTCTGCCCGAGCCTGTGACAACGGCTGTAAGTCTGGTCTACATCGGCTGGTGTCCATGGGAGTTCCACAAAGAGGACATCCTGTGCCACCTGGAGGTTATGCCCCGTCTTTGCCGCCTGTATGGACAGAACGATGACTGGCGCTTCTTCCACGGGCAGTTCCATGAACTTTCGCTTCTGTTCCTCAATGTCATTGATATCCATCCCTCCCTGAATGCGGAGATTCCCGAACCTCTTGGCTAGTTCGTCTACGACATCCCTGTGGTGGGCGGCGATGACGACCTTGCGACCTTCCGCCACGCGGGACTCCACCCACTCCACCACGGCTGGCATCTTTGCTTTCGCTGAGAGGCGACGCAACACGGACAACCTCACAAGATGCTGGTTGGACTCCGCTTTCATGCGAGCGACCACGGCTGCCGAGTTGGGCGACTTACCGAGTTCCAGAGCGATTTCTTTCGCCCTCTCAATCAGGTACTCAACAATGTCGGCTTCTGCCTTTGCGTACTCTTTGAGCCCTGCGGCAGTCCCGTCCACGACGACTGGGTCATGGAGAACAGGTGGGAGTTCGGTGAGTACTTGCTCTTTCGTCCGACGAATGTAGCAGACCGAGCGCAACTTGTCGTTGAGTTCGTTCAGGTTGGAGTGACCGTCAAGGTGCCAATGCCCCCACTTGTCCTTGAAGGCTGCGCAGTAGCGTCGGTAGAACCCCCACTCGCCTCCGAACTTGTCCAACTGTCCGATGATGCGAAGTTGGCTGGCGTATTCAGCGGGGCGGTTGGTGACTGGCGTTCCCGTCAGGCACAACACGATGCCGTCCTTTGGAGCCGACTTCGTAATTTTGACTGCGCTCTTGGTTCGCTGTGCGGTCGCCGTTTTACAGTAGTGGCTCTCGTCAAAAACATAGGAGCGATGGCTTGACAGTTGCTTCTCCCAAGCAGTAATATTGGAGTATCCGATGACGACGACTTCATAGTCTGTCGGGAAGGATTTGCGGTCGGTGACCACCTCAACCTTGCGGTGCGGGAGCCAACGGGCGTATTCGGCTTTCCAGTTGAGAACCAAAGTTGCTGGGCAGACGATGACTGCGGGGTACGACGGGGCCTCCGCGTTTGCTGCTTCCAGAGTTGCGATGGCTTGGAGCGTCTTGCCAAGCCCCATCTCGTCGGCAATGAAAGTTTTCCTCGCACGCAGGGCGTATGCGACACCTGCTCGCTGGTACGGGAGAAGGTTCGCCTGGAGTCCCGCGACCTCCACATCTGCGTCCACCAAGCGTGAGGCTTCTTTGAGTTCCGAGAGCGACTCCTCTATCTCTGTCGCACGACGGGTGACTGCTTCGTCCACGGGTTGCCTGAATGTCTCTGCCCACCTGACCACCTCGTTGATGCTCGTCAGCGGGGCCCGCCACGCCTTCGTCTTCGCGTGCCAAGTGATGCCCGAGATTTGCTTGACCGACCTGACACGGACTGGGTCGTAGTCAAACGCGAGGTAGAGCCAGTTGCCGTCCAGCCTCACGCCGTTCGTGTCCGAGTTCTTGTGCGCTGGGAGCGTGAACTTCATGACTTCTGGCTCAATCGTGTAGCCGTGCCTCTGGGCGAAGCCCCGTGCCTCCTCCAAAGACGCTACGGGCAGTCGCCAGACCTTGCCGACCTTGTCCCATTTTGCGCCCTTGATGGACTTGATTTCTGCGACCTGCTTGGCATCGTAGGGCGTGTCCAGTATCAAGTGGTCGTCAGCAAGCCAAAGCACGCTCGCATCCTATCGCGCGGGGCCGTCCCCTGCGCCTAGATAGGGAGACTGACTTCTCGGATTTGGACTTCGTGGAACCACTTGCGCCAGACTTCTGCTTTCGCTTCCGCCTGCTTGCGAGCGTGAACGCCGTCAAAGACGACCCACTCGGCTTCTGCCCAGCCCCGTTCTGCGCCGTCCTTGATGGGGAGGTGGGCGAGGACTATGTACCTCATGCCCACTCGTCCTCGTCGTCCTCGTCGTCCTCAAACGCTCGCACGATGCGAGGAGCGACCGTCTCCGTCAGCCACAACCAAGTGTGCCATGCGCCGACGATGAAGATTCCGATGCCCCCCAACTTTGCGAGGAACATGATGACGATGATGAATGCTTCCAATGTGTTCATAGTTTCACTGTACCCGTTATTGGTCGGAATGACAACCTGCGCCCCAAGAAAGTTTTCCACAGATTTGTACCCAGCCCTGTGGATAACTGGCTGGGTAGCACAACGAAACCCACGAAGCGCGTCTGGGGGGGCGAAGCCCCGAAAGCGCGCTACCGAATAGTAGTACGGTGGCGGAAAGCGTCCCTAGACCCGTTCCTCGGTTCCATCGTACTCCTCAATGTAGAGAGAATAGAGGTCGTGAGTGACTTCTGGACGCTCGTAGTCCGACTTGTGTTCATTGATAAACACCTCGCACTCGGAGAGGATTCCGACGAACTCGGGGCCGTCCCCGTCGGGGAGACAGCCAGCAGAGTTGTACCACACGGCGTACATCACCACCCCCCTTCTCTACGCTGGCGACGCTCCTCGTCTGCCCAGTCCTGCTCCTCACGGCGAGTCCGCTCGTTGTAGGGGCGCCCCCACCCTTCCAGGTAGGCATCTTTCGCGCGGTCGTAACCGTCGTCGCTGTCGTCAGGGTTGTATCCCATCATGGCTCCTTTCACCATGAGTCCATCGTATCCCTTATTGGTCAGAACGACAACCTCCCCCACAAGGTTTTTTTATGAGACTTGCTTGACAGATTCTGGCACTCCCGCTAACCGAGCGCCAAGCCCCGTCGTCAGCGGCAGCCAGCGCAGCGAGGCGGCTGTCCGAAGCGCTGTATGAAGCGCGGCTTGGTGATTTTGCGGGACTTCTTCTTCGTCCCTTCTTCTGGCTTCTCAGGCTCTTGGGTCATGGCTTACCTCGCATGACCAATGATACACGGGACCCCGCAGGGGCGTCCCCGCTGTGGGGGGAGTCCCCGAGTGGAGAGTCCCCCCGAGGGGTGTGTCAGAGTTCGTACTTCCCTTTGAGTTCGGCGTTGAAGGTCTTGCCGACGCTGTCGGTGGCGATGAACTTCGCCACAACCCCGACGGGGACTCCTGCGTAGAAGTATTGCCTGCCGTCCTTGAACGAGATGAGCATTGTCTTTTCGGTGGCTTCGTAACTCCACCCGCTGACGAACGATGAGTCCGTCGTGACCGAGATGAAGGTGTCGCTGGCGGTCATGATTCCCGTGGGGATTTGTGTGTGTGTCATGAGTTCAATGTATCCGTTATTGGTCGGATTTACAACCTGCCGACAGGATTTCTTTTCCACAGATTTGTCCACAGGCACAGGGAGCAGGAAACCCTGACGCACCCCCACAGGGCAAGCCTGCGCACCGAGGGCAACCGAGCCGCAGGCGAGGGCGGCAGTCCCGCCAGCCCGAGTCGCGGAGAAGCAGGTTTCGCGGAGACTTTGGTGGGGCGGGGCCCCAGGGGGAGCGCTTACTAATCGTAGTACGGTGGCGGAAAGCCCGCTCGGGGGGAGGTTCCCGAGCGGGCCGACCCGTCAGACCAGCGCCTCCACGAAGTCCTCAGCGTCGTGGAGCGGAGTGATGGCTCGGTCAATGAACTTTTGGAGGCTCGGGGTGGCGAACAGCCCGACCACGAAGTCGGGGTGAACCGCCACGAAGCGGTACGCCTTGTCCTCCCACGACACGACCAGCGAAGCGTCGCCAGCGAGCCACGCCCAGCCACGCACGGAGCGTGAGTGCGGGTCGGGCGAGACCACGTCGCCGTTGTCGTAGATGCGGATGGTGCCTGTGGGTGTTTCTGCTTCTGTGAACATGATTACATCGTATCCGTTATTGGTCAGAATCACAACCTATCCCCCAAGAAACTTGTCCACAGATTTCCCCACAGGCTGTGGACAACGTGGGGCGGCGGGCGCCGAGGGCCGTGGGCCCCGCTGCGGTGGGAAGGGGTGCGGGCTACGACGGGACTCCGCGTTGTTACCAGAACGAAGGAAGAATGTCAAGTTCCGTGCGGAAAAAGGGGAAAGATTTCTCTGCCCGCCACTTCCAAGAAGACACGCGGGCCTGTCTTCAGCCCCGTCGTTCAGTCGCCTGCGAGTTCCCCGAGTCGCTTCGCCATCGCACCGAGGGTGTTGTCCCCTCCTTGCCATTGACCAGCATTGCGTCCACCAGCGGGACTACGCGTGAGGTCTTCTCCTCGGAGTGCGGAGGCGAGTTCCATGAGCCGTGCTTCTAGCACACGCACCTGCGTCTCAAGCCTCTCAATGCGCTGGTTCTGCTCGTACTCATCAAGTTCGTTCATGAACTCAGCGTAGCAGACTGCGAAGTCCCGCCGCCGTGGCTTCCATGTGTGCTGGCGGGGCCGCCCCTGAGCCCACCCCCCGTGTGGGGGGCAGGCTGTGGGGTGTGTCAGTCGTACCAGTCCTCCGCAGGGTCGTCCACCGCTGGGGTGGTGGTCTGCTCGTAGCGGTGACCCGCCGTGCAACGGAACCCGCCTCGGGTCTCAAGGGTGCGAGCCCCGCACAGCACCTCTAGCGGGCGCTCGTGGTGAAGGGGGAACTCCTCCCCCACGACCCACGGGCAACGACCGAACCGCATCACCACGCCCCCCTGTCTGCTGCCTCTGCCTCTGCCCGACGCTCCGCCTCGTCCGTTGCCAGCACCCGCTGGCAAGCCTCGCAAGCCTCGGCACCCTCGCAAGCGCAATTGGCTGGTACGGGGAACTCGGTCTCGTCGGGGAAATCCCAACCCTTGCCCTGTCGCATTCTGTCTCTCCTCCACTCAGGCAACGCGTGGTTGCGTTGCAATCGCAACCCTATCAGTAAATACCACCGAAATACAACCTGTGAGCAAGATTTACCGAAGTTTTTTGTACCCGCCCCACCTCGTCCGTCAGGGCAGGGGCGGAGCCCCGAGAAGCACACAAGCCCCCACAGCGCCGCCCGACTTGGGCGTGTCCTCACGGCTGAGGTACCCCCCGAGGGCAACCGAGCGAAGCGAGGGCGCCAGCCCCGAACATGACCCGCCTGAAACTGTAGTTTCGGAGAAGACTTTAGCGGCGGGGCTCCGCCGCTTTCTAATAGTTGCACGGTGGCGGAAACCCCCTCCCTCAGCCTGCGGGGAGAGGGAGGGGGCGAACCGTCAGACGGCGACGACCTCCGTGGAGCCGTCGTCGTAGAAAGTGGCGATTTCGCGGGGGACTTCCGCACCGCACGGGTAGGACGCTGCGACGTGGGTCGGACGCGAGTCGCACCTGTCGCACCGCACGTCTGCGCCCCACGCGCTGAACATGTGGGTGGCGAAGTTCGCTTCCGCCTGCGCGGGCGCGCCCGTGAAGGCGATGGGACGGTCAATGGAGTGGGTTTCTTGCTTCATGGGGTCACCGTATCCGTTATTGGTCTCTTTCACAACCCCACTCACCATTGTTCTTCGTCCTCCATGATTTGCGTCAGTTCCTCGGCTGTGGCGTTTCTGCCCTTCTCGGTAGTCCCGTAGTAGAACTCCCCATCTTCGGTGATGGAAACGACCTCAATGAAGCCGTGAAGCGAGAGCCAGTCCAGCATTTCTCGCAACTCCTCCATGGACTCAAAGTGGATAGGGGGTTCGCCATTCCCCATGTCCCAAGAGAAACTCATACTTCGGAGCGACGGGGCTTGCGCCAGACCGACGGCGAGTGGTTCTCCTCAACCGCATCTCGGACGCTCTCGTCCTCGTACATGCGAATGACATGGACGCAGGGGTCGTGTCCTTCTGCCCACTCCTCATCTTCGGCTGGCGTGGTGGGCAACCCATCATGGGTGTAGCACACAGCGGGGCCGCACCATCCCTTGTCCATGCCGAAGCGGAGCCAAGTCGTATAGTCCATCTCGGTGTTCATGTGTTCAGCATCTCTGCCAGTCATTGTCTCTCCTTTATTGCCTATGGGAATCTACAAGCCCCGCCCGAGATTCGCAACCGAAGTGAGGCGGGGCCCCCGAAGGGGGTCGCCCCCCAAGAGGGGGGGTTGGGGGGCTGACCGCCTATCGGTAGAACTCCATCGCTGGGGTGTTGCGACGCTCGGGTGCGAGGAGCCACGCCGTGAAGTCCATCACGATTTCCCGCATCTCGTCGGGCGTGGTGTTCCAGTCCTCCAAGTTGTGCTGGAACCGTCCGTCCAGCCAGTCGTCCATCAGAGCCTCCACCGCATCCGCGCCAGTATTGACGAGGGTGTAGTAGTTCTCTCGCAGGATTGCTGTGGTTTCTTGTGTGTTGTTCATAGGGTCAATGTATCCGTTATTGGTCGGTTTCACAACCTGTCGGGTCAGATTTCTTCGGACTGCCAACGGTCGTAGCAGTCCTCGCACAGGGCTTCTTCTTCGCCAACCTCCCAGTAGGGGGCGAATGTCAGGAAGTCGGTGTCATCGTTGGCACCCCACACCCAGCCCACGGGCGTGGCGCAGGCTTCGCAGGGCTGGTCGGTGAAGACTGTCTCGGCGTGGGGGTCGTCAGCAGGCGGAGACGCGACGTGCGTGGCGACAGGCGGGCGGTACAGTTCTTCGTTGTAGTACAGGTCATGTGCTGTGTTCATAGTTTCACTGTATCCGTTATTAGTCACAATCACAACCTGACGGGCAAGAAAGTTATCCACAGACTTCCAGTACAGAGCAAGAACTCTGCCACACCCCCCGAGCCCAACCGAGCGCAGCGAGGGCGGGAGCCCCGTGACCCCTGGGAGCGAAACTCGGACATTTCTCTCAGACGCGAGCGGCGGGGCCGCTGTGTGTTTCTAATCACTGTACGGTGGCGGAAAGCCCCCCACCCCGTGAGGGGCAGGGGGCTGTCGGTCAGACCAGCGTGTCTGCGAACCTGCGAGCCTCGTGGTTGGGCTTGACTACGCCGTCCATGAATCGCTGGAGACTCGGCATGCCGACCATGAGGGCGACCAGTTCCATCGGAACCGACAGGAAGCACCACGCTTCCTCGTCCCACACCACGGTGAGGGTCTCGTCGGTCGCCGTGTACGCCCAGTTGCGGACGCTACGGCTGTGGGGCTCGGGGGACACTACATCTCCGTTGGGGTGGAGAACGAGCGTCCCAGTGGGTGTTTCCAAGGTGAGTGCTTCATCCATGAGTTCACTGTATCCGTTATTAGTCACAATGACAACCTGAGCCGAGGATTTTTTTGTGCTACCCACATGGGCGGGTCGCTGAGCCGTGCGGCTGCTCGCGCAGCCCTGTTGGTGGTGGGCGTTGAGGGACTTGAACCCCCGACCTACTCGGTGTAAACGAGTTGCGCTGCCAACTGCGCCAAACGCCCTATGTGGGTGCGGCGGGACTTGAACCCGCACTGTAGGAATTTTAAGTTCCTTGCCTCCTGCCTATTGGGCTACGCACCCTCTGTCCCCCGTCAGGGAATTGAACCTTGCTACGGGTGTTTATAAGACACCTTGCGTCAACCAGACGCATCACGGGGGTTTTGTAGTCCCGCACTTTATCTAGACATTGAAGAACAAGCAAGCGCACGACGGGACTCACGGCCCGCCAGAAACACGGGCATGAAGAAACCCCCCGCCCATTGGGACGAGGGGCTCTTCGTTGATTTATTTGTTGTGGCTGTCACAGTACTCATCTGGACATGGATTCTCGCTGTTGTAACACCAGCAACAGTATCCGTCGTCGTTGATTCCTACTGGGAAGTGGTAGGCGGTGTCTCCGCACACTTCACATTTCCGTTCCATTCTGTGTTTCCTTTCTTGGTTGTTGTCAATAGTTTATCAGAGGGGTGTTACAGGAAACCCCCCACCTTTCGGCAGGGGGTCTCGTTGTGGAGGGCTGTCAGTCCTCGTGATGCTCCTCTCGGAGCCACTCCGCGATTTCCGCGAGTTCCTCCTCGGTCGCCGTTGCGATGGCTTCCCAGTTCATGATTACCTCCTTCCCACTCATGAAGTCACTCTATCCGTTATTGGTCAGAATGACAACCTAGCGGGGAGGATTTTTTCAGGAGACCTTCCAGATGTGCGTGGGTCGCCCACGCTTGCCGTCGTTGTGAGCCTCCGCCACGACGCTCACAGAGCCTTCCTCCGCCAGCGCACAGAGCAGGCGGTAGACATTTGACCTGTCCATGCCCAGCGTGTCTGCCACTTCGCCCGTGGTCGCTTCCCCCAGCACGGAGAGTGCCAGCAGGACTGCCGCAGGGCGAGTCAGGTGCGTGAACAGAGCGTCACGCAGGGGCGTGAACTCCGTGTCCGAGAGGGTGGCGACTTTCTTGCCGTTCACCCGCAGGGTTTCGTTGATGTATGTGATACCCATAGTGTCCTTTCGTCAGGGTTGATTTCACTCTATCCGTTATTGGAGGGTTTCACAACCCAACCGAAGAACTTTTCTGTCGGAGCGACGGGACTACCACTCGGTAGCGGGGAGGTCGCACTTCTCGCAAGTCCACGCACCGAGCATGGAGTCGCCCACGCGGAAGACTCAGTAGTCCTAGTCGTCCTCAGCGAACTGCGGAATGAGGTCGGTGAACCCAGCGTTCGGGTCGTCGTCGTTTGTCTCAACTGCGTTGATGAACCTCAGGGGACAGGACTGGTAGTACCACGAGTGGAGGGTCGCCAGCATTTCCTCGGGTGTCCCTCGGAAGATGTCGGGTGAGTAGTTCTCAACGAACCACGCTTCCTGCTCCTCGTCCATCGCAAGGTAAATCTTGTGACAGGTATCCCAAGCGATGAGCCGTGCGGTCTTGACCGCTTCCTCAACGCTTGCCCAGTGGTCGGTCATGGTTGTATTCATACTGTCACCGTATCCCTTATTAGAGGCAACGACAACCTCAGTCGGCAGAAACTTCTTCTACCTTCGGCACACAGGTGTAGGAGCAGTAGTAGTCGGCGCCCTTCATGACCAGCATGCCCCGCCGCGTCTCCTTGCCGCACACGCACTTGTGGGTGCTGACCTTTGAGCCAGCCCAGTAAATCTTGTCGTTCGCTTGGATGACGGGACTCCCGCTCCGCTTTGCTCCGCCCTTGCCCATGATGGTGCCTTTCTGCCGAAAGCCGAATCGTAGCAAAGGAAAAGCCCCACCGCCAGAGCGATGAGGCTTCCCCCCGTTGGATGTAGTTGTGTGGTCTTTCACCACCGATGGAATGCCCCATCTACTGACGAGCGTACCCCTTATTCGGGCATTTCACAACGCGAAGCGATGGAGAGCCGAGATGGGGGCGTACCAACTGGTCTGGTTGTACCGCCACTCATCTCGCTTTGCCTCCCAGCCCCACAGCCAGCCGATGGCGACATACGGGGCTCCCAGCCAGTCTGGGGCTTCACGCCGAGTTCTGTTGGACAGCCCTTCTGCCAAGAGTGCGTACTTCAGATGGTCATCGTCATTGACGGTCATACGCAACCCGTTGAGTGTTCCCCGACGGTTTGGCCAGCCCCGTGGGAACCCAAAACGCACCTCACCCCATTCAGGGAGGTCAAGTTCGGACTTGAACTTATTGACATGAGGAACGAAGGTGGTGTCCCCCAGCATTCGTGCGAAAGCGATTTCCGAGCCGACGCAGACGATGTGCTGGAACGCCTCCCATGCGTCGCCTTCCGAGTAGTTGCGGTTGCGCTCTGGCTGACCAAGCATCGGGGCTTGCCGCTCGTACCCGATGCGGGTAGCGAGTGCCTCCTCCTCAACCGTAAGTGCGTATGAGGTCAGCATCCAGAGAACTCACAGCAGGGTTCGCCGTCATGCCGATGCCCACCCGTCATGAAGGCCCCGATGGCGGGGATAGCACGGCAGAGAGCGACAGAGCAGTCGTGGCAGAGGGCAACCCGAAAGTCCGTGTCGTCCCCCCACAAGTCGGAGAAGCCGTAGTAGTGCGTCCAGTCAGCGACATTGAACGACAAACCGTGAACGGGCTGGAGATGACCCTCGTAATGCTCCTCGCCGTAGTTCTTGTATTGGTTGTCGCAGTTAGAACATTTCATCGTCGTCCCTCCTGTGGGAGCGTGAGCCTCGGTAGAACACGGGCTTGGGCTTGTCCAGTTGGCGCAGATGGATGAGCGTCAGCACGCCTAGCACGCCCGCGCCAGCCCCGACAGCGAAGTCGGTAATCATGAACACGGGTGCGAAGATGACGCAGGTGACCGCAGAGATGTGTGCGATTTCTCTCATGATGTTCCTTTCCACCAGATGCGCTCACCTGGATAGGTCTGTTCGTGTCCGTCCTCGTCGGGTTCGTGGACGATGGGGTCACGCCCATGCTCTGCCAGTATCTCGGCAAAGAGGGCGTCACGCTCACGGTATGTCTGGCACTCCATGAGCCTGTCGGCTTCCTCGGGGCTCAGCCCGTGGTAGTAGGTGTAGGTGTGGTGTTCCCTGTCGTAGGAGCCACCCGTGAGTGGGTCGGTTCTCACAGGTACCACGCCTTCCCCATTGCCAGTTCCTTGTCCCTCTTGGGGG
>Ga0315904_10012538_pt1 | contig 10698 bp, 8 predicted proteins | sample LakEriMetagenome_6_FD_203529 | JGI IMG/M metagenome (GOLD analysis project Ga0315904, IMG submission 203529) | Freshwater fungal communities from buoy surface, Lake Erie, Ohio, United States - Buoy 12 MA120 | ecosystem: Environmental > Aquatic > Freshwater > Lake | place: USA: Lake Erie, Ohio... | reverse complement strand
AACCATGCCCGGTATCACAGGCATCGAAACCCTGACCAGGATCAAAGCGGTGAACCAACAACTGCCCGTGGTGATGATCACCAAAAACGAGACAGAGAACCTGATGGATGAAGCCATCGGCTCCCAAATCTCAGACTATCTCATCAAGCCGGTGAATCCCAATCAGATTTTGCATACACTGAAAAAAATTGTCGACCAAAAATCGCTGATCAGTGAAAAAACAACTCAGAATTATCAACAAGAGTTCCGCAAATTGTTTTTGACATTAAACTCCAATCCCGATTACGCGGAATGGTGTGAATTGTATAAAAAAATTGTTTTTTGGGAACTTGAAATGGAGAAGGCCGATAGCAAGGAAATGCAGGAAATACATTCTTCACAGAAAGAAGAAGCGAATAATGCCTTTTGTAAGTTCGTTGAAAAAAATTACAGCAAGTGGATACAAGGAAAAAATAATGAAGTGCCTATCATGAGTCATAACCTCATGAAAGAATATGTATTTCCTGCTCTTGAAAAAGGAAAGCCAACCTTCTTTCTGCTCATCGATAATTTGCGTTATGATCAATGGAAGGTCATTCAACCATTGTTTGCTGAGAGCTTTAAATTGGTTGATGAACGAATTACGATGGCTACTTTACCAACAACCACGCAGTATAGCCGAAATGCGATTTTTGCCGGCATGTTGCCTATGGAGATTGAAAAGAAGTTTCCGGTAGAATGGAAGAACGATGATGAAGAAGGCGGTAAAAATTTGTATGAAGAGTTTTTCTTTAAGGATCAACTTAAACGCAACAATTTACAGAATCTAAAAACATCGTACACCAAAATTACCAATCACGATAGCGGTGATCAGTTGGTCAACAATATTCAAAATATGTTGCATAATGACCTCAATATTATCGTGTATAATTTCGTGGATATGCTTTCTCACGCACGCACCGAAATGGAAGTGCTGAAGGAACTGGCCAATGATGAAATTTCCTATCGGTCTATCACACAAAGTTGGTTCGAGCATTCGCCCTTACATCAGGCAATCAAAAAAATTGCTGATAAAAATATTCGGATTGTCATTGCCACCGATCATGGAAGTGTTCAGGTGAAATCGGCCAGTAAGGTCATTGGCGACAAACAAACCACTTCCAATATCCGATACAAGCATGGCAAAAATATGCAGTACGAAAATAAAGAGGTTCTTGCTTTTCGTGATCCGCATGAAATTGGTTTACCGAAACCCAATTTTAATTCCACCTTCATTTTTGCGAAATACGACGGCTATTTATGTTACCCGAATAACTACAATTATTACAGTAACTACTTCAAAAATACATTTCAACATGGGGGTGTGTCCTTAGAAGAAATGCTCGTGCCATTGGTAACGATGGAAAGCAAATAAATGGCTAATCCTCGTTCTCCCGCATCTCAAGCTCGCCACTTTCCTGATTCATACACCACCAATGTCCATCGCCCATGCGAATACAGATTTTGATACAATCTTTGGGTTCATAAGGGCTTACCTCAACATCCATTTGCAAATTTAGTTTTTCTGCTTCTCCGTCGCCAATGATCCTTCGGCTTTCAGATAATGCCAAGGCAAAGAGTTGACGACCTAATTGATGGTAATGATGTTCATCCAGCACATTTTCATGTTGTTCCAGATAGTCTTGAGTTAATGCCGACATGTTGATTTAATTTTTCGAAATATAGGTCATTCCTAAGAATACGCAAAAATGACAATCATATGACAAAAAACAGCTTTTTGGAATGCTGTGGATTTCCAAATATTGAAGGAAATACATGAGATTTGCAGAAGTATGTTTAATCACTATCGTATCCTCTTTTTCTTGTGCGTGCTTGGCGTCATGTCATGCGAGAAAAAAGAAAAGCCTATTACACTGCCACCGAAAGGGGATGGTTCTGTAATGCAGGTTGATATGGGTGAAAAGTATGAATATCAATATTATATCTCCCTGGATGATCAAAAAGTTGTTTATGTCAGTCGAAGTGATCAATGGGATCTCGCATTCGAATCGACTTCCGATAAGCATGCAATTTATTTAAACGGAGGGCAGGGGATGGCGGCCATTCCTACCGGTAAAACACAATTTGCCAATGTTACGGCTGCTGATACTTCAAGTGCGGCAAAAAGATGGCGATACGATGAACAACATGGGGGCATTGATTCAACCGCTTTTGGCGATTGGTTGGAAAATGAACAAGTTTACATTGTGCGATTAAATGGAACCAACAACAAATTGCGTAAAATTAAAATCACCTATGTGGATGCCTTTCAGTATATGATAGAAGCCGGAGACATCAATGCGGTGCAGGGGCAACCTATAACCATTGTTAAAAAAGAGAATAACAATTATACTTATTTTTCTTTCGACTTATTAAAAACAGTAGATGGGGTGGAGCCGGACGATCATCGGGATTGGGATTTGCAAGCCACCTTGTATAGTTATGTCTTTTATGATCAAAATCCGCCATTACCATATGTCGTCAATGGTATTCTGCTCAATCCATTGTCAACCACAGCTTATAAAGATTCTCTGAACGATTATAACGCCATTGATTTGGCATTTACAAACGGGCTCAACCTTTCCGCTGACCGCGATGTGATTGGTTTTAATTGGAAAAGCTATGATATCGATAAAAATGTTTTCACGGTGGTACCGAAGTATAGTTTTATTGTGAAAACCAAGACCCAGTCTATTTATAAATTAAAATTCCTGGATTTTTACAGTAGTACGGGTGTAAAAGGGAGTCCGAAGTTTGAGTTTAAACGCTTGAAATAGGATCAACAACCATAAGGGCTTTTCGGCTCCTTTCAAACGAAATTTACCTTATTCACACAATGGGCACCTGATTTCGGTGCTATCAAAAATCCAGGTTTACAGCGGGATATTACCATGCTTTTTTCGCGGCATGTTACAAACCTTGTTTTTCAGCATTTGAAAACCACGAATGATTTTTTTTCGTGCATCTGTTGGCATGATTACTTCATCAATAAACCCTCTTGCAGCAGCGCCATATGGATTGGCAAATTTCTCCGCGTATTCGGCCACCTTTTCATCCAATTTAGCTTGCTTATCATCGGCGGCGTCAATATCTTTCTTAAAAATAATTTCGGCTGCACCCTTTGCGCCCATTACAGCAATCTCTGCGTTCGGAAATGCAAAATTCAAATCAGCGCCAATATGTTTTGAATTCATTACATCATAGGCTCCACCATAGGCTTTACGGGTAATCAATGTAATTTTCGGAACGGTCGCCTCACTAAATGCATACAATAGTTTGGCCCCGTTTGAAATAATTCCATTCCATTCCTGATCCGTCCCCGGTAAAAATCCAGGTACGTCCACTAAAGTCAATAAAGGGATATTAAACGCATCACAGAAACGTACAAATCGTGCGCCCTTTTTACTGGAATTATTATCTAATACCCCGGCCAATGCAGCGGGCTGATTGGCTACAATGCCAATACTTCTTCCGGCCATACGGGCAAATCCGACAATGATGTTTTCGGCATAATCCGCATGAACCTCCAGGAAACTTCCGGGGTCTGCCAATTCCGAAATAACATCTTTCATGTCATAAGGTTGATTCGGGTTTTCCGGAATCAATTGTTCCAGCTTCTCGCGACTTTCATCTGCTATTTCATAAGGATACACAGGCGCATCTTCTTCACAATTTTGAGGCATATAACCTAATAAGTCTTTGATGCGTTGAATACACTCGATTTCATTGGCACAGGCAAAATGGGTTACCCCACTTTTGGTTGCATGCGTTTCGGCTCCTCCTAACTCCTCACTGCTCACTTCTTCATGGGTGACTGTCTTCACGACATTCGGCCCTGTTACGAACATATAACTGCTTTGCTCGACCATCAAAATAAAGTCGGTGATAGCAGGACTATAAACCGCCCCACCTGCACATGGTCCCATTATGGCAGATAATTGTGGAATGACACCGGATGCCCGGGTATTTCGGTAAAAAATATCGGCATATCCGCCCAAACTTACCACCCCTTCTTGAATCCGGGCTCCACCACTATCATTTAAACCAATAACCGGAGCTCCATTTTCGATGGCCATGTCCATGATTTTACAAATTTTTTCGGCATGGGTCTCGCTTAAGCTGCCGCCAAATACGGTAAAGTCCTGCGAAAACACATAAACCAACCGGCCATGTATCGTTCCATATCCGGTTACAACTCCGTCGCCGGGATATTGTTCTTTTTCCATACCAAAATCGGTACTCCGGTGTTTCACCAACATCCCAATTTCCTCAAAACTGTCTTCATCCAATAAAATTTGCAGACGTTCGCGGGCAGTTAGTTTTCCTTTTTTGTGTTGTGCGGCAATACGGTGTTCTCCACCACCTTTCAGGGCTATTTCTATCTGTTGCTCCAGGACTTCCTTCTTATTCATCCGGTAAAAATAAAACCATCCAGCGATTTGCCCGCATCGATTTTTACAAAGCAGGTCAGAAACCATTATCTTTGCGCCGATCAAATACGGATTTAATCCGGCTAATTTTTAATACATGCTCACAGCGAAAGATTTAACGACCGATCAGGAAGTCAGATGGTGCCCGGGATGTGGCGATTACAGTATTTTAAAACAAGTGCAAACGGTGATGCCTGAATTGGGTATTCCCCGTGAAAATATTGTCATCATTTCAGGAATTGGTTGCTCATCGCGATTTCCTTATTACATGAATACATTCGGTATGCATTCCATACATGGGCGTGCAACAGCCGTTGCCAGCGGACTCAAGGCCGCACGTCCGGAATTAAGTGTCTGGATAGTAACTGGTGATGGAGATGCCCTGAGTATTGGTGGGAATCACCTGATTCATTTGCTGCGCCGCAATTTTAATGTGCAAATTCTGCTCTTTAATAATCAGATTTACGGGCTCACTAAAGGACAATATTCCCCGACCAGTGAAGAACATAAAATCACCAAATCCACGCCTTACGGAAGTTTGGACCATCCTTTTAATCCTGCAGCTTTAGCAATCGGAGCGGATGCCACCTTTGTAGCCCGGAGTATGGACCGGGATACCAAACATTTGCAGGAAATGATTCGACGCAGTCATGCCCATCAAGGAAGTGCTTTGCTCGAGATCTATCAGAATTGTAATATTTTTAACGATGGGGCCTTTGAAATTTTTACCGAAAAAGGCAGCAAACCGCAACATACGCTGTATGTAGAACATGGTAAGCCACTTGTTTTTGGGGCTACTTCACAGTGGGGAATTCGATTAGACGGGCTTCAGCCAAAAATTGTAGAAATTGGGCAGGATTTTTCGTTGGATGATTTATGGATTCACGACGAAAAAGATATTTACAAGGCGCAAACATTGGTTCGACTGTTTGATGACCAAACACAACACAATGCCTTTCCACGACCATTTGGGGTATTTTACGCCATCGAAAGAGCTTGTTATGAAACGACTATGCATCTTCAAATGGAAGAAACCCTTGCCGTTAAAGGTCTGGGTGATTTAGATGCATTATTGGCCGGAAAAGAAACCTGGACCGTGCTTTGATGAAAGCCAAACAATCATATTTGATTTTTTTTCGCGCCTTGTTATTGCTCGGTTTAGCCGGATTTTATGGTTGTACCCGTGATAATATTTGCCTCACGCCTACTTTGATTAATATGCGTGGAGGCTTTTATCGGGCAGATACCTCAAATACGCTACGCGATAGTTTGCAGGAAAATGCTTTTATCTTGTTCGGTGATGATACGCTTTACATTCAGGTGTTGAAAAAATCGGCCAATTTAGCTTTCCCCCTTTCGCAGAAATCAGATAGCGTTACTTTTTATTTTGTTGCCGATTCCAGCAATATCATTCCCGGCAAAATCGATACAATCTCCCTTTTTTATCAGCGCGAATTACAATTTATTTCTGCAGCCTGTGGATTTCAAACGTTGTACAAAATCAATCAGGTAAATTATTCGCAACAAGTGATCGACAGTATTGCAATAGCTACATCCGAAGTGAATACGGATTTGAATACAGAGCATATTAAAATCATTCTGAAACCATGATGAAGACGGCAAGATGGACCCTAAGTTTATTGCTTGTGCTTTGTGCGGTGCCATTGAGTGCTCAGAAGGATAGTACATTTAAAAAGTGGAGTTATGTCAGAATCGGCGTGGATTTCGCTTCTGTGTTGGGGTCATTTTTGTCAGATGAAAATAATCGAACTGAATTTCAATTGGATATAGCCTGGAAACCGGATATCAATCTGGTTGCTGAATTTGGATTTGGAGATGCCCGGGTGGAAAATGAGAACCTTCGTTATAAAAGCAGTAATCAGTTTATCCGTTTTGGCTTAGATAAGAATTTTTTTAGCCGGGAGTTTAAAGGAGATAAGGACAATGCTTTTGTTGGATTGCGATATGGTCTTTCGGCAGTCAACCGTCAAAGCGCCACCTATTTCATAACAGATCCCATTTGGGGGAATACCGAAGGAATCCTCCCTGCCGAAAAGTTCACTGCGCATTGGTTGGAACTCACTGGTGGGTTCAGGATGGAAATCATGAAAAATATTTTTGCCGGTTGGAATGTTCGGGCAAAAACATTCCTGAATCCGGCTCGATTCAAAGAATTGCCACCCGGATATTTAGCCGGATTTGGTCGGGCAGATCAAAACACGGCCTTCGGGTTTCATTTTTACCTGCTGTATGGTTTTGGTAAACGATAATTCAAAATAACTTTTTTATGAACAGATTGGGTCAGGAAAATTCGCCTTACTTATTACAACATGCCGATAATCCCGTTCATTGGTATCCATGGGGTGAGGAAGCCTTTCAGGAAGCAGCCCGCAGGAATGTTCCTGTTTTGGTGAGTATTGGTTATTCATCCTGCCATTGGTGTCATGTGATGGCCCATGAAAGTTTTGAAGATCCCGAAACGGCTGATTTAATGAATGCCCTTTATGTCAATATTAAAATTGACCGTGAGGAATATCCGGATGTCGATCACATGTATATGGATGCAGTGCAGGCCATGACCGGAAGTGGTGGTTGGCCTTTAAATGTATTTGTGATGCCGGACAAAAGGCCATTTTACGGCGGGACTTATTTTCCACCGCGAAGGGCGCATAATCGGGCCGCCTGGAAAGAAGTATTGGTGAATGTTTCGCAGTATTATCAACAAAACAAAAATGAAGTGTTGAAGCAAGCAGATCAGTTGATTCAACATTTGCAGAATTTGTCCAATCCGGCACAGAAACCAGAAAAGATTGTCGATTTTGAAGCCGAAAAGATTGTCGAAAAATTACTTTCCAATGCCGACACCGAATGGGGAGGATTTGGTTCCGCGCCTAAGTTCCCTTCTACCTTTCAGTTAAATTTTTTACTCAAATATCATCTGTCGAAACCTTACGAAGCAGCGCTTAATCAGGTCCGATTGAGTTTAGATAAAATGTGGATGGGGGGTATTTATGATCATTTATGTGGTGGTTTTGCCCGATACAGCACAGATAAGTTTTGGATCGCACCCCACTTCGAAAAAATGTTATACGACAATGCCCTTTTATTACCCCTTTATGCGCGGATGTATCAACTGGAAGCAAATCCTTTATATTTGGCCGTAGTGCGTCAATCACTCACTTGGTTGAGAGAGGAGATGTACGATGCCAATTATGGTTTTTACGCTGCCAGAGATGCTGATACCGAGGGGCAGGAAGGAAAATATTATACCTGGGAAGCGAAGGAATTAAGCAATATATTAAAAAAAGATTTCGAAACTTTTGCGCAAGTGTATCATGTGGAAGAAGCAGGAAATTGGGAGCATACCAATATTCTTTTTCTCACAACAGAAAGTTTGAAAGAATCATATAAAACATATTCGGAAAAGGGAGGAGAATGGCGTAAAATCCTTTTAGCTGAAAGAAGAAAACGCCCTGAACCACTCACGGACGACAAAATTATTTTGGCATGGAACGCGCTCATGATCAGTGCCCTGGTGGAAATGGCTCTTCGACTTGAAGATGCAGATTTGTTGGATTGGGCGGAAGAAGTCATGAATACCCTGGAAAAACAATTTGCCCATCCGGAGTATCTGTATTTGCATTCAGGCCGGAAAGGTCAACTGAAATTGCCGGCGTATCTGGATGATTTGGCTTATTTGGCTAAAGCCATGATTGATATGGGAAATGCCACAGCCAAAACACTTTATTTTCACCGGGCAAAGGCCGTATTAGAGTATGTGTGCCAACACTTTAAGCGTGAAAATGATCATCTGTTCGATTTTGTCCATCACGAGTATGAACAAGTGCAAATTCGCAAAAAAGACATTTATGATAATGCCCTGCCATCGGCCAATGTGGTCCTATTTGAAGTGATACAAAGCTTAGCGGTTATTTTTCAGGAAAATCGCTGGTCAGGCATCTTTGAAAATGGCTTAAATGTTATGCAGGCTTATATTTCGGGATTCCCTGCTGGCTTTTCGAGATGGGCCTCTATGGCATTGGATGCTTCGGAAACCAGCACCGAAGTGGTGATTATTGGAGCAGATGCAAAAAAAGTCTATCAATCGATATACAATAAAGTACAAAAGCCCAACGTTCAGTTTGTAGTTTCAATCGGAGAAGAAGAAAACATTGCATCACTCAAAGATAAAAACAGGCAAGGGGATACGCTCGTTTATATCTGCAAGGATTTTTCCTGTTTGGAGCCTTTAACCGACATAAATCAAGTACTGGGGGTAATTTTATAAGAATATTTTGCAGAATCAACTGAATGATTTTTATTTGACTATCCGAAATTTCAGGTGAAAGAAACTTCCTCGCAGATGAATGGATAAGATTCTGAGATGTTGGATATTTCGGTTAAATATTTTTGGATGAATTTATATGAGAAATGAAAATACGTGACTATATTGTGCCGTATTTGAGTTAACAAATATTTTAATATATTTGCCATCTTGTATAAAAACAATAAACGGACTATGATGAAACAAATTTCGTTGAGATTATTAGCACTGGGATTGATCGTTACGGCTTGGGGTTGTGGCGGCGGTGGAGGCCCACAGGGTCAGTTAGTGGGTACGACACACAAAGTCGCTGGTATCCAGTCTCCTCCTGTTGGAATGACCTGGGTTCCATCCGGTGTCATGCACATGGGGGCTAGTGATCAGGATTTGCGCAGTGCCAACGATGTAAAAAACAGAACCGTACAAATGGTCGGTTTTTGGATGGATGCCACAGAGATTACCAATGCAGAATATCGCCAATATGTAGACTGGGTGCGCGATTCAACGGCTCACTCTGTTTTGGGAGATTACAAAGATTTAGACGATGGTACTCAGGTGATTGACTGGAAAAAGAAAATCAAATGGACAACGGAAGATGTTCAGGATGCCATGGCGGCCTATTATGTCCCATCCACTGAAAGTATTTGGGGTAAAAAAGAATTTGACAATGCTAAGTTAAAGTACCATTACGAAACCTTTGATTACGATCAAATGTCTCGTCAGTCTGTTCCTGGTCAGAGTCAATCTAGAATGAACTATTTGGTTAAATATGATATTGGAGCTTATCCGGATACGACTGTTTGGATGAAATTGTTTTCCTATTCCTACAATGAACCGATTACCCATCAATATTTCTGGTATCCTGCCTTCAATAACTATCCGGTTGTTGGGGTGAATTGGTATCAGGCAAATGCTTTCTGTCATTGGCGTACGAAAAACTGGCGTTCTTATCGCGACAGTAAAAAACTTTACCTGGAAGGTGATTTCCGCTTACCTAGTGAAGAACAATGGGAGTGGGCTGCAAGAGGTGGTCGAACACAGTCGCCTTATCCATGGGGTGGTCCGTATATCGTGAATAAAAAAGGTTGTTACTTAGCCAACTTCAAACCAAATCGTGGTAATTATAGCGCAGATGGTGGTTTGTATACAGTGCGTGCTGATGCTTACTGGCCGAATGATTATGGATTATACAACATGAGTGGTAATGTGGCTGAGTGGACAATGTCTCCTTACGAAGTACATACATATGGTAATGTTGCAGATATGTCACCTGAAATCAAAAGTCGTGCAAAAGACACCGATCCAACTTGGTGGAAACGCAAAACCCTCAGAGGAGGTTCATGGAAGGATCCTGCAACTTTCTTACAAGTGGGTAACCGTGATTACGAATTTGCTGATACAGCGAAAGCATATATCGGTTTCCGTTGCATCGTTAATTATATAGCTCCGGCCTTGTCAAATAAAACGCCAAAAAGAAGATAGAAAATAGCGCATTGATACTTCCACCGGTTTGAGGCCGGATAGGATGGGCGTATCAAAATGTATAAATAGAATACTCAAATAAATTAAAATTTAAAAGTAAACATGAAATCCTTATCATTATTTTTTGAAACTACCACCGGAAAATATCTGAAGAATCTGATCATTGGTGTCGGTGCGGCTATCGTACTGGTTGGCGCCTTGGCAAAACTGGAACACTGGGCCATTGCAGGTACCATGTTGACGGTTGGGATGTTGACGGAAGCTTTCATCTTTACACTCTTGGGTATTTTGCCCCCGCATAAGGATTACTACTGGGAGAAATTCTATCCAGGAATTGATGAAAATCCTCATGTTGAAGCGTACAAAAAAGGCGTAAAATTCCAACCAACTACAATCCCGGGTATGGCAGGCGGTCCTGGTGGCCCTTCTGCAACTGCTTCATTA
>Ga0315904_10012537_pt1 | contig 10698 bp, 7 predicted proteins | sample LakEriMetagenome_6_FD_203529 | JGI IMG/M metagenome (GOLD analysis project Ga0315904, IMG submission 203529) | Freshwater fungal communities from buoy surface, Lake Erie, Ohio, United States - Buoy 12 MA120 | ecosystem: Environmental > Aquatic > Freshwater > Lake | place: USA: Lake Erie, Ohio... | reverse complement strand
TTCGGGCACGCTTTCCAGTTGCTCCATCAGCTTCACGAGCATGCGGCTGTTGTATTGGCGGATCTTGATCCAGATCGGATTGTCCGGCTGCTCCATGTGCCCCAGATTGTGCCCTTGTTCTTGGACGCCGAGCCCTTTCCACGAACCAAAGATCTCGCCGCGGCCTGAGCCGATGGTGAGCACGCTGGTGATGCCAGATTTGAGCGCTGAGATGCCGAGATCGAGCAGCACGTCGTGCCAGTCGGTCTCGAACTGCGGCTTGGTGTAACGATCATCCACTTTCGGCGCAAACTTCCGCAGATGCTCGGAAACGCCGCCGAGACGCACACGCAGATCATTGATGTCGTGGAAACCCTTCACGTATTGCTCGTAGCGCTGCTGGTCCGCCATCGGCAGGCTTTTGCCATCTGCGGCGGCGAGTTGCTCGATGCGGTCGAACATGCTCGAGCGAGCCTCATGCTGCTTGCGGATGTCCCCATCCGAGATGCCGCCGTAAAGCATCTGGTAGAGGTGATTCGGGTTGGACTGCATGAAGATCGGCTGCCCGGCTCCACTGGCCGACAGGTTCGCGACCGTGGGCTTGGCCTTCATGTTCTCCATCGAGTCCATGCCGATGCAAAGATGAGGCATGAGCGTCTGAGGCAGCACTTTGCTCAATTCATAATCAATCGTGGGCCCGAGGGGCGGCGCACCATCGTCGCCGCGATACCCGCCGAGCGCGCCGAAAAAGGCGCTGTGCGACGGGCTGGTGTGGAGGCCGTGGAGACCGTTGATGATGTGCAGGCGATCTTTGAAAGGCTCCAGTGCCTCGATTGGCTCCGGCAGCTTCGCCTTGGCCAGCGAGCCACTGTTCTTCATCCCAGCCGGAATGCAGGTCCTCGGATCGAATCCCTGATTTTGAAGGAAAAAGATCACCCGCTTCGGCCCACCGCCGGATGCTCTGGAAGCCGCCTGGCTGATTCCAGGGAACCAAGGCGCTGCGAACGCCGCACCTGCCGAGGCGGCCATCTGACGGAGGAGATTTCGACGATTCATCATAGTGGCGCGTAAACGTGGCAAGGACTGGCACCTTTCAGCCGCCGGGAAGGAAATGGAGGGCTTCCGCATGGAGCATATGGGAACCAAGTTGAGAGCAGAAGGTGTATTACCAACCTGCGCACTGGCGATTGGCGGTGATGATGGCTTTGTTGTGCTCGAGCGCTACCAAGGGTAGCTGGGCTCGACATTCATTCATTTCGACAATCGGTCCTGTTCCTGGGTAGAGCCTTCGTCTTCATCGCGCCAGCCGCACTTCTCCATGAACTTGTTCCAGGCGAGGATCTGCTCATCGTTCAAGCGTTGATGGTCATTGACGGCTCCTTCCACGTGCGAGGTCCGCTTTCAGCGCGGTGAAGAGTTCTTCCGCCTTGCCGGGCTCCTGCGCGAAGAGATTCGTGGTCTCGCCGGGATCGGTGCGGAGGTTGTAGAGCTGAAATTTGCTATTCGGGCCTTTGCCGGTGGTCTCGACGAGGTGGTCCGGGGTGAGGGTGCCGTCTTGCGCGACATAGACGTCTGAGGGCAGGATGAGTTTCCAGTCGCCCTCGCGGATGGCGAGCGTGTAGGAGCCGTAGTTCACATGCACCATGCCGTGGCGGATGGGCATCGCGGGCTTCTCGCCGAGCAGCAGCGGCGAGATGTCGAAACTGTCCTCGCCAGCATCGCTCGGGAGCTTTTCGCCGACCAAGGAAGCCACCGTGGCGAGCATGTCGGCGAAGCAGATCAACTCGCCGCACGAACTGCCCGCCTGGATCTTGCCCGGCCAACTCGCGATGAAGGGCATGTGGTGTCCGGCTTCGGTGAGTGCGCCTTTCATGCCGTTCCATTGACCGGCGGCACGGTGACCGAACTTCTCGATGTCCTGTGCATACCAGACCGGGCCGTTGTCGCTGGAGAAAAGGACGAGCGTGTTGTCCTTCAGCTTCAACTTCTCCAAAGTCGCCATCACCTGGCCGATCATCGCGTCCACGTTCATCACATAGTCGCCGTATTGACCCGCGCTGCTCTTGCCCTTGAACTCGCCTGCCGTCGCCCACGGCGCATGAGGTGCGGGGATGGCGTAGTAGAGGAAGAATGGGGCACTGTTCTTGGTGGGTGGTTCTGGTTTCTGGGTTTGCTTTTCGAGCCACGCATCCGCCTTGCTGGCGAGGGTCGAAAGGTAGCCCTCGAACTTCCAATCCGGTGCAGCCAAGCCTTTGCGCCAGTGCGCTCCCTGCGTCTGCGGATTCGTCACGCCTTCGCCAGGATGATCCTCGATGGTCTCGGTCGGCGCGACGACGAAGCGTTTGTTTTCGATCCATGCATAGGGCGCTTGCTCCGGCGCATCGAAGCCGAAGTAATAATCAAAGCCAAAGTCCAGCGGCGTCATTTTCAGCGTGCCATCCGCCTCGGCCTTCGTTGACATGCCCTGGTGCCACTTGCCCACGCAAGCCGTCGCATAACCCTGTCTCTTCATCAGCGTCGCGAGATTCAGCCGACCTGGCTCATGCTGAAGCTGTGGCTGCGGAAAGTGCTTCTTTTCCAGGGCGCTCAAGTCGCCCTTCTTCGTCCGCTTCGCCGAAGCCGAGTTCCAATTGCGATACGGCATCCGCCCGCTCAGCAAGCTATACCGGCTCGGCACGCAGATGGATCCTCCCGCATGAGCGTCGGTGAAACGCATCCCTTCCGCAGCCAACTTGTCGATGTGTGGCGTCGCGATCTTCGATTCGGGATTGAAGCAGCGCGGATCGCCATAGCCCATGTCATCGACGAGGATGAGGAGGATGTTGGGTCTCGCTGTCGGTGCGGCATCAGCAGCGGAAACGCTAAAGGGTGCGAGCAGCAGGGTGGCGAGGAGGAACGACGTGAGCTTTTTCATGCCTGCTTTGGTGTCCGTTATTTGGCCGCCTTCTTGGACTTGGCTTTCTTCTCCGACTTAGGCCTCTTCATAGCTTCATCGAGTGACAGGCGTTTTTCGCCCACACTTGTGGACCAGCCGCGCAGCAGAGCGCGGTGCCGTTCGATCTCCGCGCTTTGGGAGGTGTCAGCGATGAGATTCTTCATCTCGTAGGGGTCGGTTCGCAGATCAAAGAAAGCTTCCTCGTCATCGGTGGAGAGCATGTATTTGAAGTGATCCGTGCGGGCCATGCGATGTCCTGTGCCCACGCGGTTCTCCGGCGGACCGACGCACTCGGTGAAGACGCACTCGCGCACCGTGCTCTCCGGCGCATTCATAATGGGACGTAACGACTTGCCCATGAGCTGCGCGGGAGCGGTGACGCCTGCGTAGTCGAGGATCGTCGGGAAGACATCGAGCGATGAGACGAGGGCCTCGCTCTTCGCGCCTTTGACCGGAAGCAGCGGCGAATGGACGAACATGGGCACACGCACGGATTCCTCGTGCATGGTGATCTTGTTGCCGAGGCCGTGATTGCCAAGGTGGTAGCCGTTGTCGGAAAGGAAGATGATGATCGTGTTCTCGTAGTGTCCCGCTGCCTTGGTCTGCTCGACCAGTGTGCCGATCCGCTCATCCAGGCAACTGACATCGGCGTAGTAGGCCTTGATGACCTCCTTCATGTTGGCCGCTGATCGCGGTGGGCCGCCCGTCAGGCCCTCAGGTGCTTTCGGATAGATGCGGAGCTTGCTGTCTCGGAAGGCGATGTCGCCGGGGCTGGCTTGATTGAAAAAGCTCTCCATCGGCGGCGACTCCATCCAGTTGGGATCGAGCGTGATGACGCTGTCCTTGTAGAGGTCGTGAAACCGCTGCGGCGCGGTGTAAGGCACATGCGGATCGTGGGGCGTCAGCCAGAGCAAGAAAGGGCGGCTCGACTTCGCCTCGCGCTTCAGGAACGCCGCTGCCTCGTCAAAGGCTTCCTCATCCTTTGCTTCGCGTCCTTCGGCAAAGCCAAACGTATCGGGAGGCCCGAGATGTGATTTCCCATACAGCGCCGTGTGATAACCCGCCTGCCCCAGCACCATCGGCAGAGTCACGAATCGCTTCTCCTCCACGACGCTCTTCTTGAAACCCGCTGAAAACAAGGACACTGCCGCATGCTGCTGAGGAAAGGTGCCGGTGAGAATGCTCGCCCGACTGGCCACACAAATCGGCGAGGCCACATAAGCCCGATTCAGCCGCACGCCTTCCATCGCCAGCTTGTCCAGGTTCGGAGTCTTCACCGTCGGGTTGTTGTAGCCGATGGCGCGATAAGTTTGATCATCCGTGAAGATGACGATGAAGTTGGGTCTCTGCTCAGCTGCATGGCTGGAGAGAGTGAGGGCGATGGTGAAGAGAAGTGCGGAGAGGATTTTCATGGTTTAATCGGGCGTTTGGCCGCTGCTTTGGATGTGAAAGGTTCGTCTGTGTCCTTCGTGAAGATGCGCCATGTCGTGAACTCTTGGCGGAGTTTGGCGAGCGTTTCGACGTGGGCGGGATCGGTGGCGAGGTTCTTCACGGCCCAGGGATCGGCGTCGAGGTCGTAGAGTTCTTCTTTTGGTGCATCGGCGAGGCAGAGCTGGCGCAGCAGTTCGTAGGGCAGCGGTTGGTCGGCCTTGTGACGGATGGCGTCGTCGTGGAGGTCGATGCCGTATTGCGGGCCGGGATCGCCATACTCGCCACTGCCGCTGCCGATGAAGAGCGCCTGCTCCACGGGGCCGGTGAAGGTGTCCTGATAGACGTTGCCGATGTAGTAGAAGCGGCCATCGCAGACGGCGCGGGCTTTGGTGGGCTTCAATGTTTTGGGAGCAGAGGACGAGCCGTGATTCGTCTCAGTCATGATGGTGCGGCGGTCTGGCAGAGCATCGGTTTGACCGGAGAGAATGGGCCAGAGCGATTTCCCATGGCAAAGCGCTTTGGGTGCGATGCCGAAGGCCTCCAGAAAGGTGGGATTGAAGTCCATCTGTGAGATGGGCGTGGTCAAGGTGCGGGCCGTCTTGATGCCGGGACCTTTGATGAAGCAGGGGACATGCGTGCCAGCGGGATAGACACTCGTTTTGCCGCGATAGATCGGGATGCCGTGATCGCCGGTGAAGACGACGATGGTATTGGCCGCCTGACCGCTGGCTTCGAGCTTCTGCATCATTTCGCCGACAAAGGCATCCATGTTCCGAATGCAGGAATAATACTGCGCGAGGTCGATGCGGCCCGCTGGTGTGTCTGGCAGCCAAGGTGGCATTTTCAGCGCTGCGGGGTCCACATCGGTTGGTGCGGAGTTGCGGTCCTTTGGATTGGCGAGCTTGGTTTGAACATGTCTCCACCAGGGAGCGTGGGTATCGCCTGGATTGCTCCAGAAGAGCCAGGGTTTGTCCCCAGCGGCTTTGATGACGGCGTCGAGATCGTTGGTCTTCACGAAGGCGTCATAAGGGAAGTTTCGCGCGGGTTGCTGATGCAGTTTGCCCGAGAGAGCGCAATACACGCCGCCGGCCTTGAGCATCTGAATGAGGTTCGGGATGTCCTCATGCATGCCGCCCGCCGCGAGGAAGGTCGGGTCATTCTCCTTCGTGATCGGGTCCGGCAGAGGTATCCACTGTTCCGGTCCACCGAGCTTCGGGTGATGGTTGTGGCAGTTGCGCCAGATGCCGTTCGTGTGCGGCAGCAGCCCGCTATAAATCGCCGATTTACTGGGTGAACACACGCTCTGCCCGCAGAAGGCACGAGTGAAGTTCACACTCTCCGCTGCGAGTTTGTCGAGGTTCGGCGTCTTCAGGCCACGGATGCCCGCATTCGGCTCCCGCGCGGCCCGCTCGCTGGTGTAGTAGCCCAAGTCCTCGACGTAGATGAAGAGGATGTTTGGCTTTTTGTCCGCTGCGTTGAGCGAAGAGCAAAAGACAAAAAGGAAGGCAAATATCAGGCGCTGCATGTGGCGCCTGAAACGCGGACATCGAACCAACATTCCGGCAAAGTGTGTGTCGGATGCCGCAATCAGCGCAAAGGACTACCGGGACAGCGCAGGCAGCTTCTGAAGCCGAGCCGTGAGTTCCGCGATGACATCGGCATGTTGCGCGGAGACATCGTGAAGCTCCTCGGGATCGGTATCGTGGTCGTAGAGTTCGGTTGGGCCATCGCTCCAGCGGGTGAAGCGCCAGCGGGCGGTGCGGATGCTTTGGCCGTAAAGTTTGTCGCCACGCGTGACGAGCGTGAAGGCAGCTTCTTTGATGCTCGCGGTGGGATCGGCCAAAACAGGGCGCAAACTGGCTCCGGCGGCAGCATGAGGCATTTTCAGGCCGCAGAAGTCGGCGACGGTCGGATACACATCGACGAACTCGGCGAGCGACCGCGTCGTCTGGCCGCCTTTCAGGCCCGGCGCGGCGATGATGAGCGGCGCACGGCAACTGCGCTCGAAAAGCGTGTTTTTGTTCCACCACTGCCGCTCGCCCGTGTGGTAGCCGTGATCACCGAGGAAGATGACGATGGTCTTTTCCCAGAGCTGATGCTTGTCGAGCGCATCGAGCACACGGCCGAGCTGCGCATCCATGAAGCTCGTGCCAGCGCAATAGGCGCGAAACAACTCACGCCACTCCTGCTCGGTGAATTTGCCAAAGGCGGTGCCGTAGTCGCCAAAGCCAACGCTGTCCTTCCGCGCGGGCGTCATGTCAGCGGGATCGCTCCAGGGCTTCAGCGAGTCCGCGGGATAGAGATCGAAGTATTTCTTTGGCGCGATGAAGGGATCATGCGGCTTCATAAACCCGCAGCCGATGAACCACGGCGTGTCGCCGAGCTTTTCGATCATCGCCACCGTGGCGGCGGCGATCTGACCATCCGGCTGATCGTCGTCCGTGCCATCCGCCGCGCCCCACTGGCACCATTTCAGTGCACCGCCGGTCACGTCACGGCCCTCCAGCATTTTGCGCCCTGCTTTCGTCGCTTCAAAAGCCTGCGCCGTGTGCGAGGAGCTGCCAGAGTCCATCCACCGCTGCTTCGCTTCCACATTCTTACCACCGCCGAGATGGAACAGCTTCCCAAACGCATGCGATTGCCAACCGGCGTCTTTGCAGAGCTGCGGCAGCGTCACGACATCCGGCATCTTTTGCCGCAAAGGAATGTCATTGCCCACGATGCCCGTCTGCTCCGCCCGCAGCCCGGCCATCAGGCTGCTGCGGCTCGGATTACACACCGGATACTGCACATACGCCCGCTCAAACGTCGTGCCCCGCGCCCGCAACCGGTCGAGGTTCGGCATCTTCACGACCTCCTTCGTGAAGGCCCCGCCAAAGTCCCGCAGATCGTCCGCCATGATGAGCAAGACGTTGGGCTTGGAGGCCGCGAAGAGCGAAGAGCAAAGGGCGAAGAGAATGACGAGACAACGCATGGTCGCGCTGAAACGACGTAGCATCGGCTTTCTAGCCTACGCTCACCAATACTTCGGCCAGCGGCTCTCGCGGGTCAGATTGTGATAAAACAGAGCTACGAGGACCAAAATCACCGCGCCGCTCAGCGTCGGAAACAGCGCAAAGTCCCATCCCGGCTGCATCAGAAACACAATCACCGGGTTTGATCCCGCTGGCGGATGCACCGTGCGTGTCAGCATCATCACCGCGATGGCGCTGCCCACGGCCAGCGCCACGCTCCACCATTGCGGGCCGCAGAAATGCACGAACGCCAGTCCGATGACCGTGCTGAGCACATGTCCGGCGATCACGTTCCGTGGCTGGCTAAACGGCACATCGGGATAACCGAACACGAGCACACAACTCGCTCCAAACGACCCCAGCACGAGCGCCACATGCAAACTCTGCGCCAACAGCGCGATGATCGCGATGGCGAGAAAACCACCGAGGAAGGCAAGCGACACCGCTTTGCCCGGAGCACGCGGAGGAAGCGCAGCAGAGTCGCCACGGAATTTGGTGAGGAGGTTCATGGGGTCTTGGGTGTTGGAGAATGGTTTACGCTCAAGAAACTTGCGAGGCTGGCGATGGCCGCTTTTGCCGCGATGCTACGCACGGGCTCATGCGACAAAAGCTGCAACTCTCGGGCCTCGCGATCCACCTTCACATCCGCGTGGCCGATGAATTGGCCGCGATGCAGCAACGGCAGCGCGTAGTAGCCGCGCACACGCTTCTGGGGCGGCACATAGACCTCCCAGCGATAATGGAAGTCCCACAGCGCCTCCGTCACGCGGCGGTCGTAGATGATCGGATCGAGCGGTGCGATGAGTTTGGGCATCTCTTGAGCTTCGGATGATTCATCGAGCAACGGAAGGTCGCTACGCAGGAGATAAAGTCGCGACTTCACACCTTCGAGAGTCACCGGAACCACTGCATCCGCGATCACACGCATTTCCGCAGCCTTGAGCATTGCGAGACGACGCTGGCGGAGTTTGAGCAAAGCTATCCAGCGGGCCGTTTCTTCGCTCGTAGGCATCGGCGTGTTCAAAACGGCCGCAGGCAGCACCTTCTCCGGCAGGTCGTAATACCGACGAAGGCCATCGCGGCGTGCAATGAGCACGCGACCATGGAAGAAGAGCTTTTGCAGCGTGCTCTTTGCCAGCGTCGTGCTGTCCCACGCATGATTTTTCGCCTTGCGGGCGCTTTCGATGTCTTGTGAGCAAAGCGGCCCTTCCTCCGCCATTCGTGCCAGCAATCGCACTGCCAGCTTTCGCTCCGCCGCGGTCAGTTTGCCGGACCAAGAGCTGTCGCTGCGCTCGCGGACACGCATGGCACTTTGAAGATGCGGCCAGGCTTCCAGCGGCAGCGCCGCGAGATTGCTCGAATCCGGCAAATGATGCTCAAAAGCCTCGCGCAGTCCCTCCCGATGCACATGCCGCATCAGATCCTGCTCGCGATAGTCGCGCACGCGATGCCGCAGGATGTGATCGTGCATCCGCCCACACACATTGATCGGATCGATCTGCACAAAACCGAGATGCTGCAGCGCCGATGTCACATCAGCAAACGCACCCTTCAGACCCGTCGCCCGGATCATGAAGCGTCGTGCCTGCGCTTGAGTGATCGTTTGTGGCGCGTTCATCGTCATGCGGTGGCCTCATGCACACGCCGCGCCTTCATCGCCACGAGCAGCGCTAGCAGTCCGATCACCGCCGCGCTGAAAAACGGCGCACCCGGCACCTGCACCGCTCGCTTTGCATCAATGAAGTGGCTGAAGAGCTGCGTGGCGATCAGCGGCCCGATGATGCCGGAGATGCTCTCCAGGCTCGTGATCGCGCCTTGCATCGTGCCTTGCTCGTCATCGCCGACAGAATTCGAGATCAAACTCTGCACCGCAGGCCCAGCGAGCCCGCCGAGCGAGCCGATTACGATCATCACGTAAATCATCCAGCCGCTGGAGGCCAACCCGTAGCCGATGTAGGCGAAAACAGCCACGCCGAGCCCGATCAAGGCTGTGCGCCAGTCGCCCACCTTTGCCGTCACCTTGCCCGTGAGCCACGCGGCCACCACCGCCGCGCATACACCCACTGCTGCGAGCGACACACCATTCCACAGCGGCGTCCAGCCATAGCGAAACTCCGTGTAGAGCACCCACACGCTCGGATAAACGGAGTGCGCGATGAAGGAAAGCAGCGCACACACCGCCAGCCACAACACGCGTGGGCGGCTGCGCAGGCAGTAGATCGCGCCAAACGGATTCGCTCGCCGCCAGTCGATGGCGCGACGGTTTTCTTCCTTCAGCGACTCCGGCAGGATGAACCAGCCGTACAGCCAGTTCGCCGCCGTGAGCGTCGCCGCCGCGTAAAACGGCACTCGCGTGCCCAGTTGCCCCAACGAGCCGCCAATCAGCGGCCCGATAATGAACCCGATGCCAAACGCCGCGCCCATCAGCCCGAAGTTCGCCGCCCGTTTCTCCGGCGGGCTCACATCCGCGATGTAAGCCGTCGCGGCAGAGAAATTCGCCCCTGTGATGCCCGCGATGATCCTTCCCGCCACAAACCACGCCATCGTTGGCGCAAAGGCCAGCAGCAGGTAATCCAGCGCCAACCCAAACTGCGAAATCAAGATCACCGGCCGCCTTCCCACCTTGTCCGCAAGGCACCCGAGCAGTGGCGCAAACGCGAACTGCATCATCGCATACAAGGCGCTCAACCAGCCCGCCACCTGCGAAGCCGCCGCCGTGTCTCCTCCGCTGAACTCTTTGACCAGCTTCGGCAAAATCGGCACGATCAGCCCGATGCCGAGAATATCGAGCGTGAGCGTGATGAGGATGAAGCCCAGTGCGGGCGTGCGTGAAGAGGTCATGAGCGCGTGCGCGGCCTCTCGCGGCATTCGAGGTGGAAATCAATCGACAAGCCCGATGCTCACCGCTGTTGAAGCTGGACCAATCTCAACGCCAAGCGCTTCGCAACTTCAGGATGCTCGCGGATCACATTCTTCGTCTGGCGAGGATCATCGGCGAGATTGTAGAGCTGCTCCTCGGGCGCATCGGGCTTGAGTTTGTCGTTGATGAAGTCGCTGTTCGTCTCTCCGGTGAATTTCAGCGCGCCGCCGCCGCCGAGGGCGTGGTCGCCGGGTTCGGTGCCGCCGAAACCACCGCCGCCGCGTGCGCCGATGTAGAGCCAGGGGCCGTCGCGGAGGGCGAGATGGGTTTTGCGATTCGGGGCCAGCACGAGCTCGGTGCGCAGGGGCTTGTCGGGCTTACCGAGCAAGGCAGGCAGGACGTTGAGGCTGTCCGGCCCTGTGGTTTCGGAGCCGGTGAGCGCGGCGAAGGTGCTGAGGAGGTCGATCTGGCAGATGAGT
>Ga0315904_10012536_pt1 | contig 10699 bp, 16 predicted proteins | sample LakEriMetagenome_6_FD_203529 | JGI IMG/M metagenome (GOLD analysis project Ga0315904, IMG submission 203529) | Freshwater fungal communities from buoy surface, Lake Erie, Ohio, United States - Buoy 12 MA120 | ecosystem: Environmental > Aquatic > Freshwater > Lake | place: USA: Lake Erie, Ohio... | reverse complement strand
GACGCCTCGGTTACATCGACCCCGGCGCTGGTCCAGGGCGGCAGAGGGAGAAATGAAAAGAGGGAGACGGGCGGGCCCCTCTCCCTCATTCGGCCGGATCGGTGATCCGGCGGGGGCTGCCCATCAAGGACAGCCCGTTATCGACTGTCCGGTTATTCGGCGGCAATTGCCATGTCGACCGACACGTACTTGCGGCCCAGCTTGCCATCATGGAAGCGGACTCGGCCTTCGGTCAGCGCGAACAGGGTGTGATCCTTGCCCATGCCGACGTTGGCACCCGGGTACACGCGGGTACCGCGCTGACGGATGATGATGTTGCCGCCGACCACTTCCTGGCCGCCGAACTTCTTCACGCCAAGGCGACGGCCGGCCGAATCACGACCGTTACGCGACGAACCGCCTGCTTTCTTGTGTGCCATCTCGATCTACTCCGAATGCTTATTCAGCGGCCGCTTCGGCCTTGGGGGCGGCCTTCTTGGCAGCCTTCTTCGCCGGGGCTTCGCCCGCGCCGACGGCGACGATGCGCAGCAGGGTCATCTGCTGGCGGTGGCCGTTCTTGCGACGATAGTTGTGACGGCGGCGCTTCTTGAACACCACCACCTTCTCGCTCTTCGCCTGGGCGATGATCTCGGCCGAAACGACGACGCCCTTGGCATCCTTCACTTCGCCACCGTCACCAGCCAGCAGAACATCTGCGAGCGTGATGGTTTCGCCAGCTTCACCAGCCAGCTTCTCAACCGCGATCTTGTCTCCGGCGGCAACCCGGTACTGCTTGCCGCCAGTGCGCACTACAGCGAACATGTGACCTATTCCGTGTTTAAAGCATAGCAGCCGCCCCGCGTGTGCGGGGTGCCGCAAGAAGGAGCGCCCCTAGTCCAAGGGGGCGGGGCTGTCAACCAAGTGGCCTTAGGAATCTTGCGCGCTGGCGCAGGAAATCGGGCGTGCTATGGCTGCGGCGATGAATCGCTCGCTCACCTGCCTGATCCCCGCGCTTTTGCTGGGGGCCTGCTCGACCACTCCGGGGGAATACCCCTCGCTGGCCAAGCGCCCGATCGAACGGGTGAGCGGAACGCTGGAGCCGCCCCCACCCCCGCCGCCGCCCGTGCCGGTCGATCCGGCCGTGCTGCGCAGCCTTGATTCGCTGCTGGAGCGGGTGCGCGAGGCCGATAGCCGCTTCCGCGCAGCCGAACCCGGCGTGCGCCGCCAGGTACAGGCCGCCAGTGGCGCCACCATGGCCAGCGAGGCCTGGTCGGTCGCCACGGTCACGCTGTCAGGCCTCCAGACGGTCCGCAGCGAGGCGCTGGTCGCCCTGGCCGAGATCGATTCGATCTATGCCGCCGGCCGGATCGAAGGCGAACCCGCGGCCGAAGCCAAGGCCACCCGCGAGGCGGCCATGGCCATCGTGCTGGAACAGGATCGGGTCATCGCCGACCTGCGGGACCGCCTCGCCAACTAGCGCCAGCGCGCCAGGTCCGCGTGGTCCTGCTCGCGCGGTTCGATCCAGTGCCAGGCCCCATCGCGCAGCTCGCGCTTCCAGAACCACGAATCGCTCTTGAGGTGATCCATCGCGAAATCGACCGCGTCGATCGCGGCGCGGCGATGCTCGGCGGCGGCGGAAACGCAGACGATCGGCTCGCCGGGATAGAGCTTCCCCACCCGGTGGAGCATCAGCAGGCCCATCAGGCCGAATCGCGCCGCCGCCGCTTCGGCCAGCGCCCGCATCCCCGGCTGGGTCAGCGGTTCGTAATGCGACAGCTCCAGCGCCTCGACCCGCCCGCCGTCTTTCGCCTGCCCGCGCACTTCGCCCACGAAAGTGCAGACCCCGCCCAGCCCCGGATGGGCCTGGGTAAAGGGGCCAATGAAGGTGCCGGGAACGAACGGCTCGGTCAGCAGGCGAACGTCGAGCGCCATGTCAGCCCCCGCTGACCGGTGGCAGGAAGGCCAGTTCGTCCCCCTCGGCCAGCACGATCCCGCCCGGCTCGGCCAGGAGTTCGCCATTGAGCGCAATCCGCACGCGCTCATCGAGCAGAGCCACGGCCAGTTCGACCGGCAGTGTGGCAAGGGTCGTTTCAAGCGGGCCGGGTGCCACCGTAAGCTCAGCTCCGCCAGCGAGGTCCGCCAGCCGCCCCAGGAAGACCAGCCGGGCCATGCTCACCCTCCCGTCATCGACATGTGGCGCGGCAGGGCCGGAGCCGCGCCGGGGGCGTCGATCCGGAAGTGGTGGCGCAGCGGCTTGATCTTCATCGCCACGTCGAGCGCCTCGGCGAGGGCCGCAGCGGGATCGGCGGAGCGCAGCGCGGCGCGCAGGTCGACCCGCTCCCCCCCGCCGAGGCAGGGATAGAGCTGCCCGGTGGCGGTCACCCGCACCCGGTTGCAGCCTTCGCAGAAATTGTTGGTCAGCGGTGTGATCAGGCCAATCCGGCCACCTGTCTCCGCAATATCGAAGTAGCGGGCCGGACCGCCAGTGCGGTGATCGCTAGGCGTCAGGTTCCAGCGCGCCTCCAGCGCGGCGCGCACTTCGCTCAGCGGCAGGTGCTGGTCAAACCGGTCTTCCTCGACCTCGCCCAGCGGCATGACCTCGATCAGGGTCAGTTCCAGGCCCTGGCCGTGGGCCCATTCGATCAGCGCCGGGATCTCGGCCGCATTGGTATCCTTCAGCGCCACGGTATTGAGCTTGACCTTCAGCCCCGCCGCCCGGGCCGCCGCGATCCCTTCCAGCACCTGCGGCAGGCTGTCGCGCCGGGCGAGCCGGGCAAAGGTTGCCCGGTCGAGCGTATCGAGCGAGACGTTGACCCGCCGCACCCCGGCGGCAAACAGGTCATCGGCAAATTCGGCGAGGCGCGTACCGTTGGTGGTCAGCGTCAGCTCGTCCAAGCCGTCCCCCAGCTTGCGCCCCAGCGCCCGGACCAGTTCGATCATGTCGCGCCGGACCAGCGGTTCGCCGCCGGTCAGTCGCAGTTTGGTAACGCCGCGGGCGATGAAGCCCAGTGCCAGCTGGTGCAATTCCTCAAGGCTCAGCACTTCGCTGCGCGGCAGGAAGGTCTGGCGTTCGGGCATGCAATAGGCGCAGCGCAGGTCGCAGCGGTCGGTCACCGACAGGCGCAGATAGGAAATCCGGCGCTGGAACTGGTCGACAAGCGTCATGATGGCGGTGGTAGCACCGCACCCGCGCCTTCGTCATCCAGCGAAATCAGCTGGCCGGTCAGCCCCGGCGCATGGGCGAGGTAATCCCGCGCTGCCGCCAGGGCGGCCGCGTCATCACCGACCACGGCATTGATCCGGCGCGGAGCCAGCGCGCGGGCCAGCATCTGCATGGCGGCCAGCCGCCAGCCACGATGGGTGTGATTGGCAGCAGGAAAGGCCAGCAGCAGATCGGCCTCGGCCGCGCGCAGGCGGCTGGTCCAGTCTGCATGAAACGCCGCCGCCGCATCCAGCGGATCGTCCGGCAGGCCCGTGATCCGCACCAGTTCCATCAGCGCCGCTCGCGCGTGAGGGTGATGCCGATCTTCTCGCCCGCCTCGCTGATCGCCAGCTTGACGATCTTGACCGTCACCGCCTCGACCCGCTCGTCCTGCACGAACAGCGTGTCGCAGATGTGATCGGCCACGGCCTCGATCAGGGTGAAATGCACACCCCTGGGCAGGGCTTCCGAAGCGGCGAACTTCAAGTCCATGTAGTTCTTGCTGGCCGCCAGCGGAGTGTCGGGCGAATAACGCTCGGCCACCTTCAGCTTCACCTGGATGGTAAAGCGCAGCGGCTGGGGACGGCCGGTTTCCTCCGAATAGATGCCGGTCAGGACATCGTTTTCGAAATCGGCAACTTCGAGGATCAGCGAATCGGCCATGCGCGCGCTTTAGCCGTTATTGGACCAGCGCGCGAAGATCGCGGTGGGCAGGAGGCGGCAAACATTCCGCTCATCCTGAGCCTGTCGAAGGGCTTCCTCGCGCACGGCAAGGTCGCCATGCTCGATCCGGCCGGGCAGATCGGCAAAGACCTCATCCAGCAGGCCAGCCAAGGCCAAGCTGCTCATCCGCACGGCATAGACCGTCAGGAACAGGAAGCGACTGTCGGCATCGAGCAGGCGGCGGCAATCCCCGATCAGCGGAGCCAGGTGCTCCTCGATCCGCCAGACCTCACCCTCCGGGCCGCGCCCGAACTTGGGGGGATCGAGGATGATCCCGTCATAGCGCTTGCCCCGGCGCACCTCGCGCGCGGTGAACTTGGCGGCATCGTCCACAATCCAGCGGATCGGCCGCTCGGCCATGCCCGACAGCGCCGCATTCTCGCGCGCCTGGGCAACCGACTTCTTGCTGGCATCAACGTGCGTGACCGGACCGTATTCGGAGAGCGACAGCGTGCCGACCCCGGTATAGCCGAACAGGTTCATCGTCTGCGCGTCGCTGCGCCCGGACAGCTGCTCCCCCATCCAGTCCCACACCGGGGCCATGTCCGGGAAAAAGCCGAGATGACGAAAAGGAGTGCACTGGGCGGTGAACTTCACGTCCCCGCGTGCCAGCGGCCAGCCTTCGCGCGGCACCGGACTGGCATAGTTCCAACGCCCGCCGCCATCCTCGTCCGATCCGGGCACGAATTCGCCATCCGAAGCCCAGCGTTCCAGCCGGGGGCGCCACATTGCCTGAGGTTCCGGGCGGATGAACCGGCGCGGGCCATAACGCTCCAGCTTGCGGCCATGCCCGCTGTCGACCAGGCCATAGTCGGCCCAGCCTTCGCCGGCCATCACGACCGGCGCCTCGATCAGCTCAGCCATTTGGCAATTCAACCACGAGGCACTGCGCGCGCGGCGACGTAGTCAGCCACGGCCGCATAGTCACCGGGCAGTTCGGCCAGCCGCTCTTCGCGCTCGAACAGGTCCCCCACCCGGGCGGGCAGCGCCGGGCGATGGCCAGTGGCGCGTTCCACCGCATCACCGAACTTGGCCGGATGGGCCGTGGCCAGGGTCACCACCGGCACGGCCGGATCGACCCCCGCGGTGCGGGCGGCATGCAGCCCGATGGCGGTATGCGGGTCAAGCAGTTCGCCGGCATTGTCCCAGCCCCAGCGCAGGGCGCGGGCCATATCATTGGCGTCGGCGCGGGCGCTGGTGAACAGGGCCGCCGCCCCTTCGCGCTGGGCGTTGGTCAGCTGCATGGACTTGCTGGCCTCGAACCCGGCCATCTGCGCCGCCAGCGCGGCCCCGTCACGGCCATTGAGATCGAACAGCAGCCGTTCGAAGTTGGACGAGACCTGGATATCCATCGACGGCGCGGCAGTGGGCGTGACCGTGCCGGCCGAATAGTCCCCGGTGGTCAGCGCGCGGTGGAGGATGTCGTTGACGTTGGTCGCCACGATCAGCCGCTCGATCGGCAGGCCCATCTGCGCGGCGACATAACCGGCAAAGACATCGCCGAAATTCCCGGTCGGCACGGCAAAGGCCACCTTGCGGTGCGGTGCGCCCAGTTGCAGCGCGGCGGCGAAGTAATAGACCACCTGGGCCATCAGCCGCGCCCAGTTGATCGAATTGACCGCGCCGATCGCGAAGCGGCTGGTCATCGCCGTATCGTTGAACATCCGCTTCACCATCGCCTGGGCATCGTCGAAGGTGCCCTCGATCGCGATGTTGTGGACGTTGGGGGCCAGCACGGTGGTCATCTGCCGGCGCTGCACTTCGCTGACCCGCCCCTTGGGGTGGAGCATGAAGATCTCGATCCGGGCGCGCCCCGCCACGGCATCAATCGCGGCCGAACCGGTATCGCCCGAAGTTGCCCCGACAATGGTCAGTGGATCACCACCACGGCCCAGGAACTCCTCGAACAGCAGGCCCAGCAATTGCAGCGCCACATCCTTGAAGGCCAGGGTCGGTCCATGGAACAGCTCGAGCAGCCACTGCTGCTCGTCCAGCTGCTTGAGCGGGGTAACGGCCTTGTGCGCGAAGCGGCCATAGGCCTGGGCGGTCAGTTCGCGCAGACGTTCCGGCGTCAGGCAATCGCCCAGGAAGGGCTGCATGATCCGCGCGGCCAGCTCGGCATAGGGCAGACCGGCCATGGCCGCGATCTCGTCAGCCGAAAAGCGGGGCCAGTGGCGGGGCACATAGAGGCCACCATCGCTGGCCAGCCCGGCCAGGGTGGCTCCGGCGAAATCGAGCGCCGGAGCGCTGCCGCGGGTCGAAATGTAGTCCATCGACATGGGCCGTTAGCCCTCAGCGTCCCGCGCGGCAAGGCGCTTGCGGAGCGCCAGGCCATAGATCAGCAGGGCAACGGCGGCGAACAGGAACCACTGGATCGCGTAGGACAGATGGTTGTTGGGGATGTCGCGCGGATCGGGACGGGCGCTGGCCTGCAGCCCGGCCAGCGGCGGATCGGTGATCAGACGCACGCCGTCGCCCGCGCCCGGCGCAACGATTCCGGTCACCCGGCCACCATTCCAGTCAACCGCAGCCGGATCGCGCGACCAGCCCAGGACCACTTCGGCCTGCGCTCCCTCTGGCAAGGTGCAGGTTACGCTGTGCGCCCAGCCAAGCGTGCCCTGGCGGTTATAGCCCGCGATCGGCGCGTCCTTGCCGGCGATCCGGCAATCGAGCGTGCTGCGGCGGAACAGGGCGGCTTGCCGACTGGCGGGATCGACCGGCCAGGCCACTTCCGCGCCCTGCCCCTCGGCCTCGGCATAGCTGGACAGCAGCGCGGCCTTCTCCCCGCTCCGGCCAAGCTGCCACACGCCCAGCGCGAGCATCGTCGCCACGGCGGCGAGCACGATTACGGTCGGGATCAGGGGCAGTCGCTTGAGCATCAGTCTTTCCGCAGGTCGGCGCTGGTCGCCTCGCGGGCGTGGCGCTGGTACTCAGCCGCGAGCAGCGCGGCCTTGCTGACGCGCAGGCCCCACAGGGTCAGCCCCGCGACCAGCGGCACCCACAGGACGATGTGAACCCAGAACGGCGGCTGCCAGGCAAACTCCAGCCACAGTGCCAGGCCCACCACCAGCGCGCCGATGATCATGGTCAGGAAAGCGGCCGGGCCATCGCCCACGTTGAACTGCTGGTAATCGAGCCCGCAGGACCGGCAACGCGGCGCAAAGCGCGCGGCGCCATCGAACAGGCCCTTGGCGCCGCAATTCGGGCAGAGTGCGAAAAGGGCAGCCGCGGCCAGGCCGGGCTGCCCCTTTTCGTTGTGGCTTGCGCCGCCGGGCATCAGTGGACCGGGTGGCCCCAACCGCCCCAGACATAGATCGCGACGAACAGGAACAGCCAGACCACGTCGACGAAGTGCCAGTACCAGGCAGCCGCTTCGAAGCCGAAGTGCTGCTTGGGCGTGAAATCGCCGTTGTAGGCGCGGCGCAGGCAGACGATCAGGAAGATCGTGCCGATCAGCACGTGGAAGCCGTGGAAGCCCGTGGCCATGTAGAAGGCCGAGCCATAGGTGTTCTGGCCGAACGGGAACGGCGCGACCGCGTATTCGAAGGCCTGGATGCTGGTGAACAGCGCGCCCAGCGCGATGGTGGCCCACAGCCCCTTCTTCAGCCCTTCGCGGTCCCCGTGGATCAGCGCGTGGTGCGCCCAGGTGATCGTGGTGCCCGAGCAGAGCAGGATCAGCGTGTTGAGCAGCGGCAGGTCGAAGGCGTTCAGCACTTCTTCCACGGCCTTGGGCGGCCACTGGCCACCAACCACTTCGGCAATCTCGCTGGGGAACAGCGAAAAGTTGAAGAAGGCCCAGAACCAGCCGACGAAGAACATCACTTCCGAGGCGATGAAGGTGATCATGCCATAGCGCAGGTGCAGCTGCACGACCGGGGTGTGATGGCCTTCATGGGCTTCACGGATCACCTTGGCCCACCACTGCCACATGGTGAACAGGATCCCGAACATGCCGACCAGCAGCACATACTTGCCAGCCGCCATGTCATGCATGGTCAGCACACCGCCGGTGGTCGCGGTCAGCGCCGAAACCGAGCCGATGAAGGGCAGGATATCCGGTTCAAGGATATGGTAATCGTGGTTCGTGGTGCCGGCCATGTGAGTGGTCCCCGTTGATCCCGTTGAGGCGCCGCAAGCCGGGCTTGCGGCGCAGAATTGACGATGCCCTTATCGTGCGGGCCGCGACTGGTCCAGAGTGTTTGCAGCCAATTTTTGGACAGGCTGCTGCGCGGACTTGTGGAAGGTGTAGCTCAGCGTGATCTGCTGGATGTCCTTGGTTTCCGGATCGTCGAGGATCTTCGGATCGACATAGTAGATCACCGGCATGTTGATCGACTGGCCCGGCTGCAGCGTCTGCTCGTTGAAGCAGAAGCACTGGATCTTGTGGAAGTACTTGCCAGCCAGTTCCGGTTCGACGTTGTACGAGGCGATTCCGGTGATCGGCTGGTCCGAAAGGTTCTCGGCCGAATAGTAAGCCATCTTGCGCGCGCCGATCCGCAGGTCCTGCGTGGTCTGTTCCATCTGGAACTTCCAGGGCAATTGCCGGTCGACATTGGCATCGAACCGCACCGAGATCAGCTTGTCAGTCACCCGGATTGCCGCCGCCTCGGCTTCGGTCGCCTTCATGGTGGTGCCGCCAAAGCCGGTGACCTGGCAGAAGATGCGGTAAAGCGGGACCGAGGCGAACCCGAGCGCGAGCATCGCCGCGGCGCCGAGCAGGGCCAGCACACCGGTGCGGGCATTGGGATCCTTGGGCAGGGCCAGAACGGTCATGACCTTACCCTCCCAGCCGCGCGATGGTGATGTAATAGAACAGCACGACCATGCCGACGAGCAGGCCGCCCAGCATCCAGTTGCGTTGCTTGATGATGCGCTTGCGTTCAGCTTCGGGGTCGGGAAAGCTTGGCATTCGGTTCATCCCATGATCCAGCGGTCCGCCACCAGCGCGGCGAACAGGGCAAAGAGGTAGAACACCGAAAAAGCGAACAGCCGCTTTTCGGGTCCCATGTCGGTTTCCCCCACCCCTTGCCGGAACACCGCAACACGCAGTGCCAGCACCAGGAAGATCGCCGAAAGCAGCAGGGCCGAAGCCCCGTAGACCACGCCCGCCCCGGCGATCCAGAAGGGCAGCATGGCAAGCGGCAGCAGCAGGACAGCATAGACCAGGATCTGGCGCCGGGTCGAATGCTGGCCGGCCACCACCGGCATCATCGGAATCCCTGCCTTGGCATAGTCGGTCTCGACGAACAGCGCGAGCGCCCAGAAATGCGGCGGGGTCCAGAAAAAGATGATCGCGAAAAGCAGTATCGGCATCAGCGTGATCTCGCCCGTCGCGGCAATCCAGCCGATCATTGGCGGAAAGGCCCCGGCCCCGCCCCCGATCACGATATTCTGCGGCGTGCGCGGCTTGAGCCACATGGTGTAGATCACCGCGTAGTAGAAGATCGAGAAGGCGAGGACCGCGGCGGCGAGATAGCCCACGCCCACCGCCATGATCAGCACCGAGATCAACGACAGGATCAGCCCGAAATCGCGGGCAGATTCGCGCGGCATCCGGCCGGCCGGCAGGGGCCGGGCGGCAGTGCGCTTCATCTGCGCGTCGATATCGGCTTCCCACCACATGTTGAGCGCGGCCGATCCACCTGCCCCCAGCGCGATGCACAGGATCGCGGTAAAGCCCAGCACCGGGTTGACCGATACCGGCGCAGCCAGCAATCCGCACAGGCCGGTGAAGATCACCAGGCTCATCACGCGCGGCTTGGTCAGCGCGAAGAAATCACGCCAGTCGGCGGGCAAAGGCGCCGATTGGGCGGTTCCGGGGGTGCTGACGGAGGTCATGGTTGGGGGCCCTATAGTCCCGGCTCAGATTCGCTTCAACCAATCGATGAGCAAGGCGTTCACTTCTTGTGGCCGCTCCTGCTGGGTCCAGTGCCCAACGCCATCGAGCACATACCCTTCGACCTTGGGCGCGAACATCCGCATCATCGCGACCGGGTCTGCGACCGCGCCGAACAGAGTGGTGGCTGGATCGCGCGATCCGCCGATGAACAGGCAGGGCTGTTCCAGCTGCTTGCCCTGCCAGGGCTTGAGCCATTCATAGTCCCGCTCGTGGTTGCGATAGCGGTTGAGCGGGCCGCGAAAACCCGAAGCCCTGAACTCGCCCTCGTAGTAATCGAGGTCCGCTTCGGTCAGCCAGGGGACCGGCTGCGGATCGGGCAGGCCTTCAAGGAAGGTCGCGCCCAGCGGCTTGGACCAGTAATCGCCCGGCGGCACGTCGCCCGAAATCGAATACATCATGCGCGCCACGAAATCGCGCGGGTCGGCTTCGGCCTCAGCCTCGGCCACCCCCGGTTCCTGAAAGAATTCCTGGTAGAAGAACCGGCCCTGGGCCGTGAAGGCTTCGCGGAACACCTCGGTAAAGGGGCGCAGCGGCGCACCAGCAAAGGGCACCGACAAGCCCGCCACCGCACTGATCCGGTCGGGATTGGTGAAAGCCGTGTTCCAGACGATCGGCGCGCCCCAGTCATGCCCGATCAGCACCACGCGGCTGTCCGGCGCAAGGGCATCGGCCAGGCCGATCAGGTCGGCGGCGATCGCCTGCAAAGTATAGGCTTCAACCGGCTGCGGCTTGTCCGAACCGCCATAGCCGCGCACGTCGATGCCGCAGGGGGTGAAGCCAGCGGCTGCCACGGGGCCGATCTGGTGCCGCCACGAATACCAGCTTTCCGGAAAGCCGTGGACCATGATCGCCAGCGGCGCGGTGCCAGGTTCAGGGCCTTCGATGGCGCAGCGCAG
>Ga0315904_10012535_pt1 | contig 10699 bp, 11 predicted proteins | sample LakEriMetagenome_6_FD_203529 | JGI IMG/M metagenome (GOLD analysis project Ga0315904, IMG submission 203529) | Freshwater fungal communities from buoy surface, Lake Erie, Ohio, United States - Buoy 12 MA120 | ecosystem: Environmental > Aquatic > Freshwater > Lake | place: USA: Lake Erie, Ohio... | reverse complement strand
CGCTCCCCGTAGCGCGGGTCCGCAAGTAGCTGATCTAAGAGCTTCTCGTAGGCATCCGGCGCACTGTCCGAGAGAAACGTATCGGTTTCTTGTGGGGTCGGGGGCAGGCCCACTAAGTCTAAGTAGACGCGGCGTAGGAGCGTAGTCTTATCGGCGGGCGGGCTAGGAAAGAGCTTTTTTTCCTCCAGCTTTGCCAGCACAAAGGCATCTATCGGATTTTTGACCCACTCATCGCGCATCACGGGGTTCTTGATCCGTGGCGTAGCTGGGTTTGTTGGCGCGAGATAAGGCCAGCCCAGCTTCGCCTCGTCCACTTTTGCCCCTTGTGTGATCCAGCGCTCGATAGTCTGAATCTGCGCCTCTTTGAGCGGCGGCATCCCAATGGGCATCTGCGGCTGGTGCTTGCCACGCAGGTAGCCGATCAGCGCACTCGCGGCAGGCTTACCAGGGACGATCACTTTTTTGCCAAAGGCCGTTCCTCCCACAAAGAGCGCCGTGCCCTCCACCGAAAAGCCGCCCTGCTTCGCCTCGCCACTATGGCAGCCCGTGCAGTCGGCTTTAAGGAGTGGCTCCACTTCCTCTCGGAAGCTGACCGGCTTTGCATTCTTTGTGTTCTCCGCCTTCTGCCCCGACGCCCCCAGAGAGCCAACAGCAAGAAGCCCAATCAGAGGCAGTACTGCCATAAACTTGCGCATAAACCTATTTTACCAACTTTGTCGTAAAACCTGACCTGTTTGTTCCTCCAGAATTGGGAGGAGATCTCAGAAAAATTCGCGAATCTGCCTTCATGTCCCAGCTGATCCTCATTGATTTTGAGAACATTATCCCGACAGATTTCAAGCACATCCCAGAGCAGGCCCGTGTTCTGATCTTTGTCGGGAAGCAGCAAGGCAGCATTCCATTCGATCTTGTCTGTGCGCTTCAGCCTCTAGGAACACGAGTGGAGTGGATCAAGGTCAGACAAAGCGGAGAAAATGCCGCAGACTTTATCCTCGCCTATGAGCTAGGCAAGTACCTCACTAACAACCCAACGCGCCACGTTACGATCCTCACCAAAGACAAGGGCTTCGATGCACTCGCCCAGCATGTCACCCGTGGCTCACGGCGTTGCTGTCGCATTGAGAGCCTGACCGACCTTATTGCCGAACCTACTCCGAAAACCGAGCTGCCTGCGAAAGTAGCTCCCCCCTCAGGAGCCGAGGATATCCTCAAAGTGCTTCTGACTTACCCCAAAGCTCGCCCCACCAAGCGCAAGCCTCTGGAGAACTTTATTGGCAACCGTCTGAAGGTAGCTCCCGAGGCAGTGCCTCCCGTTATCGCGGAGCTGATCCAGCGTCAGAAGCTTCAGATCGACGAGGGCACAGAGAAAGTCACTTACCACTTTTAAGCTCTGGTTCCACGAAATCTCCACCGCCTCCGCAAGGTGTGCGAGTCCGAGTGGGACAGGCTACTGATCCCACCCGCTCTCCGGGCACTAACCCGCTTCGTTGAGTACATACACATAATTGCCCGGAAAATCATTAAATTATTTCCGATATGTTTCGAAAGCAGAAACGACTGTGGTATGATGTCACTTCCCCTATGCAAGTAGACCTACCAGATTTCGCGCTCGTTGTTCTTATCGGCGCGAGTGGCAGCGGCAAGAGCACCTTCGCAAAAACGCATTTTTTGCCGACGGAAGTGCTGTTGTCGGACTACTTGCGCGGCGTTGTCTGTGATGTACAAGAGCATGCCCCCAAGCCGCTTCTGGAGGATTTGATTGGTCGGGCGAGCCGTGCCGTCCGAGAGTTCTGCCTCGACGGCGACCCCACAGAGGTGATCTCACGCTTTGCAGAGCTACGCGAGGCGCTTACGGAGACAGAGCTCTGGCAGGAGCTAGAAACCGACTGGCTGATTTTAGACAGCGAGCTACTTCCCTGGAACGCAAAAGTGCAGGGATTGTTACAACAGCGATACGCGCCCGTGGAGGTCGCAGGGCCCGTACGCTTGAGCGCGGCACGCAGCCTGACAGAGCAGGCAACGTCGCGTGAAATTGCCGGATGTAGCGCTCTGGCACAACGCTTGCGAGAGAGAGAAACCCGGCTCGCGGCGTACCAAGCCCAGCTATTGGCTGCCGAGGGGCGCACGCTACTGGAGCAAGATCATCTCTGGCACATGCAGACCCTCGCACGCCCTGCCGTCGTCTCAGAGAGAGTTGTCGCAACTGAGTTTCGGACGCTTTCCCCAAGTAATCCTTCACAAGTGAAGGAGCGGGGCGCGTGGTGGGACAAAAAAACAGAGGCAGGTACAGAAACAGAGGCAGGTACAGAAGGAATTGTGATGAAGACTCGCGAATCTATCCCGGTTCGGAACTTGATGACTTCTCTGCGTGTCCAGCCTGCGGTAAAAGTACAGGGGCGTGAGTATCTACGGCCCAGAGTACGCCGCCCCCGAGAACCTCTCGCGTCTGCGAGAGCGCGGCCTCTCCGGCAAGCGTGCGTTAGCCCTGCGGGAGCTTGCCCTGGGAGTGGAGGGGCTGGAGCGGTTCGTCCGCCGAGAGCCTTTGCGTCGGGTTCATGAGTGCGCTTTTGCGGTTCTTGCTCTGGAGTCAGAGTCGGTAGACCCGCGATTGTAAGGATTATAGGATAGGGCGAAACCTCTTGCGGTTTTGCACCGTCTCTAAAAATAGTAAGGGGTGAACGTCCGTTTAGCACGTTTCCTGTTAAAAACGATAGGGAACTTATCAGCGGTTTACACCGTAAATAATAGGATAGTACTGTCTCCGTAAGCCGGAGCAAAGACCGGAGGCGTTTCAAAAGACACCTCCACTGGGTATAAGAAAGAAATGACTACACTAACGCCGGATACCATAACTGAACAGCAACTGGATACGGCGGAGGCGCCAACGACGGCTCTCTCCGAGTCGGAGGTTGCGCAGAGCACTCCCGAGCAAGATGAAAGCTTTGATCCGATGAAAGAGTTTTCGTTTACGGCATTTGTCGCCGACCGTGGAGGTGCCAACAGTGTGGCCCTTTTAACACCACGTCAAGAGCGCTGGCTCGCCCGCTGTGTTGAGCGCGGTGGCAAGCAGGGCGAGCGTGCCCGTGAGATCCTGGTGAATGCGAACCTGCGCCTTGTCACCAGTATCGCCAAGAAGTACCAGAACCGTGGGATCGCCATGGAAGACCTGATTCAGGAAGGCACCCTCGGCCTGATCCACGCCGTGGACAAGTACGACTGGCGCCGTGGCTTCCGCTTCTCAACCTACGCCACCCACTGGATTCGCCAGGCACTGGGCCGCGCCGTGGAGAACCAGGGACGCACGATCCGCCTGCCCTCGCACGCTATTGAGAGCCTGGGTAAGATCAAGCGTACCCGTGAGATGCTGGCCACGCGCTTCAACCGCGTCCCCACCCCACAGGAGATCGCCCACGAGATCAGCCTGCCGGTAGACAAAGTCGAGACGCTCTTAGAGGCCGAGACACCCGAACCCATGAGCTTGGACGCGCCTGCGGGCGACTCCACCACTCGCCTCGGCGATCTGCTGCCCGCCGAAGATGCCACGAGCCCCTCGGCGCGCATCTTCCGCCGTGCTCTGCGGGACGAGATCAACAAGGCGCTGGATCACCTGAGCAGCCGCGAGAAAGAAGTGCTCTCCCTGCGCTACGGACTCTCAGAGGATCAGGAGCAGCCCATGACTTTAGAGCAAGTCGGCAAAGCGCTACACCTCTCTCGGGAGCGTGCCCGCCAGATCGAGGCAGGAGCGCTGCAAAAGCTGCGCCGTAGCGAAGTTGGGGGCCGCCTCCGCGACACGGTCATTGCTTAGATCGCCTAAAATTAAAGGCCCGCCGGATGGCGGGCTTTTTTTATTTGCGGAGCGCTCTTGCAAATCTCTCGGTGATCTGAGCCGGGCGGGTGATCGCGCCCCCCACGATCACCGCAAAGGCTCCAGCATCAAGGGCAGCGCGAGCATCTTCGGGAGAGTGAATCCGGCCCTCGGCGAAAAGCGGCACGGGAAGCTTGTGCGCGGCAAGTCTTGCGACAAGCTCTAAGTCCGGGCCAGAAAGCTTGGGAGAGTCTGGCGTGTAGCCGGAGAGCGTGGTGGAGATCGCGTCTGCTCCCGCCTCAATAGCGGCCAGCGCCGATGCCTCGTTATCAATGTCGGCCAGCACCAGCCGCCCCGTTGTGCGTTTAATGGCCTGAATTAGCTCTGCCGTCGTGCCCTCGGGGTGCGGACGGAGTGTGGCATCTGTCGCGATAATCTCCGCACCGGCCTCAGCAATGGCCACTGCCTCACGGAGCCTTGGGGTGATATAGACCTCGTCAAAGCCTGGCACGACCACCTTCCAGAGCCCAAACAGCGGCAGCTCGGGCACCTCAGCCTTGATCGCGGCGCAGTCTATCGGAGTATTGGCGCGAATCCCGACGGCTCCTCCGAGCTTTGCCGCCCGTGCGAGCCTGGCCATGATCTCGGAGCCAAAGAGCGGCTCCCCTTCGAGTGCCTGGCAGGAGACGATCAGTCCGCCTTGAAGCGGTGTAAAAAGCTTGTCCACGGCGCTATTGTATCAAGTCTGACTAAGATCAGGGCCAGATCATCGTAGAAGCGCCCGGCGGGGGCGGAGGCCAGAGCCACCAGAGCATCGGCGGCGGCCTCGACATCGGCGGCTCCACGAACAGCGTCGGTGACCGCAAGGGGATCGGTGTACTTAAAGAGCCCATCACTGGCAAGCAGGAGCGTTCCGGGCGAGGTGAGCTTGAGCGCAAAAGCAACCGGCTCTGCGGCGGCCGTGCCCAGATGCGGCTTGCGCTTCTGCGCCTCCGTGATATCGAAGTGCCCCTCCGACGTGATCCACCAGGCCTCTGAGTCGCCCACGGAGGCTCCCACGAGCTTTTGCGAGGTGAGGGTTAGCCCGATCAGCGTGGTCTGGCCCGCGTCTGTGTGGGCCGCTAAAGCGTCATCCAGTGCACGGAAGAACCCCGGCCAGAGGCGCTTTCCCCGCTGTGCTAATTTAGCCCCCTCGATCTCCACGGTCTCGATCGCAAGCTGCGCCGCCTCACCGCCACCCGGTCGCCCGCCCACCCCATCGGCGAGGGCGAGCACCAGGATCTGCGGTGCGACATGCAAGATCAGCGCACGGTCTTCCGAAGCCTCACCTCGGTAGCTTGCCAGCCGCGAGGCACTCGTAAAAAGCGACATAGCTACTTTACCGGTGAGCGGGTGATCTCGGTAGCAAGCGCTTCTAAAACCAGTGCAATGGGCGCTATTTTCTTATTCGTAGGACGCTTTGCGTTCGGATCGTCGAAGCGGGCAATCGCGATGGTTTTCTGAAACGGGAGCCGGCGCATGACCTGGAGGGACTCGGCGGCAACGCGCTGGGCTCCTTTGCCACGCATCACACGGGCAGCAAATGTGAGCTGTGCTTCTTTGGGGCTCCCGTGAAGCACTCCCTGTAGCTCAAAAGCCCCCTGCCCAAGACTCTGAGCAACCTTCGTGTTGTTTTCGAGCACCAGGATCTTCTTCTCGATAACCGTCCTGCGCGTCCCAGGGCCAAGCCGAACCAGAGTCAGGGCAAGCTGGTAGCGCAGCGAGCGCACATCGGCAAGCGGCACCAGCTGGGCAAGAAGCTCGACGGCCTCTTTTTCTCCCTGAACCGTGAGGCGCATCTGCGCGTCATTGGGCGTCAGCGAGACAATTCCCTCGGGCTTTTTCAGGCCCGCGACGAACTTACTGGGCTTGAGGTTCTGGAAGTGCAGGTTACGGATGACGGTCTGCATGGCACTAGAAGTCCGCACTTCCGGGCGTACGGGGGAAGGGAATCACGTCCCGAATGTTCTTCATGCCTGTCAGATAGAGCACCAGGCGCTCCAGCCCGAGACCAAAGCCCGCATGGGGCGCAGAGCCGTACTTACGCAGCTCCAAGTACCACCAGTACACGTCTTCGGGGAGCTCCTGCTTGCGGATCTTGTCAATCAGCACGTCGTAGCGCTCCTCGCGCTGGCTCCCTCCAATGATCTCCCCGATACGCGGCGCGAGAACATCCATCGCCCGGACGGTTTTTTCATCGTCGTTGAGGCGCATGTAGAACGCCTTGATCTCCTTAGGATAGTCCGTGACAATCACCGGACGCTGGAAGACTTCATCGGTGAGATAGCGCTCATGCTCAGACTGGAGATCACAGCCCCAGAAAACGGGGAACTCGAAGCTCTTGGCCTTGCTGGCTTTTTCGAGGATACTGATGGCCTCCGTGTAGGTAATCTGTCCAAACGTGCTACGGGCCACTTTTTCCAGAGTTGGCAGAACATTTTCATCAATGCGCTTGGTGAAAAACTCCAAATCAGCCGCGCAAGTATCGAGGACATGCTGAATCACATACTTTAGAAACGCCTCCGCAAGCGCTTTATTGCCCTCTAAATCACAGAAGGCCATCTCGGGCTCGATCATCCAGAACTCGGCTAAGTGGCGTGGGGTGTTGGAGTTCTCAGCTCGAAACGTGGGACCAAAGGTGTAGCAGTTGGTAAAGGCTAGCGCGAAGATCTCGGCCTCAAGCTGCCCGGAGACCGTGAGATGCGCCTGCTTGCCAAAGAAGTCTTGCTTAAAGTCAATCGCTTTGTTCTCTGTACGCGGCAGGTTCTGCAGGTCCAGTGTCGTGACCCCAAACATCGCGCCTGCACCTTCGGCATCGGAGGTGGTGATAATTGGGGTGTGAACGTAGAGAAAGCCACGCTCTTGGAAGAACTTATGGATCGCCCAGGAGACGGCGTTGCGCACCCGGAAGACCGCCCCAAAGGTATTGGAGCGCACGCGAAGATGGGCCTGCTCGCGCAGAAACTCAAAGGTATGGCGCTTGGGCTGGAGGGGATAGGTGGCGGCGTCGGCAGTCCCAAGAACCGTAATCGCCTTTGCCTGAAGCTCCACCGCTTGGCCGGAGCCTGGCGAGGCGACGAGCTCTCCCTCAATCGAGAGACAGGCCCCTGTGGCCACTCCGTCCGGCACGAGAGTGGGATCGGCGACCACTTGAAGATCCGCAAAGCACGAACCGTCAGAGAGCTGGAGAAACGAGACTCCCTTGCCCGAACGGACGGTTTTAACCCAGCCCCGGGCGACGACAGCGCTGCCGACCGGCTGGGTGAAGAGATCACGAAGATACTGCCCAGGTTCAACCATGCGCTCAGGATACCACAAGAAAAAGGGGCGAGGAGACTCTCGTCTCCTCGCCCCCTCTCTTAAGCGGCTAGGCTTCTGACCTACGGCAGAACGTGAGGAACCGCAGCCCCCGTACCAACGGAGCAGGTTGGATCGGTGCCTAGGTTGCCAACGGTGTAGGTACCACTGGACGGACAGGCAGGAGAACCACCCTTGATATAAGTAGTGGTACCGGAGCCACAAAGCGCGGACAGAGCGGGCATGGTTGCCCCCTGTGCAAGGCGGTTGTCCATGGCATATTGCTCCTTAGCGGAGTCAATCTGGCGAAGGTTGGCCACACAAGCACGAGCACGTGCAGACTCACGAGCACGGATAAAGTTCGGAACAGCGATCGCAACAAGGATACCAATGATCAGAACGACGATCATGATCTCCACAAGCGTAAATGCACGACGAATTGACTTCATATCTTTCTCCTAAACAAATGGGAATCGGTTTTTAATCGCTCCCCTGTAGTGCTCCCTCATGGGGATACACTCCATATTATGGAGAAAAACCCATTTAGTCTTTAGGGTAAAAAATACTAGTAATTTATCTAGTCTTAAATAGCCAAGGTCGGACAATCCCGACCTTGATCTTAGTTGCGCTTGCTACGCAGCTCCCTCCCTGACTTCTTCGCTCGGGTATCCGGATTGGTCTCCGGGTCGTAGGAGCGGCTGATGCGCGTCGTCTGTCCGGTGCTCAGGTTGAGTCGGTAGATATCGGAGTCACCGTCTCGGTCGCTGTCAAACATTAAGAAGTTGCCATCGGGGGTGTAGACGGGGAAGCCATCTTCGCCACCACCGCCATCGGTGAGGCGCTGAAGGTCACCGGAGCCATCGGTGCGTACCTGGAAGTTGCGGAACCTGCCGCTCTCCCGATCCGAGGCAAAGGCCACCCAGCGCCCATCGGGCGAGAAGCTCGGGGAGTCATCGGTAGCAGCATTCTGTGTCAGTCGTACGAGATCACCGCCATCAGAGGCGCGAACCGAGTAGATATCGGTGTTCTCCGTAGACGATGGCGTGGCGGCAAAGACGATTCGGGAGCTATCGGAAGACCAGGCAGGGGTCTGCTCAGAGGCGGCGGTATTGGTCAGGCGCGTCACTACCCCCGTTGCCAGAGTCATGATATAGAGCTCGTCGTTGCCGTCGCGGTTGCTCACAAAGACCATGCGCGTCCCATCCGGTGAGTAGGCAGGATCGGCCTCAAAGCCACTGCTCTCGGTGAGCTGCTCCAGCTCGCTACCATCCGTGCGCATGATAAACAATCTATACTGCTTGGCATAGGTCGCCGCCCGATCCGACGTGAAGATAACCCACTGCCGGTCTGCTGAGAGGGTAGGCTGGAAGTCAAAGGCGCTGGTTTGGGTGAGCTGCTGGACGTTGTTGCCATCACCATTCATCCGCCAGATATCGCCGCCTCGGGTGTAGACCACGCGAAACGTCGCTGCTGAGTCATTGTTGCCCGTGCCTGGCTCCTTCGTAGTCCCACTGCCACCTCCACAACCCGCTAAGACCATCGCCGTCAGTCCCAGTAGCGCCACAGCGGCACGTAATTGCATCTTCATCTCATCTCTCCTGTGTTGTTTAAAATAACGTCTCCGGGTAAGAGTGTGTGACAGCCTTCCCAGTTCCCCTCGCCCCGCACCAGGAGCGCCGTGGAGAGTGCATCGGCCACAGTTGCCGTCGGCGCGATCACCGCCGCCCAGGCAGTTGCCTCTACGGGCCAGCCTGTTTTCGGGTTCAGAACATGGCCATAGCGCCGCTCCCCAAAGACCGTCCAGCGCCCCGAAGGAGCCGAGACCCCGAGGCACTGGTTGCTGAGGGTGAGCGTCGGCCCCTCGGCTAGCGCGACTTTCCAGCCCTCCCCCAGCGCCACCACCGACGATGTCCCGCCATGGAGCAGCGCCCGTGTCACCCCTGCCTCCTCCAGAATATCGCGCGCCCGGTCCAGTGCCCAGCCCTTGCCAATCGCTCCCGGATCGAGCCGTACTCCCCAAAGCGTCAGTCGCACGGAGTTATTGTCGTCGTCGAGCACGATATTTTCCCAGCCGGTCTGAGAGAGCGCGTGGGCGACACTCTCCTCGTTCGGCTCTTCGTCACCGCGCCAGAGAGCAATTAAGGCACCGATAGTCGGATCAAAGGCACCGTCGGTGCGCTGGGTTAGCTCTTTTGCCTCCCGAAGAAACGCCAGCGTGGTCGGACGCACTCGCACGGGCCTCTGAGCGGCTTCGGCATTGATGGCCCACAGATCGCTGCCCGAATCATAGGCCGAGAGCTGCCGCTCGACCTCTTCGATCTCTGCCAGTGCTGCTTCCCCGGCTGCCAGAAGCTGGTCTTCGCGCTCCCCCTCAAGCACCAGCTCAAAGCGAGTGTGCATTGCCTCGGTCGCCAGCAGAACTGTTTTCATGGGATAATTATAGAAGGTTATTTAGGGGCTTCGGACTTGTCAAGAGCGCGGAGCTTGATGTTACGATACTCCACTTTCATCGTCAGGCCAGGGTGGATTTGCAGGCCAATCGGGGCGGCTTCGGCGTACTTGGCATCTTTAAACTGGCTGACTTGCTTGCCATTGCACCAGACCGTAAACGTCTCACCTCTTGCCTCTAGCTTAAAGCGGTTCCAGTCGTTAGGTTTAAAGGTTTTATCGAGGTCTTTGGTACGCCCCTCTTCGGGGTACTTCCCAACATAAAATGCACCGGTCATGTCCACTTTGAGGCTGCGTGAGATGCCAAACTGGAGCTGGATCTCGGGCTTGCGGAGCATCACGCCCGAGTCAATCTCCCCACTCCAGCGCACGTCTAGCTCTAGCACGAAGTCTCTGTAGCTCTTCTCGGTGCGCAGAACATGGCCTTTTTTCTTCTCGTCGTTCTCGCCGATCAAGACACCATTTTCCACGCGCCAGTACGGGTTGGGCTCGGGGGCTTGCCAGCCGGAAAGATCGCGGCCATTGAAGATACTGACGGGCTTCTGCGCCGGGGTGGCGGCGGCGAGCAGTGCCGCCAGAAGAATTAGCTCTCTCATAACGCTCTGGTGCGACACACCGAGGAGGATTTCCTCCTTAGGGTTGCGAATCAGAGGGGCATGAGAGCGATTTTAGTGGACCGTCCCGATGGGGCGATCTCGGTGCGTGAGATTGATGAGGCACCACTGCCCACGGACTACGACTGCCGTGTGGCCATTGAGTACGGGACGATCTGTGCGGGCACGGACAACCACATCCTGCACGGGCGGCTTCCCTGGGAGATGCCCTACCCGCTGGTGCTAGGCCATGAGAGCGTCGGGCGTGTGGTGAGCGTCGGGGCCAAGGTCAAGAATCTAAAAGTGGGCGATTTAGTGGCGCGGGTGGGGTGTGCGCCTGCCGCAGATAAAAGCTGGGACATTGGCTGGGGCGGCTTTGCGGAGTTTGGGTTCTGCCGGGACTGGCGTGCGATGGAGGCCGACGGCGTTGCAAAGTCCGAGTGGGACGCGTATCGCATCAACAAAGTGATTCCCGCCGACATTGCCGCGGAGTCGGGGCCGCTCTTTATCACGCTCC
>Ga0315904_10012531_pt1 | contig 10701 bp, 10 predicted proteins | sample LakEriMetagenome_6_FD_203529 | JGI IMG/M metagenome (GOLD analysis project Ga0315904, IMG submission 203529) | Freshwater fungal communities from buoy surface, Lake Erie, Ohio, United States - Buoy 12 MA120 | ecosystem: Environmental > Aquatic > Freshwater > Lake | place: USA: Lake Erie, Ohio... | reverse complement strand
GCCGAGGATCTGGCCGCGGTCGGCCATCTTGCAAAGCGCTGCTGCATCTATGGTTGAAGTGATCGCCGGATCGACAAGCTCGGTTGCCGACAAGATGGCGGTAAGCGGGGTATCGATACCCAGCGCATTAGCAAGGTCGATCGCGTTCTGCGTGATCCAGCGTTTCGTTAGAAGGTCCGGCGCAATATTGAGGGCGCCGTCGGATATAAGGATCCATTTCGGCCAGGCGGGCGTCTCCAGCACGAACACATGGCTCATTCGCCGCTGCGTACGCAGGCCGCCTTCCCGCCGGACGCAGGCTGCCATCAGCTCGCTGGTTGCGATATGGCCCTTCATCAGGATCGACACACCGCCGCCTGCTGCCAGCCGGACCGCTTCATCAGCCGCCGCATGGCTATGCGGCGCCTCGACAAATTCCAGTCGCGAGACATCGAGCGCGGCGGCGTCGGCCGCTGCCATTATCTTGTCCCGGTGGCCAACAAGGACGGGAGCGATGAGGCCAAGCTTCTGTGCCTCGAGTGCGCCGGACAGGGAGAGCGCATCGACCGGATGGACAACAGCGCACCTGTGCGCAGGTCGCCCGACACGGTCCAGCAAGCTGGCGAATGGATCCCGCGCGGTCTCTCCTCTAACCATACGTCTGGTGCTCGCTCTCAGCCATCTGGCAGGAATGCGGTCCTTTTTGCCCGCGCGTACCTTTTGAATGCAGGACGCTCTGGCCAGGATAAGGACCTCGGTCCGTTCGGCGCCAGTCAGTACCTGTTCTTAATCGACAGGATCCGGGTCGCCTGGCGGGCATCATCTTCGCTGACGGCCAGTTGCTCAAGCAGGCTTTCCAGAAAGTCTGCCTCGGCTGCAACCATCGCGCCATCGGCCAGGCAGATGTCGAGGCAGTGCACGAACGCCGAGAGATGCATATCATGCGGGAGCGCGCGGGAGGCTTCGCTTAGCCATTCGGGCCGGTCTGTACGGCGCTTCACGACGGTGCGGTTCAGGGCGGCCAGTTCATTCGGATCAAGGTTGCGCAGGATGCGTGAGCGGTGCGACAGGGCCCTGAGTTCTTCAGTCTCCTGCTGCGCCATCTTCCCATCTGCCAGGGCTGCCGACAGGACGAGACAGAAAAAGGCTTCCGGTATCGACCAGTCGCTCTGATTGTTCGGAAACTCGGAGACGAGTTCCTTCAGGCTGAAGGGCTGCTTCTTTTCGGTTATGACGGGCGCGAACAACTCGCCGGCCCCTTCGATCAGCTCGCTCATGAGCGTGGTTCCTCTTTGTCGGTTTGCGTTCAGTCGGGACGGGGGGATGTCGGGGCAGGCGGCCAGGCGGCGACGGCGGCCTTCATCTGCTGGAGCTTATTTCGCCGGGCCGTCAGTGCCGAGATGGTTGTATCGAGCCATTCGACGTCAGGCGGAATTTCAGTCAGCTTCTTGGGGGCCCCAACGCGGCTTGGCTCGGCAAGCAGCTGCGCGATTTCGAACTCCAGCTGGTCGGATTGCTGCTGCAGCGTTACGATACTCTGAAAGGGTGCGTAGGCGTCAAGCTGCGCCTTCTGCGCATCGATTTTCTGGATCTGGGCAACTGACTGGTTGTCTTTCTCCGCAAGCAGCCTGGTCAGCCGGGCAACTTCGACCTCAGCCTTTTCGATTGCGGCCGCGGCGTTCTGCTTGACCATCGCCATGCCGATGCCGCCGGCAGCGACCATGCCCACGAGGAACACTACAGCCACCAGCAACCTGGCGCGGCCTGTCTTTGCCTGCTTCGCCTCCTGCGAAAGCGCCTGCATGTCTTCGCGCGTCGGGACGGGCTGGAAGACGAGTTCGTCAGAATGATCGGGTTCTCTGGTGGGCGTCATGGTTCAGGTCTCCAGAACAGGAAGGTGCAGCCCCTTGAGGCGGTCGCCCGGGTCAGCTCGGCGAGGTAATGTTGATTTGATCAAGATACGGAGCATTTGAGAACTCCGTAGTGCCCGTAGAACGCTTCCAGGTCTTTCCAGGTCTGCGATCCGGCTTCAACGGAGGCATCCCGGCGGCAACGCTCGACGACCAGTTTGCCCTGGGACAGGACGGCGGCGAGATCGATCACGCGGCCGAGGTCGTCAAATCGAGGGCTAGCGTTGGCCTCGGGGCGCGCTTTCAGGGCTGCCTCACCTGACTGGAAGGCATCCTGCGCGAGCCTGAGGACGCTGCGCCAGTAGTCCTGGGACGCTACGTCGTAGGCAGACACATCGATAAGCTGCGCCTGCTTCAGGAAATACATGCCCCTCAGGAGATGCTTTTCCGCCGTATCGCCGGCAGGGCAGCGCTGCAGGCTGGCGCCTGATTTCACGTCCGGCCCGCTCGCAAGGATATGGGACAGGCAGGCCTGGCGCACATACTTTGCCGAAAAGCTGTTCGCTTGCGCCGCGTCATCTGCATAGGCGCGCGCCCGCGCCTGCCAGCCGGTCCGCCGGAGCACTGTCTCGGCGACACTGAGCATGTACCGCGCCTCAGCGGTCTGCGCAGCCGGGAGCGTTCCGGCGACCGGCGACAGAGCATCAATCGCGCCTGGAAAATCGGATTTTCCGAACTGCAGCCGGCCGATCTCATAGCGGACAGATGCAGCTTGGAGGCCGGAAGCAGAAGCCGTCTGAAGGACAGAGAGGGCTTCCTCCGCCTTGCCGGTACGTTCCAGCAGCCTGGCAAGGGACAAGGTGGCTGCTTCATGGCCAGCGCTTTGCCCGGAAGCCAGCGCGGTACGATAGACGGCTTCGGCCTCCTCGCTGCGGCCCGCCAGCTCGTAGGCTTCGCCGAGGATTATCTGGCGATCATAAGTCGGCGACAGCGAAGTGGACTTCATAAGTACGCGGATGGCAGCAGCGATCAGGCGTTCCTGCTCCAGTTCATCGACGGGACGCCTGGCGCCAGCAAGGCTCATGTAGCTGACGCCGAGCTGCTCTAGGTCTTTGGCGTGCGCGTCATCCGGCGTTGCGGCACTGATCTTCTGGGCGTCATCAAACGCGTCTTTGGCCGCCCCGAAATGCTCGCCAGCCTTCCCCGGCTCAAGGCCGGCGAGCGCAAGATAGACGGCGCCCAGACCCCGATAGGCGGGGAGACGGACGGATTCCGAGCGCAAGGCATCCCGGTAACTCGACACAGCGGACAGGCCGAGGGCAGCAGATTGGGATGGCGGCGCGTTGGCCGCAGCCGAAGCCGTCATGGACCCGCGAAGCTGCTCACCGCGGTTGTACGCGATCTTCGCCAGCGTGTCGGTAGCACTCGCCGCAAATGACGGGCACGACCGGATGATCTGCCGCAGATCGGTTACGGCCGCGTATTCGTGCTCTGTGCCTCGCAGCTGGCTGATCTGCGCGTTAAGTTCGAGACCCTGACAGGCGAACGCCGCAATCGGGTCATCCTTTCGGGCAGCCAGCGCGGCGAGGTCCTGTGTCGCTAGCGCGGCGGTAGCGGCGCCAAGACATTGATCCGTTTCAGCGCAGGCCGGGCTGCCTGACACAGCAGTGCCGGCCAGGGCGCGCGCCTGTGCAAGCCTGCGGCGCAGGATGAAGCGCTCATCAATCTCCTCAATTGAGGAGGCATTGTCCTTGCGAACGAGCGCATCTTCCTGGTTTACGAACGACTTCTCAACGAGGTTCAGGGCAAACTGGTAGCAAGCGCTGGTCGTCTCGCAGGCAAGCGATGTCGTGCCTCGTTCGCCGAGAAGGTTGTATCCGGAGGCCGCGTTGAAATAGGCGGTTGCCCGCTCCACGCCGCTCCGGTTCGGATCTGCTGCCGCTTCCGGGCCTGAACAGACGATCACCATACGCTCCGCATTCGGATCGGTCGCGAGGACATTGCGGCTGAAACAATCTTTCGGACTTGTCCAGGCTGGAATTCCTGAATCCGGCGCGGCGGGCGCCGTCGCGCATCCTGAGGCAGCGGCCACAAGGGTGAAGGCGGCAGCCATCCGTACCTTGATGCAGGACTGATTCAAATCCAGAAACATTTGGTCTTCCGTTTCGGGTTGCAGCGTACGACCCAAAACTGGTGGCAGTTGCGTGCATCTCCTATCCGCAAGTCTACCTAGTCCGACGCGGGTAGTTGTTCCGGCGCGGCTGAATCGCGAGGTGGATGTCCCGGCGGCATTGTCAGAGCAAATGGGGTTGAGCCGGTGATATCGGGAGCGTAGTCTGCGTAGATCGCCCAAAATCCGTTCCGCTGCTTCAACACCTCGCCCGAGATCATCCAGCTTGGCGTGCTGATGTATGCCCGATTTCTTCTGTCATGGCGCGAACGTCTCGTTGTCTAACACCTGCTGACCCGGGAGAAGCGGAGACGGGTTCGCATGGGACTGACAGCACCGCCAGAAAAACACATTTGTGTCCTGAAAATGTAAAAAAATTTCAGGTTTTGATTTTCCATTCCCCCTATTCTTCCCCCATTCGATGCTTCTGGTTCCTTTCGGGGAAGCGCTTGCCGCTTCTTAGGCTACACCGATGCCCTCAAGGCGCTGAGCACATGATGACCAACGAAGCTTTTTTTCCCGGCGGCTATCTCCTGAACCCATTCGAGCACGGCGTTCGACGTGAACTCCCTCTCATTGTCAGAAACAATCATCTCGGGTGCGCCGCGCCGGGAGATGATGTGGTCGAGTTCGCGGATGACCCGGCGGCCCGACAACGAGACATCCGCAATGGCGCCGAGACATTCCTTGGTGACGTCATAAACAATGTTCAGCACACGGAACCGGCCGTGAGCCGGCCGGGCAGTGCGGATAGCCCTGGCGTGCCCAATTTTCAACTGTAGGGCCTATCAACCCTGATAACCGGGAAGTGTTAATTCATCCGCATAGGAACCTTACACAGGCTGATGTTCACCATGAGCGGATTCGAACAGGCAATCTCCTTGTCGGCCATGGATGGCGCTTTATACGGGCCATGCTACCTTCCAGCCCAACTATGGGGGACAGCAATGGCTCACAACAATTGCATCGCTTCGAACTCTTTCCCCGAGACAGGAAAGTTCTGCAAGAGAGTCGCCGCCCTCTCGATCTGTGTTGCTTTGGCCGGGTGCCAGGGTGCCGAGGTTCTGAGACAGGTAGCTTTGGCAGGCTGCGGAACCTCCACCGCTTACCTGAATAACTGGTGGGCGGATCTGCCGGAGCCAGCGCAGGTCGATCACGATCCGATCGGCGGCTATGTGTTCGCTTACTGGATAGACGACCAGGGTAATGTCTGCAGCGGCGACCCTGGCCGAAACGGCGAGGTCGGGCCTGCGGTGGTCGCTGCGCTTACCCCTGCCGCGGGCGCAGCAATAGCGGCCAACGCGCCAGTGGCAGCTTCCGAACTGTCAGCGTTCCAGCAAATTCCGGTATCGTTTGCAAACTATTCGGCGTCAGGCCCGCACCTGATCCAGTTTTACAACACGACATACAGGACGCGGTCTGACGGGGCGGTATGGACAAGTCGGTCGAACGGCGTCTTCGCTTCCCCGATCGTCTCCGACATCGGTCAGCAGTCTTGCTTCGCGCCGGTCGCGAACAAGGTGAACCAGACGGTGTTTCTGCCGTCTTTGCCGACCTCCGGCACGCAAGACCCGGTGCGGTGCCGCGTAAAAGCGAAGCCGTCGCCGTCGGGTATGAGTGAACAGGAGCTGCAAGCCATTCACATTGTCGACCTGCCACATGGAGGCAATCTTCGTGACATTGCGCCCTGAGCGGAGAGGCAACACGCCACCAGATATTCGAAAAATCTAAATTCAATGAAAAACAGGCCTTACGCCCGATAGACACCTTTCCAGGTTGTTGGATCCCAAGCCAGAGCGGGTCCGAAAAACTGGGGCAGGTCAGTTGGCACCAGCCTGACGCCACCCTGCAAATTCATGTCGCAAAATTCACGTTGATCGCCCATGAAACCAATTTCCAGCCGTGGTAGTATCGGGGCGTGGCGGTGTGGTGCACTGGTCACGGCAACATCAGGTACACATGGAAGGGGACACCTGTGTTCAGATCCGCATATTTCGCCATCGCCATCGCGGTCGCGCTCATTGCGCTTGTAGTCGGAGGCGCCGCGAGTTGGGCCCAAAAAAACGAAGAGAAACCGGTCACCCCTAAGACCACGCCGGTAACTCGGCCGATCTTGCCGGCAAAGCCCGTGTTGCCCAATGTTCCCTTGCGAGAAGGTGTTGAACTAAAAGGTCTGAAGGACCTTCAGTTGAAAGCCGAAAAGACCGATCAACCTATTCGCGTTATCGTTCAGTACAATCAGGCGGCTGTTTCCCAAGGCACATCCATAACTGCGCCGGCGCAGATGAAAGGCCTGGGGGCCGAACAGCTCCAGCTCGCGCATCGATCGGCAGGGGAATACCTTGCGGCTCGCGGGATCAAGTTATACCGGCCGATAGAGACTTTGCCGCTCGCGACTGTCGAGGTGACGCGCAGCCAAATGGCTTCGCTAGCCGAAAGCGGTCAGTTTGCATTGGTCGTTGAAGATCGGCTTTCTGCGCCCAATCTTGCGTCTTCGGGCGGCGTCATTGGCGTCGCAAACGCTCATATGTTGGGTGCGCGCGGCGCCGGAACGGCGATTGCCATCCTGGACACCGGGGTAGATCGTACGCATCCGTTTTTCGGCGGGCGTGTGGTTGAAGGTGCTTGCTTCTCGTCGAATGTCGCCGGACAAGGCGCATCCTCCCTCTGTCCAGGCGGCGTGACCGAGTCGACAGCGCTCGCGTCGTCTGGTGCCTGCACCGGAGCAGCAGGTTGCGATCACGGAACCCATGTTGCCGGCATTGCCGCGGGTGACGGCGCAGCATTCGACGGCGTGGCGCCGCTGGCCAACATCATGGCTGTGCAGGTATTCTCTCGGTTCACGGATACTCCGGGAGGCGCAATGAACTGTGCCAACTTCTCACTTGCTTCGCCTTGTGTATTGACTTTCGACTCCGATCAGATTCGCGGTCTCCAGCGGGTCAACGCACGTGAAGCCGCCCTCAACATTGTGGCCGCCAACATGAGTCTCGGAGGCGGAACAAATGCTGGAGCCTGTGATACGGATGCGCGCAAGCCTATCATAGACCTTCTCCTCACGAACGGTGTCGCCACGGTCATCTCGTCGGGTAACTCCGGATTCCGCGGTGCCGTCGGAACGCCTGGATGCATTTCCAGCGCGGTGACGGTTGGTTCGACGACAGACGCCGATGCTGTATCCGGTTTCTCTAACATGTCGGCGATCGTAGACCTTCTGGCACCAGGATCCGCGATTGATTCGTCCGTGCCCGGAACAGGATTTGGTTCAAAGAGCGGCACCAGCATGGCTGCGCCACAGGTGGCCGGTGCGATCGCAGCGTTGGCGTCGCTTGCACCAGATCGCACAATCAATCAAATCCTCACCACGCTCACCAATACCGGGACCAATGTCACGGATTCACGCACGAGTGGTACGGTCACGAAGCGCAGGATAAATGTCGGTGCGGCCGCCGCTGAACTCGCTCCACAGGAAGACTGTATTGGACACAGCGTTTCATCGCTGACGCTTTCTGATCGGGGCGGGACAGGGGGGTGGACCATTCAGGATGGCACGTCGCTCTTGTTCTCGTTTGGAAGCCTGCGGAGCGAAGCAGAAGCAGCACTCGGCGTCATTCGCCGTTATGGTTTCACCAAGACTTGCTATGTCGGCCGCCCGGGCCCCTCGATGCAGTATCTCGTAGCCGGTGGGTCGGTGCCGACAACATCCCATGGCAGCGAAGATTGCATCGGCTTCAACCGCGCTGGTCTGACCCTCCAGTCTGTTGGGACACAATGGCGGCTGACTGATGGGAGTTCTTCCATGCTTATGTTCCCGAACAATTCCGAGGGTCAGCAGGCGATTACGGCGATTAACCGGTATCGGCTGAATAGGCAGTGCTTTGTCGGCCGTCCGGGACCATCATTTACTTACTGGCTCGCCGACTGAACCGGGTAAGGATGCAGGAGCGCTTAACATTCAACGATACTTAGGTCTGATCTTGCTGCTGTTGATGTTGGCCTGTCGTGCGCCCGCGCCGGTCGCAGGATCGGATGCGCCACAACTCGGACAGCCTGCTGCGGCCAGCAACGACAATGGGCGCTACATCCTTACAGTTCAATACGGTGAAGATGGCAAACTGGCGCCTGATCACATGGCCAGTGTTGTGGCAGCATTGGAAGCGGCAAAAGCGCAGCGAGTTGAAGCGCTTGAGGGTCTGCCTACGATCATCGTCATCGGTCCTTCATCAGCAATTGATGCAGCGATGGAGACTGGGCTGGTCGCGAGTGTTCAGCAAGATTCGCTCTCAGCGCCGGATTAATTGCCCAGCCAGCGGTAATGTGAGCGCAGAGAAGGGCCTGGTGGCAAGCGAGAGCTTGTAAAAGAGGCGTTCCAGGAAAGGGTGATGTCGATTTGGAGGTGATATCTGCGGAGTAGAGCCTTGAGATCACCGGGCAGGGCGGTCCACCTCGAAAAATGAGCATGAACCCGTCCCGATACCTCAAGACCTCGCCCGAAATCATCCAGATAGGCGCACTCGTGCACGCGCGGCTTCCGCTGTTATCTGGCACCTGCTCATCCGCCGATAGCGGAGACGGGTTCTCATCAGACTGACAGCACCGCCACCAGGGTCCGCCTCGTACCCGGTTTGAGCCGTCGCTCGGCTTTGACGTAGGGCGGATGCCGAGTGGTGGGGATGGCACGTTTCGCTGCGATGGCAGGGAGCCGGCCTGCGGGCGGGTAGCCTGCGAGGCCGCGGCTGACTCTGGCTTCATCATACTTAAAAATCCTGTTACAGTTGCCCCAGACAAGGGTGACCAGAATGCGCGTTTTCCCGTTTTTGGCAGGGGCTGCCGTCCTGATAGCCTTGCTGTGGCCTTTCGCAGAGCCAGCGCGGGCCGAGAGCGGAACTCGGACGGCGGAGTCGGATGCGTTCGTCCGGGGCTTTGTCCGCTTCCTCGCCTATCATGAGGCCGGGCACATGCTCATGGGGCAGATAGCCGATCTCAACAGCCGGCCCGACTGGTCGAGCGCCGATCGGGAGGATTACGCCGACCGGTTTGCGATGATCCTTCTGGAGCCCGATGCAGATGACCCGGACGGTGTTGATGAAATCATAAGCGCGGCAGGCGGGTGGCTGCAGGTCGATAGCAGCCTCGTTGAAAACGAGCCGCATGCGCCAGCCGAGGTTCGCGCGCTGGAGATCCTCTGCCTGCTCTATGGAAGCAATCCGGACCAGTTCGGGGAGTTCGGTAGCGTCCTGCCACCGGGCCGGGACTGCGCAGCGGATTACCAGGCGCTTGAAGCGGAAATCGAAGAGGTGTTTCGCGACTATAGCGGTCAGACCGGCTACGCTGTCGACGTCGTGTACGCAGCGCCAACAGGCGGCATGGAAGACGCGAGGCAGTTCCTGATCGATAGCGGTATCGTTGAAGACCTGAAGTTCGATATCGAGTTTGACTTCTACCTCACCCACAAGACCACTATTCAGGCGATGAGCTGCAAGGGCAGGGCGAAGCCTGATACGTTCTATTCAGACCGGGTCAGAGGGCCGACGCCGGATCAGGACCATTTCGTGATCACGCTTTGCTACGAGATGATTGATATGCGCCTCAAGCATGGCTTGCGAGGCCTTGAATAAGCTGATGCGTTTGGCCGTGGGCAATTGTCCGGTTTCGGAGTAGGTTTTGTCTTCTGGGTGATGAAAGGGAGTCACATGCGACACGTGAACAAGACGCTTCTATCGGGTTCCATTCTGCTGACAGCCATGATGGCGACGCCTTGGGCAGGCGCGGCGTTGGCGCAGGGCGAGGAAGCGGTCGAAGCTGAGATCGTGGAAGCTGATGAGGCGGAAGCGTTTGTCGAGCCTGTGGAGTGTGAAGAAGGCGCCGAATGCGAGATGGGCGAGGAAGAGGCAGCACCTGAAGTGACGCCTGAACCGACTGTTGCCGATGCCGCGCCGCAAGCCGCTGATGGTGTGGTGCTCGCGGTGCCGGGCAGCACGGACGAAAGCAATCCGGGCGGAACGACCCGGCCGGCAACGACACCTGACGATTGATGGAAGCGGGACGGCGCTTGCAAGGCGCCGGCGTGCGCTTTTGGCTGGTTCCGTGTTCAGCGTGTTATTCTGGCGGCTGCGTAGGCGTCCCTGATGGGCGCCACGCCTTCAACACCGGCGCAGACATCTTTAGCGGCATCGGACCATTCGGCTTGTAGAAGCCGGTCGGACCTGATCTCGATGTCCGAGAAGGTGCGGCTTCCCGCACTCAACAGCTGATTGCAGGCGTCTCGTGCGAGATCTTCCCAGGTTTGGGTTTGTCTCGCGACGTCCCAGATGCGAATGGCGCCGTCACCGTTTGCCGTGACGAGACGTTTCTGGTCCGGAGAAAAAGCTGCTGAGCGGACTTCGCTGCCAAAGCCCGGAAGCGTGATCAGCAGCCGTCCGCTCGCGGCGTCCCAGATGTTCGCTGTCTGGTCGAGATGCGCGGTCGCGATGCGGGTGCCGTCGGACGAGAATTGTGCCCAGGATACTTTCCCCTTGAACGCGCTCAATGTTGCGATGACAGTCTGGGTTTCGGCATCCCAGACCCGGGCCGTGCCGTCATCGCTGCCTGTGACGATGCTCTGCCCATCGGGCGAGAAGGCGGCTGTCGCGAGACTGGCTGTGTGGCCTTCGAGTTGGGCAATCGGCGTTCCCTCAATGGCGTTCCAGATGCGCGCAACCC
>Ga0315904_10012530_pt1 | contig 10702 bp, 7 predicted proteins | sample LakEriMetagenome_6_FD_203529 | JGI IMG/M metagenome (GOLD analysis project Ga0315904, IMG submission 203529) | Freshwater fungal communities from buoy surface, Lake Erie, Ohio, United States - Buoy 12 MA120 | ecosystem: Environmental > Aquatic > Freshwater > Lake | place: USA: Lake Erie, Ohio... | reverse complement strand
AGTGCCAGAAAACGATTGGAATAAACCAGCATCAGAAAAGTGATGGCTGGAAATAAGAGTGCAGGTGTATTGATGGATATTTCCATGCATCAAAGTAAAACAAAAAAGGCCATCCGTATGGATGGCCTTCGCCGTTGGGGGGGATAGTCATTAGCGTATAACGGCAGGGAACGCTACTTCAATATCTGTTTCGCCTTTAGACACGTCATCGCCACTAGCTTTTGTACCAGGCTTATGCTTCAGGGTAACTCGCACAGAACCAGTTACACCTGCTGGTGTAGCAGTAGTCGTTGTCCAGCGACTAGTTAAGCCCAATGGCAGGCTTCTGCTGTCTGTATCCAGATTGCTAACCGTGATATTTACAGAAGTTGGCGCAAAAAAGAACTGGTGGTCATTTGCCTCGGTTCTGATTTCAGGTGTTTTATCTTCTGCAGGCGTTACGCTCTCATTGAGCAGCGTAATCTCGCAATTATAGGTTTTGTTGGGTGCCAGCCTGATGGTATCAAATCTTGTAGGTGCATTACCACCAGGACCGTCAGCATCTCTGAAAGTGAAAGTAGTTGCATTAGTTGTTCCACTCTCAGTCAATTTTACATTCACCGTGGTGATCAGTTCTTCCTCATCATGGGCATGATCATCTTTTTTACAGCCAATAACAGCTACAGAAAACAGTAAACACATTGCAGAGAAACGGATGAATTGTTGTTTCATTTGATTTTGTTTTATGAATGTTTATGATGTACGCTAAATGGGAGGCGAACGCGGAGACTGATGTTTCTGCCCATCTCATCCGAGAAATAGCGGAATGCATTCAGATACTCTCTGTACGCCACGTTCATCATATTGGTTGTTGAAAGGATAAATTGAATGGGTTGTTTTTTACTATGCAGCTCTATGCCAGCTTCTGCACCTACTAATGTATAAGCGGGTGGGGGCTGTATGTAATCAGCCTCCATGGAAGTGGATCCATCGGGCTTTAGCACAGGAATATTACCAGTGCCGGGAAAACGAGACTGTCTCAACACATGTTGTACAGACATTTTGATATAGGGCTCATGCCATTTACCAATATCACTGAATGTATACTGTAAACCAGTTTCATAACGATCTGCAGGCATCATGATCATCCAATCTGCATTGGTTTTATCCCATGCCCTCAATATCGAAGATTTGATCTGCCACTGAAGATGTGCTGTGAGTTCTACTCCGATATTCACATCAACACCCGTCATAGCAGTATTGGTTTGTCCGAAACGGAATGTAGGGAATGCGCCTCTGATGGTTAGTTCAGGCGGAAATACCGGATAGAGATAGATGAACCCATCAATCTGCTTATGGAAGGCTTCCACCTCCATGGTAAAGCGGTTGGTATGCACATGGATACCGGCCATGATACTATTGGCACGTTCCGGATTCAACTGATCATTACCTTTTTCAATTCTTGCTGAGCCATGATGCAAGCCATCGCTGTACAATTCATTCACCTGCGGTGCCCGCCATGCAGAAGAGATACCCAGATTTAACTGAACAGCTTTGCTGATAGCATATTGAACGCCTGCATTACCAGATAAACTACTGTATGATCTGCTGGCAAATGTTCTTCCGTTATTGGCTGTTACATTAAACATGGATCGATGATCGAAACGCAGACCAAACTCACCCTGTAGCTTACCGGTTCCAACCTTTTCGATTATAAACGCGCCCAGATTAAGCGCATCATAATTGGGAATGAATAACCTGAAAGCATATCGATTCAACTGATACGCACTGGTTACGCCAACCGTACCTCTAAAACCCTTGTATTGAAAATGATCCCAGGTAAGATCTGCTGAAACAGTACTGATGGTTAAATCGAGTCCCGGCGCATCACTGCTGCTTTGAAAACGTTTTACATCAAACTCTTTTCGGTTGTTCACCTGCAAAGCCGTGACCAGATTCAGTCTGCCTTTGTCGCCTGTTTGCCAATATGCTTTGGACTTGAATAAGTGGTGATTGATGTCCTGATACGGACGATCAATGGCATACGTAAAGCCAACATTCCGGATATAATCTGGAGGCTCTTTTTGCGCGATGGCATTCATCAAATCGGTTACGTTTCCAATATGTGCTCCTGAGAAAATGCCCAGTCTTGTTTTAAAGAGACTATAAAACAACTCCAGCCCTTTGGTTTCTTTTCTCCATCCGGCTGTTGCCGAGAAATTCGCTTCACTCAAACCTGAGTTGGCCAATACATAATTAGCTGTTGCAGCATTACCACCTCTTCTGGCACTTCCTTGCACTCTCCAGGAAAATGCAGGCTTTGTAGCACTATTGCCTTCTATCATTCCGGAAACAACGCCCATGCGATTGTTGGAGAAAGCAGCCAGATTCCATTCGCCCTGCACACCGGGTATTACGGGCAATAACTTAGGTTCCACCAAAACTACACCACCAATAGCATCGCCACCATAACGCAGAGAAGCCGCACCTTTGATAACGGTTAAACGGTTGGCAATATATGGGTCTATTTCAGGCGCATGTTCGCTGCCCCATTGCTGCCCCTCCTGCCTGATTCCATTGTTTAAAATCAAGACGCGATTGCTGTGTAAGCCATGTATCACAGGCTTATAAATATTGGTGCCAGTTTGTAAAGTAGTAACACCCGTAAGCTTGGTTAAGGATTCTCCGAGCGAAAGTCCGCGTACAGCTTCCAAATCCTTACCCTTAATATCAGCAGCAAAACTTGTGCGCTTTGCGGTAGTACTATAACCGGTTACGGCAACATCCTGCAGAGCAGCAGCAGTGTGTTCAAGCATAAAATCATGTTGGAGATCCTGCTCAATGTGAAAATGCTCCTGTATAGGTTTACATCCTACGTGATTGATGGTGAGGGTATAATTGCCAGGGCACAATCCCTTGATTCGGAAGAATCCTGTACTGTCTGTTTTCGTAGCAATGTTTAACTCAGGTATGCGCACATTGGCTTCAGCCAATAGCTGTCGGGTATCCGCATCCCTTACCCTTCCGCTAATCTGCAGAAAACACTGTGCCTGGGTTTCGCCAAGCAAAAGCAAGACAAGTATTAAAGTGAATAACCACCTCATTTTTGAAACAAGGTTGTAAAAATAGGGATTTTCTGCATTTTTTCAACAACGTTGCAAAAAATTACCCTTTTACCTTGATCATGGCTTTCACTTGCTGCTGACTCAAATTTTGAAGACGTACATAATAAACACCTGCCGGAACTTGCTGTCCATTGAACTGAACAGTATAGCTGCCGGCCGGCAATTCCTGATCGATCAGGTTGGCCAATACCCTGCCCATAGTATCCATTACCTGCACAAGCGTATGGCCACCGTTGGTTTTATAGGTAATCGTGGTGGTGGTGGTAAACGGATTAGGATAATTACGAATCAATTCCTCACCGGAAAGATTGATCGCTTTCATGCAGGCAGCTGATTGCACTAATGGCAATACCTGATAATTCTTCAGCATGATTTGCTGCAGGTCTGCATCCTTCACACAAAGCCAATTACTCAACAGTGTGGCATACACACTTCTAAAATCAATCTGAAACGGAATATTGTCATTCACATTAGCATTAGCAGGTATCACCGGGGTATTTCCTGAAACACCATTGATGACCTGTTTGCCAAAAACAAATAAAGGTGCAGCAGCACCATGGTCTGTACCATTGCTGCCATTACTTTTTACCCTTCTGCCAAATTCAGAAAAAGTCATTCCCACTACCCGCTCTTCCACACCCAGAAACTTCAAATCATCCTGAAAAGCCTTGATGGCATCACTCACCGTTTTCAGCAAATTAGCATGTGTGCCCGTAGTAGTATCGGTGGTGTTTACCTGACTGGCGTGCGTATCAAAACCACCAAAGCTCACCATGTACACCCTTGTCTTCAAGCCACCCTTAATTAGCCTTGCCACAATTTTCAATTGATCGGCCAGACTATTGGGTGTTGGATAGGGCGATTGCTGTGTTACTTTGGCTGCCGCATCTTTGATCACCGTTGCATAGCGCTGCGTTTGTTGCGATACCATGCGGATATAGGTCAACTCTTTACCAGCCGGGGTTGCAGGTGCAGGATCTTGTGCACCATTAAGCAGGTTATAGAAATTGGATGTATTGCTGATGCTCATGCCCATACTTACAGCCGGGCCTTGCAGCGTTAAGGAACTAACGGAGCCTATTTGTATGGCCAGCGGATCTGTCATACTGGAATTAGGGTATCCATTGGGGAAATTGGGGTATTCGTAATTCAAATACCTGCCCGTCCAGCCACTAGTCACTACCTGATTGCTATCACTGGCGCTCATCCAGATATCTGTAGCACGGAAGTGCGAGAAATTAGGTTGCGGATAACCTACAGACTGCACAATACGCAGTTGTCCATTTTGATACAACTGATGTAAGCCAGTCATTGAAGGATGTAATCCCACTTTATCGTGATTGGATAAACGCAATACCTTTTGCTCAGGAATGAAAATATTGGCGCGCGCATTTCTGTATTCAGGGAAATACTCCAAAGGAATCACCATGTTCAAACCGTCGTTACCCCCGTTCAGCTGGATAATCACCAACACATGATCGGTATCAGTGGTAGGCATCATGAGTGCCTGCATCAAAGGATTGTCTGCACCAAATGCTTTTACCGTAAACCCATTAATCAAAGAGGGCAAAACGATACCAGCAGGTAAAGCTTGTCGTAAAAAATCTCTTCTTTTCATACAATGGGTTTAAGCAAGCTGATATTCAGCCAGATTCATCAGGTATTTGATTAAATCGCGCAATCTTGTGCGCACAATATTTGTGTTCGCTGTGTCATTGGGGTTTGTGACAAATGCATTCCAAGCGTTGGACCAGTAATAATCCTGCGCTTGTCCGCCCAGTAAGATATCACGCTTAAGCTGCCCTTTGGTTGCAGCAGATAATTCCGTTTGAAACAACACCTCTACCAATTCATCAATCAAGAGATTGGGGTCTTCAGGATTTTTCAAACTACGCGCATACGCTAGTCCATCAATCTGTATTTTTTTGCCGCTGAACGTATATCCATTCATAATCATGGTATCCGTAAACTGATTACGTTTGGGTAGCGTATCGCTGTTTATCCAAATCTGATAGAATTGTGGCTCTTGATAATATGCTTTCCAGCCGCTCACATCCGGCGGATCGCCGGGATTTTGCTGCATATTGGTGCAGGAACTTACCAGATAATTATAGAATCCATAATTGGTTACATAATCTGCAGCAGGCTGAAAACTGATATTGAATTCGCGGCACATACCCACCACTAAATCAATCGGACTCTTAATAACGCAGCCCATGCTCAGACTATCATAGAAATGCTGACTACTCAGTAAAGCCCTTAACACAGGTTTGATCTCATAATTACTGTTTCTGAAAATAGCCGCCAGCGGTGTAATGATATTCTGCTCAACAGAAGCGTCAATATCATAATACACAAACCAACGATACAATCTTCTGCAGACATATTTCGCTACTTCATCCACAGCAAAAATCATGTTGAGTAAATCATCAAGTTCCTGCAGACCAGCATTAGCCGTGTTACGTCCGGTGATTACTGTGTTCTTATAAAAAGCAGAAAATTGCTTATTGGTTGTATCATGTCTTGATAAAGTAAAGACTGAATTAATCTGAGTAGCATTATTCTGCCAACCGGTAAGCACTTTAGCTGCTGCTTTTACATCCGCTTCGGTATACAGAGAGTCGGGGCCTTTGCCACAACAGAACAGTTCCTGTAATTCACGGGCATAATTCTCATCGGGGGCAGTCCTGGTATTTAACTGACCATTCAAATAAACCAGCATAGCAGGATCAATGGTTACCTGCTTTACCAGCTCTTTGAAATTACCCAATGAATGGGTACGCAAAAGATTGTGGTGCTTGTACACGTATTGCGCATTGCCTACATCATTGGTTTCAGTTGCAAAATGATTGTGCCAGAACAGGGTCATTTTCTCGCGAATACTACGATCCTGTTGTACCATGCGGCCCATCCACCATTTCTTGAAACTGGCTCTTCGCCTGGATTGTATGGTTCCGTCGTTATTGGGATCATTCACCCAGGTTTGTCCGGCTGCGATATGTGTATCTGGTGCAGTTAGCGCACCATTGGTATCATACTCTTTCACAGGAGGTGCTGGCATAGGTGCTTGTGGGTTAACCAGTTCATCAACAGATGCCTGCATACCCTTTGCAAGAAAGTATTGAATATCAGCCATAGCAGCACCAAACATGCTACGCTTTAAGAGGTGTATCACTTCTGCCCTGCTCCAGTTTCCAGTATAAGTTTGCAAGCCACTGCTTGGTGGAGCCAAGGGCATTGAAGGGGGATTTTCCATGTGCCGGGTTTTCTTGTACGAGACAACTTGAAATTAATAAATGCAGCCCAAAAGCCATCAATTCAAGAATAAACAGGTCATCTTTTTGTTTAGATGCAGCAAAAACAAGGCACAGATGTCCTATATTTAGGGGAAATACCCCCTTCATGACGGAGCAATCTATCATCGCAGGATGCTTACAAAATGATCCTCTGGCCCAGCGGGAATTATACAACCGCTACAGCCCGAAGATGCTGAGTGTTTGTTACCGGTTTGCACAAAACCGGGAAGACGCTGAGGATATGCTGCAGGAAGGGTTCATCAAAGTATTTACCCAAATACATACATTCCAGAATAAAGGTGCTTTTGAGGGTTGGATCAGGAGAATCATTATTCATACCTGTATCAACCTCTTGAAAAAGAACAAAAAGTTTCATGAGCAATTGTCGCTGGAATATGCTGAAACTGTTCAATTCAGGGAGGAAACCATTCCTTCCATGATGCAGGCCAGACAGGTGGTGGAATGTATCAGACAACTACCACTGGGTTATAGAACCGTGTTGAACCTGTATGCTATTGAAGGATTCAGCCATAAAGAAATCGGTACCATGCTGGATATTGAAGAAAGCACTAGCCGAAGTCAGTATACAAGAGCAAAAAATATGCTCGAAACCATGTTGATCAGAAAACGGATTATCGAAAAGCCGAAAGAAGAACTGCAATGGTTGAAAGCATTCAACGGTATTTGAGCCGAACCTGTGATGAAAGAATATGAGCAAGGAGCAAGACCATAACGATTGGCTGGAGTCATTTCTGCAGGAGCAGGCTGATAAACATCGCTTGTATCCATCAGATCAGCTTTGGCAGAACATTCAGGAGAACCTGCATGGCAAAAGACCATGGCCGGCACTCACGATTGTTGCATTGGCCATATTGGTTGCCCTGACCGTTTCTACTTTGCTCAACAATCATCCCGACAAACAGGCATACATCCTCAAACTGCAAGAGCAAAGTCAACCACAAAACAATCCTGCTAACCAATCAGAGCAATCTGGAGCAGAAGCAGGAAAACATTATATCAATCGCTTCTCGGGTGCAGATATTACAACGCAAACTTTATTGATCATCCGCGAAAACAATGAGCTGCAGGCCTTATTAAACCATACTGCGTTTGCAGGACAGCAGGCGGTGGTAAAAGAACAAGAGCAATCAATCATCAACCTGCCGCAGCCAGCAATTACCATTAACAAGATGAGGCCTTATGTTGCGATTATTGGCGAACAAATGATTCAGCAGGAAACAACCGACCTTCAATTGGCCGATAACAGTTTAGCCGAGCAGCCATCCGAACAGAAAGATATTGCCGGAGACTTCAGAAGATCTATTAAAAAATCTGTCGCACAGGAACATGATGCGGATGATTTTTTATCTGAACACGGCTATAAAGAAAATCCTGTGATCAGAAAAAAGGGCACTCCCAGCAGATTCAGCTATCAATTTTGGACATCTCCATCCACCGGCTTCAGGAATTTAGATGAAGGTGCTGCGAGATTGCTCAATTCTGCAAATAGCACACCAAACAATGGATTTACGAGTGCAGTATTCAGCTCGGGCAATAGTCGACCCAGTATCCGCCACAGGCCTGGCTTAGGCTTGGAACTTGGCCTTGCCCTGATGTATCAGGTGAAGCCAGCACTTCGCATTAAGGCGGGGGTACAATTCAACCTGCGTCATTACCTGATAGAGGCTTTCCAATCCGGCTATGAGCAAACGGATGTAATTCTGGTAAGAGACGACAGAACTGTGCAAAAACTGCCTGTATTCACCCGCATTAATAATAAGTCTGGGTTTACCGAAACAGTTATTGATAACAAGCTCTATCAGCTGGCTTTCCCGGTTGGTGTACAATGGGATATTGTTAAAGGCAAAAGAGTGGGCTTACTGATAGATGCAAGCATTCAGCCTACCCTCAACTTAAACAGCAGGCTGTACACGCTTACCACAGACCTGAACCATTATTTTGATGGCAGCAGCCTCATCAGAAGATGGAACATGAACAGCACCTTTGGTCTGAACTTCTCTTATACCACAGCCAACCAGGTTTCCTGGCAGATTGGCCCTCAGTTCCGCTACCAGCACCTGCCCACTTACACAAACGCTTATCCCATCAGAGAGAACTTCAAAGACTTTGGGGTTAAAATGGGTATGTTAATCCCCATCAGACACTAGTCAGCACACCCGCTGATCCGTATTTTTGTGCATGCGTTTTACAATCTTATTATTCATCGGATGGACGAGCAGCCTCTTACTATTTTCTTGTAAAGAAGGGAAAGAGCATCAGCAAAAAGAAGATACCGTTACTTTCTTCCCGCTCAGGGAGCTGATTATGGGCGATGTAAAGGATATTGTACAAACACCTTATCTATTGGTAGCTTATACGATAACAGACAATCGTAAGGATTCTATTATTATTGATACAACTGATGTAAAAGTTTGGGCAGAGCGATTTTTGCAAAAAGATTTCAATGATCCTGCATGGAAAGCCCAATTCAATGAAGCTGTTTTCAATGACCAAACCACGCAGACCTATACACTCAGTTATACAACTAAAGATGCTAATATTCCTTTAAAGCAAGCCGATATTACAGCGGAAGAAAACAGCAATAAGGTAAAGCGGATTTTTGTCCGCCATCAATGGTTGTCTGGCGATACCGTTTATTTTACCAACGGTGTATGGAAGCCCGGCAAAAGCTTTTGGATCAGTACCACCAAAAAGTTTCAGGACACAGTAACACAAACACAGCTCAACTACATCAAGTGGAACGATAATAGCCCATTACCTTTACTGAGCAATGACCGCTGAACAGTTCCAGCATATAGCCCATACCATTCCGGCTGATCCAGGCATTTACAAATACTTCCATCAGGATGGAGAATTATTGTATGTTGGAAAGGCCAAAAATTTACGCAAGCGTGTAAGCTCCTATTTCACCAAAAGTTTTACCAGCTACAAAACACATGAGCTGGTTCAAAGAATTCACCACATAGAATTTACGATTGTAGATTCTGAACAGGATGCATTCTTACTGGAGAATGCACTGATCAAACAATACAAACCCAGGTATAACATCAACCTGAAAGATGATAAGACCTACCCATTTATTGTCATCAAAAAAGAACCCTTTCCCAGAATATTTCTCACCAGAAAAAAAATAGCTGACGGCTCAGAATACCTTGGGCCATTTACTTCTGCCGGAAGAGTGAGGGAACTTTTGGGCATTATTAAACTTTTCATTCCATTAAGAACCTGTAAACTTCCACTCACCAATATCAATATCCAAAAAGGGAAGTTTAAAGTTTGCCTGGAATACCATTTAGGTAACTGTAAAGGGCCTTGCGAAGGCTTACAAGCAGAAGCCGACTACCAGCACTCCTTACAACAGGTTCGAAATATCTTGAAAGGTAATCTTGCACCGGTAATGCAGCACCTGAAGGAAGAGATGCAGCAATACGCCGCTGATCTTGCTTTTGAAAAAGCTGCACTGATCAAACAAAAAATAGATGAGCTGGAAGCTTATCAGGCCAGATCGGTGATTGTATCAGGACATTTAGGCCATTTGGATGTATTCTCTATTTTAAAAGAGGATGATACCGCTTATGTCAATTATCTGATGGTGGAACATGGCACCATTGTACAAACACATACGGTGCAGTTAACTACCCAACTAGAAGAAGACACAGCTGAAGTACTGAGTTTTGCTATTGAACAATTAAGAGCCACATTCAATAGCCTGGCTAGAGAAGTGGTGGTAGCTGAAGAGGTAGAACTTAGCGGAGGACTTATAGTAACTGTTCCAAAGGGGGGCGACAAAAAGAAGCTGCTGGATCTCTCGATCAAGAACGTAAACTATTTCAGAGAGGAAATCAGGAAGAAAAAAATACTGCAACTAGAAGGACGGTCAGATCAAGAGAAGAAGCAGGTTATTTATGAACTGCAGGATTATTTACATCTGCAATACGCACCGGTGCATATCGAATGCTTTGATAATTCGCATTTTCAGGGAAGCTATCCTGTGAGTGCGATGGTTTGCTTTAAGGATGGTGTGCCCAGTAAAGCAGATTACCGGCACTACAATGTAAAAACAGTAACAGGCATTGATGATTTTGCCACGATGCGGGAAGTTGTTTTCAGAAGGTATCGTCGTTTAAAAGAAGAGGGCAGCTCATTACCACAATTGGTCATTATTGATGGAGGTAAAGGACAATTAAACGCAGCCATGGAGAGCATTAAAGCCCTGGGCCTTGATGGCGAAATGACTTTGGTTGGCCTGGCGAAGAATGAAGAAGAGTTATTCTTTGTAGG
>Ga0315904_10012529_pt1 | contig 10702 bp, 6 predicted proteins | sample LakEriMetagenome_6_FD_203529 | JGI IMG/M metagenome (GOLD analysis project Ga0315904, IMG submission 203529) | Freshwater fungal communities from buoy surface, Lake Erie, Ohio, United States - Buoy 12 MA120 | ecosystem: Environmental > Aquatic > Freshwater > Lake | place: USA: Lake Erie, Ohio... | reverse complement strand
GGTGATGATTATTGTGTCGACCCTTCGGGCCTTTCAGGCAGGGCGGGCAATCCAACCGTGGCTCGTTGAGCCACGGCAGTCATTATGTCAGCCCTTCGGGCTTTAGCAGCCAAGAGCGAGACAGCAATGCCGAACAAGCCCATACATTGCCAGCGATGGCTCCTCAGGCCCAACGGGCCCATACATTGCCAGCCATGGTTCTCAGGCCCAACGGGCCCATACATGGTCAGCGATGGCTCTCAGGCCCAACAGGCCGACAGTTTGGATGCCGGGGCGACGAAGTCCCCCGGTTGATGAGTCGGATGAGCCAAAAATTCAAGCGAGTTAAGGACTACCGCGTAGCACCGTATAGGTTTCATGCACCGGGTAGGAACCTTTCCCAAGGGACTCCACCTCCGCTGTGCGAATGACCGCTTCGACCTCGCCAATCTTGGCATACTCGATCAACGAGTTTACCGACTCCGTGAAGTTCGCTGTGATGACTTTTTCTGCGTTTTGAATCACTCGCGCTGTCTCTAGCTCTGCTATGGTTTTGGGAAGTGATTGTTGCTGGATATGGTTGAGCAACGCGACTCGTGCGCTTAACAAAGCGAGTTTTATGGCAGGTGTGCGATAAATACTTTGCGGATTCCAACGATTCGCGGCTTCCTGGTTTTTCCTTCTTGACCACTGTAAAGCTTCGTTCGCCAGGACAATACTGGGAGGAACCCAATAGCCAAACGACTGACGGTCCAAACCGGAGAAGGCTTGTAGTCGCGAGATTCGGTCATATTCCTCGAAGTCCCCGGAGGGAAACGGCTGATGTTGTCTGCACAATCGCTCGACCCAGACCTCGACTTTCTGAGGGCTGAGGAGGCTCACGTCTAGGGCCCGATGCAGCAGGCAAACCAGCGGCTCGACGGAGAATAGGTCTCCCCAATAGGTTTGGTTGATTTGATAGAAGGTCGCGAGGGCCTGATCGAATCGTTCCCGGTCCCCCGTGTGCAAACAACTTGCCGCATCGAGAAAGACGAACTTCTTCAAGCGATCAAGCGATCCCGTCCCCAAGGGTGCCAGGATAGTGGTTGGTTCATCCAGTGGCGGGCATCGTTGATAAATCGTATCGAGAAACGGGCGATTGCTCTCCGCAAATTGAGACAACGGAATCGGATGCTCGACCCATGGAGCAAGAACATCTTTGTTTTTGGATTCCAAGAGAATCGCGATTTGCGATTCGAAGTAAGGATGCTGGACTTGAGAGGCGATATCCTGCCACTGGGCGAGCTTTTCCGGATCCGACTCGCTCGGTGCAACCGACTTGACAGGTTGAAGCACCGCATGCTTCAAGGCCTCCTTTTGGGACGCTTGCAGTTGATTAGCCTCGGCTCGCAAGGAGAGCACGACATTCCCTGCTTTCCATTCGGAGTCGATCATCTTTGCTCCGAGCATACTGACGGATCCAACGACCAACAGAGTTGCCGTTACGGCGAACACCATCCACGCTGGCCATCGGGGTTTGTTGTATCTATTCACGATTCTGCCCCTTCGAAATCAAGTCTGCGGGGATCGTTTCCCAATCTCCCCGCCAAGTGATCGCTGGCTCATACCAATGTGTGGGTACTAGAATGACGCCATCTAAGACATCGCACAGATCATCGCGGCGGAGGAGGAATTGCTCTCGCTGGACCTCTCGCTTTGCCTTCGCCTCCGAAGACCCAGGCGCGGAATCCAGCAGATCCCACAGTCTTGCTGCGTAGAGATCGCGTTCGCGAGTAATGCGGATGCTCAGCGGGATAGCCCCCGTGAAGCGAAGGTCTTGAAGGTCCCAAAAACCGAGATCGTAATCACCTAATTTGTTGTTGCTAAACCAATCACGCGCAGCATTCATTTGGCTTTGGTCGTACCAATCCGAAGCCAGTGCTTTGCGCCGAGCATCATCCCGAGCTTGACCGTTCGCCAGAAACTTCAATAAGGATCGGTAGAGCGACACCCCGATCTGATCGCGAGCTTGTGGCTGAAGGCATTCCCTGAGCGCCACCAATTCAATCCGTTCTGCTAGGTCGCAATCTCTCAGTTGTCTCCTGTCTCTCAAAGTTTGCACGATCTGCGGTACGTGAGACAGGATGGTGCGATAATCGTCGAACTCCGAAGATTCCTCTGCTTGGGATGCTTTGGTCGCTGATAAAATTTCGCTGCGAAGCGTCGACAACTCGGCTTTGAATATCGCCAACTGGACATCAACGCCATTCCCACTCAGCCAGAAAGCGACATCGCCTGCTCGGCGTGTCAATGTCTTGCGATAGGTCTGACGGACTTGTTCGTTGGACTCCAGAAGCATCGGAACGGAGTCCTTTCCTTCAACGAGGAACTGCGGTCCTGGAACAAATGGAATCGAAGCCATTGCTGGTGAACCTCCTGAGGCGAATCGAACCAATTCGGTCCGAGTTGCTGGCGGCATGCTCGGCAAATCCCAGATGTCCCAAAGCCCAGGCAGCCAAGGAATCATCAAAGCGATCGCCGCAAACGCGCCGTGCTGAAGGTAGTATTTCCAATCGATCCGACGTTCCATCCACGCCTTCATCATCCAAAATGTTGCTCCGAGCAGGATCGCGAAGGTGGCGATGAAGATCCACCAAGGTGCGCCCATAAGAATCGCAGCAGATAAACAGTAAAGCCCCATCGCCACTGCGGCGATCGGTGCCGCGATCGCCGAGATAATCGGACTAGCAATCAATTGCGACACCCATTGCCCGGTAATGTAAATCGCTAACGCAATCGCGAGGCATGCGAATGTTTCGACCAAGTCCAGCGAGTTGTTTGGACGCAAACTCCAGAACCGCGCCAACCCCAACCCCAACAGAATCGTGAGCGGAATCCAATGCCGCGTCCACCAGAGCAACGAAGGGGATACCCCACGATCGGCATAGAAGCGAACTCGCTGGGCCATGCTATCCCCTTGATAAACAAACACGCCCATCCAAAGAATCAAAAGCGAACCGATCATCCACAAGGGGACGCTCGAATCTCGTGAGATGACGTTGCGAGTCATGTAGTTGTCGGAAAAGTCGAACAACCGTATAGGACCAGCGATCCACAACCACAGTGCGCAAAACAAAGCTACCGCTGTCCACAGCATCCAGCTTTGACGTACCATCTGCCACAGCATGCCGGTGCCCGCCGTCGTGCGAGGCCAGAGCACCCAAGCCTCGGCGGTCCTCTCGCTTCGCATCGCAACTTTTAACCCTAGCCATCCCGAAGTGGGCCGAGGCGCAGTTCTGGCGGAAAGCTCGCGTTGACTTGCGATCCATCCGAGAGTCAATGCGATCACGTAGCCTACGGCAAGGCACGCCAAGTAAACGGCAAAATCCATCGACCACTGCGAGACGGAATCCCGGCCCAGTTTCGCTAGAAAAGTTGCGATTCCATAAGCGGTCAACCATACCGCAAGAGTGGATGGGATCAGCAACAAGAGCGATACCATCGCGGAGTGAAAATACCAAGCCAAGCCTAGACCTGCCAAGCACAAGAAGATGGAAACCGCGACCGAAGTGACAAGCATCCGTGGGAGCGATTCGCCGCCAACTAAGTACACCGAACGCGATACGCTAGGCTCCATGCCGAGCAGATAAGCAAACAGAAGCCATGCCATCAAAGTCACGATCCATATCGCCGCGAGACTCATGAAGGCAACCGCCAATTTCGTTCTCGCAATATCGCGAGCGGAAATAGGCAGGGACTGTAACCATCGCAATGAACGTGATTCTTTCTCCGTACCCACCAATAAAATGCCAACTCCACAAGCATAAATCATCGGTACCGAAAGAAAGACGTAGAGGTACAGATTCGCGTCCCTCAACGGAGTGACCAAAATCAACAGCAGCATCCCCAATCCTAGCGCGAGAACGGTTATCGCGAGGGGGGCCACCTGGCGAAACTCCTTCCACAACAAAGCCGAGCGCCACATGGATGAATCGAGAGTTCGACCGCTCATGATCGGTTAGCCTCCATCGCCGTTCGACCTTGGGTGCTTCCTATTGGTTGGCTTTGCCGCTTGTAGAGGCTGTCTCCTCGCGTGCAGGCCACAAACAATTCCTCCAGGGTCGCGGACCGAGACTCCGCATCGATCACTCCCGCAGCGTCCCGCCAGGCGGCTGCGGCTGCCTCGCCATCTCCCTGAACAATCAATTGCTTCTGTCTTCCCTCCGTGATTTCGGCGAGGATCTTATTTGGTGGTGGTGGATCCGCCAACTCGATCAGCGGATCCTTGAGCGACACGGTCACCATCGCGATCGATTCCTTGAGTTCCGCTAGCGGTCCGACGAGTTGCACCCGGCCTCGGTGAAGGATCGCGATCGTGTCGGCCACCCGCTCGATCTCCGCGATCTGATGGCTCGAGAGAAAGACCGTTCGGCCCGTCGCCGCCACGGTAATCATGCTTTCGAGAAACTCGCGACGCACGATCGGGTCCAAGCCCGAGGTCGGCTCATCCAGGATCAGCAGTTCCGGATCGTGGGCGAGGGCAAGCGACAGGGCAACTTTTGCCCGCTGGCCTTTGCTCAAGTGTTTGATTTTCCGGCCAGCCGGCAGCTCGTAGCGATCGATGAATTCCTTGTAAGATTCCTTAAACCCATCGGCATAGAACGAGGCCGCAAACCATCCGATCTCGCCGACCGTCATCCAATCGTAAAGAGCCGGCGAATCGCTCACGTAGCCGATCCTTCGACGAAGCGCGAGCGACTGGTCGCTGCGTGTCGGGTCGAGATCCAGCACGCGCACTTGGCCCGTCGATGGACGCTGGAACCCGGTCAGGATACGAATCAGAGTCGTTTTACCCGCCCCGTTTTCACCCAGTAGGGCGAAGACCGTCCCGGGTTCGATCCGAAGATCGATTCCCCGCAACGCATCGCAGCCTTTGAAATGCATCTCGACACCTTGGATGGAGATCGCATCGCTCATGGTAGAAACCTCTGCATTTGACTCTAAGTAGCCGTGAAAATTAACAAGTAGATGCACCGAAGTGGAAAGAGCTTCGAAACTTAGACCGGTTCGGTTTCCTCGAGAGGGCTGGAAACGGTTGTCACATTGCCATCCAGGGCTTGGATTTGATCGAGGACCAGTCGCCGGACCTGTTTGGTGCTCAGGCCTCCGTGGAGGGCTTCGGCAATGGCGGTCCGAATGCGATCTTCGAGAATTTCGCGGCGGGCGACGCGGCATGGTTCCACCGCTTCCTCCCGCACGGCCAAACCTTTGCCGCGGAGAGGGACCACGACGCCGTCGGATTGCAGTTGCTGGAACGCCTTGGCGACCGTGTTCGGGTTGATCGCCAGCTTGACCGCCAAGGTCCGAACGCTCGGCAGCAGTTGCCCCGGGACGAGGACTCCATTCGCCACAGCGAATTTCACCTGCCGGACGATCTGTTCGTAGATTGCGACGCCGTTGTCCGCATCGATCGAGAAAAACATAATCCCACCCTCAGAATCCTCCGGGGAACACCGCGAGCGAAAATTCAGGTGTTCTTGTGTGCTAGGTAAATAGTACACTAATTCGCACGCGCCGTCAAGAGAACTTTCGAAAAAGCCGCGGAGTCGGGCTCGGACGGCGAGCGGGTTCGAAGACGACCCAGCCGACAAAAGTCCATTTTTGTTTCCGTGAGCCTGAGGCAGACCCTTACAGATGCGGGTTGTGCTTGCGGAGGAGATTTCGACCCGTTTTGAGGGTTCGATTTCGGGGCGCCAGCGGATCGTTCATGGCCTCAAGCTCCCAGCAGCAATGCAACCCGTAAACATCGGTCAGGTCCATCGATGCATTGGTTTCGCCGATGAGGGAATGGGTGATGGAACCGACCAAGGCAATTCCATCTCGGATCGCAAGCTCCCCTTGCGGTTGGTCAAATTCGTACTTCACTGCATACAAACGAACATGCTGATGACGCGGCAACCAAAACAATTCGCGGCTTTCCAAAAAATGCAATCGATCGGGAGAGCAACGCAGTGGGCTCTCCGAGACCAGCCAGTGGGCTGTTTTGGCCAGGGCGAGAAAATCCTCACGCTGGGATGCAGCGGGGATGCGACTCTCGAGGCCGATCTCCTTCAACACCAATTGAGTTTCATAACTTCGATTGACATCCAGGCAACGAGCTACCAGCGCATCGATCTCGCCCTGGTCTCCGAGCGTCGCCCGCATCACTTTGGCGAGAAAGGGAATCGATGGGTCGGGGTGGGCATCACCCAGCCGAAGGATAGTTTGGCAATGGGATTCCTCGAGCAGCGGAGCTGTGCAAATCGCTGCCCGTGCGAACTCCATCGAGCGTTGGCTTTGCGGATGCAGGTAGCTCTTCAGTTTCTCCATCCCTACCGGCGCGTTGAATGCGTGTGGCTGCAACTGCTTTGTCGTCGCGATATGATCGCAAAGTTTTAGAAACGCCAGGCAACAGCGTCCCGAAGGCAAATGCTTGGCCAGCGATTGCAAGAAAGGTTTGATATACGGATGCTGATCGCGAAACGCATCAAAGATGGTGAGCCAAGCGGGGTCATCGGCTGCGATTCGAAACGTGATCGCTTTGTAGATCACGGAGACATCTTCTTTTTGTCGGTATTTGGCTAGCACCGATAGTACGCTGAGAAGGTCGTGCGTGTCGTGCGGTTTTCCGGAGAGCGCATCGGTCGCATACCAACGAAGCCATTGGAGTCCGTCGTCGATGATCGCCTGTTCCGCTTCGCGAGTTTTCGGCGTCGAAAACAGCTGGGCGATAATCTCCAAGGGGCGTCCATCCGATGTCGTATGCAAAGCCTCATTGGAGTGAAGGGCATCCAAGGCGCGACATATTGCAGCGACTTCGGCTTTTGTCGCAACCGTGTGCCCCCGAAACTTCTCGAGTGCTTGGCGCAGGCTACCACCTTCCAAGCACCATTGCTCAAGAGCTTTGCAAAACAATTGGGAAGGATCGTTCATCGAAAACTCTCTCGTACCGAAGCATTCGCAACCGATGGAGCGAATTCCCTGCCCGCCCGGAAGTTTCCCTTCTGACCGGGATCAATCTACCACGGCCGATTTGCGGCGACCACAAGATCCTTAAAAAACCGCCAAGAGGGTTTTTCGATGCGCGTTCCGATAAGTCAGGCAGCTCTCGGCGATTTCCGGACTACCGAATCACTGGTTGACCATATCCTCAAGCTGCCGGACGGTGGTGTGGGTCAAGAAGCGCCGGGACACGAAGTCGCTCAATTCGCTGAGATCGGATAGATAATCATGAACTTTTACGCCGAGAAGCTTGCGTTCCATCCGCCCCGATTCATCGGTCGCGACCTCGTCGCCAATCGCGTCGGGATCGAGCAGTCGGAGCGACGCCCGGCAATCGGTAATCCGTTTGCGTTGCCGGACCAATTCCGTCTTGTCCCCGATATTGAAAGCATCCAGATGGGAAACGATCTGCATGAACTGAAATGCGAGCCCGCGCGGATTGGATTGGTCGACCACGAGCAAATCGAGGACCGGTCCAATCTCGTAGCTCATCAAGTAGCGATAACGATAGGTCATCGAGCTGTCGCAAATATCGAGCATGGATTGGAGCAACTGCCGATAGTTGCGATGGACAGGAACCAAGAGGCTTTCGATCAAACGCAGCAGGTTCTGACCTCGCTCGATTCTTCGCCCCAAGTCGAGAAAGTGCCAGCCCGGTCCTCGCGTCATGCTTTCGGAGGCTAAGCCGGAGAACGCGGATAGCAAGCTGATGATCTGGTTGAGGATCAGAAGCGTGTCCCCCATGCGATCGCGAGGGTTCGCCCAGGGGATCAGAACGGAGTAGTCGAGTCGGCTGATGATTTGAAACGAATCGAGGCTGAGTCGATCTCGGATATTCTCGGCATTGCGAAGGATTCCTAGCACAGCGGCCGCGATTCCGTCGGGTTTGCTTCGATCGAACAGGAAGTCTCTAACCGCGGATCGCATGGCGTGCATCGCGATCTCGGGGGAGTCCGCCACAGGTTCATTTTCCAATCCCGTGCTCTCGGCCAACGCCCGAACAACTTGCCAATGGGCTCCGAGCACATCGCTGGAAAGCTCCGATGTCAGTTGGCTGGTGCAGTATCGGGCGTGCCGCGTCATGAACTCCGCCCGCTCGGCGAATCGGCCCAACCAGAACAAATGTTCGGCGACGCGGCTCGGAAGATCCATCGCGGATCGCTTTAATTCGACCGATTGCTTCCCGCCTGTCAGCAGGCTGATCGGTTTGACAACATCCTTGCTCGTTACCCACACGTCTTTGCTCATGAGCCCGGAGACCAGGCTTTCATCGAGTTTGTCTGCGGTATCGGCGACGCGAGCAACACCACCTGGCATCACTTCGATCTTGTCTCGATGGGCGCACGCGAAGAAGCGGAATACGGTGGGCCAAGCGACGATCCGATGGTGGACCCAAGCGGGTGCGTACCCATACTGAACGGGTCGCATCGCGACAAATGCCCAAGGCTGTGCCCGAATGGAGTTCATGAATCGCTCGCGCTCCGTGCCATGGAGTTCACGGCCGATGACCTGATGGGCTGAATGGCGGACGAAAGCATCGCGGATGATCAATTGGTCGAAGTGCTCGAGCACGTACTCAAGTCCTTCCCGATCCCCGCACCACCATGAGGGAACACTCTCGAGCTTGAGCGGTTCACCGAACAGTAGCTGACATAACTTGGGCAGCAGCGATAGCAAGGCAGGGCTTTCACCCCAACCGGTGCCGATTGCGTTGGCCATGTAGACCCGATCCTCGCGCGACGCTTGGGTCAACCCGGGTACCCCATCGCTTCCGGTCGGATCGAGTTCCAGCGGATCGCATTTGATATCCGCCAAGCGCCGCAGAATTCCATCGATGCGAACCAGACCGCCGAGCGTTTTGAGATAGACGACTCCACCTCGCACCGTCAAGTCGGCGGTTTGCGTGAGGCTGTATCCGAGGTAACGCGCGAGATAGGCATCCTCAAAGTAGGTTTGGCTTTGCACGCCAGGTGAGAGAAGGGCGATTCGAGGATTTTTTTCCTTGGTGGGAAGGGATTCCTGAATCGATTGCCTCAGCGCGGAAAAGAATCCTGCCAGCCGCTCGACCCGCATCGATTGAAAATCGTCCGAGAGCAGCCTCGACATGGCAAGGCGATTTTCAACTGCATGGCCACAGCCGCTCGGGCCTTGCGTGCGATCAGCGATGACAATCCATTGCCCTGACGCGGTTCGTGCGACCTGGGCCGCATACAAGTGCAGCATGCGTTGACGATGCCCTTCGGTGCGGCGAGCTGCCCTCAGGTATCCAGGTGCGCCATACACGAGGGCTGGCGGCAGGTAACCATTCCGCAAAAGTGCTTGTTTCCCGTGGACATCCGCCAGAATCAAATCGATCAGGTGCATCCGTTGGCGGATTCCATCGGCCAAGGTCCGCCAAGCTTCGGGTTCCAGAACTACCGGAATCGGATCGAGTTCCCACGAGTGCGGAATTCCTGACTTGATCAATTGTCCGGTGGACGCGGGCGGATTGTCCTGAAGCGATTGCTTGGTCGCACGCCATCGCGCAGCGGCTTCGGGGCTGGAGAGGACGGGTTCGAGCCCCATGAGTCGGCGGTACGCCGGGCGAACTTGCCGCATTGGGCCAAACAACTCGTCATAATGACCGTCTGGGCAACGGTAGCTGGCGAGGTCGTGGGCGAGAAGCTCGGCGTCCGTGCTGGGTGGCTCTGGCATGTCGTTCCGACGGATCCTGGAGGAATGAGACGGGTCGAATTATAGGGGGAGATCGGCCAATCCCCAACCGGAGCGGCCCTGGAAACCTCGCCCATGCGGATAAGGCTTCGCTTCTTTCCCCGCGGAGGCCGATGGATTAAACTCTCGACTTCTAGAAACGTATCCTTCCAGCCTTTCGTGAGAACGCAATGACACGGGCCGTCCGCATTCAATTGTCCATCATGATGTTTTTGCAGTTCTTCATTTGGGGTGCTTGGCTGCCGCAGAGTTTCGGATACTGGGAAGGGGTACTCGGGTTCACTCCCTGGCAAGCGATGATGCTCGACATGGCATTCCCGATTTCCGCGATCCTGGCGATGTTTTTTGCCAACCAATTCGCGGATCGCAATTTCGCGGCAGAGAAATTTCTCGCCTTCAGCCATTTGATCGGCGGCGTGGCTCTGTTGGCTTTCGGTTTCCTGGCTCGTAGTTTTCTCGCGGCCAAGGTAGGCAATCCGGATGCGGCCGCGAACTTCTGGCTCTTCTTCGGGTGCATGGCGATCCATTGTTTGTTCTACGTCCCGACGATGAGCGTGACCAACACGATTCTGTTTGCGGCCGCGACGAATCCGCAAAAGGACTTTGGTCCTATTCGGTTGTGGGGAACGATCGGCTGGATCGCTGCCGCCTGGCCCTTCATCTTTATTTTGACCGACTGGGGCAAGGTTCCTGCGATGAGCGAGACCTCGGGGTTGACCGAATGGCTTGGGAAAGCGATGGGAACACCTCTCTCAGGGGATGCATTGAATCTCGGCAAGAGTTGGACCTTTATCACCGCGGGAGCCGCCAGCTTGATCTTGGCGGTACTCAGCTTGAGCTTGCCCCACACTCCGCCGAAGAAAAATGTGGAAGCAGGAAACTCCTTGGCCTGGGTAGAAGCCCTGAAGACTCTCGTGGCGAATCCCTATTTGATGGTTCTCTTTCTGGTCACGGCAATCGATGCAACGGTGCACGATGGCTTTTTCTTTTT
>Ga0315904_10012528_pt1 | contig 10703 bp, 8 predicted proteins | sample LakEriMetagenome_6_FD_203529 | JGI IMG/M metagenome (GOLD analysis project Ga0315904, IMG submission 203529) | Freshwater fungal communities from buoy surface, Lake Erie, Ohio, United States - Buoy 12 MA120 | ecosystem: Environmental > Aquatic > Freshwater > Lake | place: USA: Lake Erie, Ohio... | reverse complement strand
TCATCTTTACCTTATTGGCAGTCATTTTTAATTTATTGATCGTTAATTCTGAAAATCTTGTGCTGTCACTTTCACACTATCAGGGAAATCTGGAGAAAGTCTTGGGTGATATCAAGCAAGAGTTCGGTATAGACCTATTGAAAACGGTTGATGAAAAACTCAATGACATCGACTTATCAGCCTATGCCAAAGACATCCTGAGCGGTGTAACCGGACTACTCGGGAATATGCTGATGATCTTCTTTTACATCATCTTCCTCTTTTTAGAAGAATCAACTTTCAACAAGAAGATCAGATTGCTGTTCAGGGGAGAAAAGTACGCACAGGTAGAGGAAACGATGGAGAACATGGAAAGTGCCATCACCCATTACATCGGACTTAAAACCCTGGTCGCCCTGATCTCTGGAGTATGCTGCTATGTCGTTTGCCTTAGTTTCGGCATCTCATCCCCGCTGTTCTGGTCTTTTCTGATTTCCATCTCAAATTTCATCCCTGTTATAGGCTCACTTGCCGGAGTTTTCGTTCCTTCCCTCTTCACATTGATACAGTTCGGTGAATTCATAACTCCTCTTGTTTTTCTCCTGGTACTTGGAACGATCCAAACACTCATAAGTAATCTCTTTGAACCCTGGATAATGGGGGATTCACTCAACATCAGTCCGCTTGTAGCTATTTTGGCACTGGTTTGCTGGGGATCGATCTGGGGAATTGTGGGGATGATAGTCTGTGTTCCCATCACGGTTATCCTTATCATCCTCCTTGCTCAGTTCAAGAAAACAAAAGGTATTGCAATCCTGTTATCACATCACGGAAAAATTTAACAGCATGGAACTACTTAATCCTTACAAGCTTCAGATCATTGAGTCACTTGTTCTGATCATTATTATGATCATTGTGAAACTGATCTCACGAAAGGCCGTTAGCAGAATTTTCAACCGCTGGGAACTCGATCTACAGCGCAAAAAGATCTCTCAAAAGATCATTAACCTATTCATAATCATTATGGCAATCCTCATCCTTGCAGGGATATGGAACATTCATCAGGACCAGCTAATGGTCTTCGTGACTTCCGTCATTACCATAATCGGGATCGCTTTTTTTGCGCAATGGTCTATTATTTCCAACGTCACTGCGAGTTTGATCTTGTTCTTTAACCATCCACTCAGGATCGGAGAAGAAATACAGGTGTTGGACAAGGAATTCGCAGTTAAAGGACGACTGGTGGATATCTCGTTCTTCTTCATGCACATACGAACGGAAGAAGGCGAACTTATAACGATTCCAAACAATCTCGCGTTACAGAAGATGATCCAGACACGGAAGGTTGATAAATGATCAACGATCGGAAACGCGTATTTCAAGGAATTCAGAATCACCTCCATCCGAATCAGTTACAAGCACACAATCGAATTCTCCATTTCCCAACTCTGCGGATACTACCAACGATTCTACTTTGAGAAGGACCGGTTCACCTTTGTCATGCAGCGTGATGCAATTCGGCTCGTATCCATCCTTCAATTCGCTGACAGGAATAAAACCCACTAAACTTCCCAGCACTTCACCATCCTGAACCCAGTCAGAAGTATTTTCTACAGAAGCGGTAAACACTATTTTAGCGCCATCTTTTGTGGTTGTGGCTCCCGAAAAACCGGCCTTTATACCACCGATGGAAGGCAGCTGAAGACCATAAATCTTGATATCTACATCAGTTTTCGGATCGTCCAGGTAAGCCTTAAACGACTCGATCGAAATACATGCAACCTTGTTCTTGTCCCTGTTAAAAAGATACAGGTGATCACCCCCTACAGCAGCAGCTTCAATGTTCAACTCATCCGGATCCAAGCCTGCCTGGTCAATGAATCCATTGTACAGCCTCGTGAGATCGATCACGACATATCCTGCAGGATCTTCTACTGACATCAATCTGCCGTGCATCCTGTTCTTACTTGAACCTGAACCAAGGAGTACTACCATTTCACCATTATCCGTGAGAAATGTGAACATGGCCTCCATGTCGTGTTTACGAGGCTTAGGAATCACACCGTCTTCGAGGTTAAGCGTGTCGTCCGTTACTGCAATGCGATCAAGCTGATCAAGTTGCTCGTTCAACACAAAGATCCAAGGGGAGTTATCACTTAACAACCAATAAGCATCACCAATCTTCTCAATACCGGAAGCGGAAGGAACTCCATGGAGAATTTTTCGTTGTTTTATCTCAACTTTCATCGGCTCAGGGCGAATACAGGCACTTGTGATCGCGGTTAATATGACTATGACAACAAAAGATCGTAATCTCATTTTAACCATTCTTTATTGAACGAATATAGGAAAATTGTACCTTCAGCAAAAAACCAGCTATGAGAAGTGTACTTTCGTCTGTTGTAGTCCTGTTCACATTCATTTCATTCGGACAGAAAGGGGATCTTCAGACCGTTCAGGCATTCTGGGACAACAACATTCAGGAGATCGTCCGCTTAGACAAGGTTAAAATCATTGAGCACACTCATTTTCCGGTTGATGGATCCTGGGGATACGCGGTTGATTACAACCTGGATCCTGCCGACTGGACAGACGAACTTTTCAAGGAAAATCTGGACAAGATCTTTGATGAATCACTTCGGGCAGTATTGAAAGGAATGGATTATAATCAGCTGGTTCATCACCGTGAAGAGAACGGAGCGTTAAACTTCATGATCCAGCTCTTTTTTGAGACTGAGATCGACGGAACAAAGCTAGAGTCGTCTACCATATTGTTTTTTAAGTGTTACAACGAGATCTGGAAGCTGTATAAGATCGAGTATATTGGTTAAGTATAATTACGAAATGGTGCGTAACGGAATTCATCGCAGCCAATTACGGATAACGAAATGAAACGCGGCAGTTCTGGGCCGGTTAATGTTCCCTACGATACACACCATAATTAGTCGGGGCTCAATTTCTCAATTTAATAGCGCAGTACTTGTTTTTCATCTGGCTGGTACTGGCTATTATCATCATCTCCTAAGGGCCGGTAAAAGATGCAGATATTATGCCGATGTGCTTGGAATGCTCTGTGGCATCGGATTACTCATCGTGAGTTTACTCCGGATAATGGGATTCGAAGTCGGTGATCAGTAATTCAGGACTTATTTCATCCCAAAATGCTTCTCTGCTTCATCTGCGATGTATCCGCCGATGGCTAATGACGCCGTTGCTGCAGGTGAAGGTGCATTGAGCACGTGGATCGATCTTCCATGGTATTCGATGCGGAAATCATCACGGGTGTCACCATCCTGGGCCAATAACAAGGCACGTACACCTGATCTTCCGGGATGAATATCCTCCATCGTCAGAGAAGGGATCATACGCTGCAACGTTTTCAGGAACAATCGTTTTGAGAAAGCTCTTCGGTATTCATTGATCCCAAAGGACATATTATTGAAGAAAAGTTTCCATGTACCGCCATAGGTCAAGGCATCCCAGGTGTCACGACAGGAGAAATCAGTTTTTCCGTATCCCTCCCTTTTGAAGGTGAACACGGCATTCGGACCACATTCGATCTCACCGTCGGTCATACGGGTAAAGTGCACACCAAGGAAAGGAAAGTCCGGATTCGGAACAGGATAGATTAAATTCTTCACCTTATGCTTTGCCTGCTCGGTCAGTTCATAATAATCACCACGGAAGCCAACGACTTGCTCTTTTAATTTAACGCCATCCTTTCTTGCCAGACGGTCCGCCTGTAAACCACCGCAGAATACCAAATACTTTGCTTCAAAGGTTGCCTTATTCGTAATGATCTTAGACGTCACTTCTCCCCTTTCTATCTCAAGCACTTCATGTCCGAGGAACATTTTACTTTCTTGCTGCTTTGCTAATGCCAATTCTGCCATCTTTTCGGTTGCACCGCGAAAATCGATGATACCTGTTACCGGAACCCAGATGCCCCCAATGCTTTCCACATACGGCTCGATCTGCTTTACCTGATCCGCATTGATTCGCTCAATGCCTTCGATCTTATTCTCCAATCCCGTCTGGAAGACCTTTTCCAAGTGTGGCAACTCCTTCGGATCGGTAGCAACGACCACCTTCCCGCAAACATCATGCTTGACACCGTACTCCTTTGCAAAGGCGACCAATTCGTGACGACCCTGAATACAATTTCTTGCTTTTAACGAACCCGGCTTGTAGTAGAGTCCAGAGTGGATCACACCGGAGTTATGACCGGTTTGATGATCGGCCAGCTTATCCATTTTTTCGATCAAGACGATCTTCTTATCCGGATTGCGCAATTGCAACTTGTAAAAGGTTGCCGCTCCAACTATTCCTCCACCGATGATCGCAATATCGTATGTCATGACCGAAAAAATTTCGACCAAAATTAACAATTAATGTATCGCCTTGGTCTCTGAACCTTGGGGAATAAATTTGAAATTTTTAAACTGAAAACATATACTTGTTTATGATTATGACTTAATCCAAAAAAAAGAGTTCCGCTTTCATGGAAAACGAAACTCCTTTTTTCTTGAATTCACCTTAAAAAGAAAACTCTGTTTCTTCTTTAATCTTTGGTTAATTGATCGAAGTCTTACTGCTTGATCATTTTCGATGTGTAAACTCTGTCCCCTGTAGTGATCTTCACGATGTAATTACCCGCAGGAAGGTGTCCCAACTGCACATGAGACTCCGCAAAGTTCGAGGTCGTGATCATTTTTTCACTGTATACTTCTCTTCCTGTCAGATCCAAAAGCTGAAGCGTTGCCTGATTACTCACGAATCCACTGAGTTCGATGGTACACTCGCCGTTGTTCGGATTTGGTATGATCGCTATTTCATGATCAAGTTCCTGTTCCTCCAATCCAACGAAGAATCCAACTGTAAAGTTCCAACGGTGGTAGCGTCCGAAATCACCCGGGAAGAATTCGAGGTAAGAACCTCCTACCTGACGGATCCTGAACTGACCTCCAGTTTCTCCTTCGAACTGCTGAGAAGCCCAAAAGGCGATCCCATCGTGATCAGAATCTTCCAATACAATACTGTAACATCCCGGTTCGAGATCGAATGTATCCTTGTACTGGGTCGTATTCGCCAAATTAGTGCGCTCGAAGATCACGTTTCCGCTTCCATCTTCCAGTCTCCACTGATTTTCATTGGCTCTATTATTCGTGGAGAACCACACAAAGAAAGGACCGTTCACTGTTTCAGGCGCCTGGAATTTTACACGCTTCACGTTATTGTTTGCGTATTCATCCAGATCAGGATAGCCTTCCACAGCATAAACCTGAGCAGTAAAGGTTTGCATGTTATCCAGGTCATTCCACCAATTCACGTCTGTCACAGGGATCTCAACCGTTTGTTTTTCAAGGAATCCAAGGTTTCCGGTCCATTCAAATTCGAGCCAGTCACCATAAGTGATCCAACAACGGATGATACATTTTGTTAACGGCTGGGCACCCGTGTTCTGAATGATCACACGCGGATTCTGACACGTCGGATTCCATTTTCTGTAATACTCGTAATTGTTCGGGTTCAACACGTCTGCAATCGCTGCATCATGCTGGAAATTCGGCGCTGAATAGGAGATCAGGTCCATTGCCATGATATAATTACCTCCTGCCTGTCCCGGATCATTCACAGGAACCTGATTGATCGCATAATCTACAGAGACAGTATCACCCGGGGTGACATAGGGAGTAAGATCGAATTCATATTCTTTAACCTTATCACCCGGACACCAACCTTCCCGCGCATATGGCCATGTACCTCCCTGTCCGATATTCGGATTGTCTCCGCAATCTGTTGTCTCCCAAATATTCCAGTTGAAACGTGGCACCCCATCCAGTTTTATCTGATGGTTATTTGGCACCCATTCACAGCAGGCTCCATTCCCAACCTGCCCATGGCCAGATAGTCGGGTTTTAATTTTGAACATCTCTGAAGTATCAGACAGCACAACAGGAACTACCGGAAGTGACACATCATTTGCAAGATTGGCAAAATTGTAGCTTCCAAAATCAGCCCATATCGGCTCACGGTTATGAACGTCCCGCGGAGGAATTCCTTCAATAAAGGCAAACTTGAGGTCAATCAACTCCTGGGTGTTGTGCGCTGCAAGATCAACGGTGTCTTTCAGGTAGTGCTGGTAATCGGTCACATCGTAGATCCAAGTAAATCCGTTCGGACCAAGGTCGAACTGGATCCCGTAGGGTGTGATGTATCGCGCGATCTCCACATCTTTCACGATCTCATATGGTTGCTGATAATAGGTGATCTCCTGGTTGGTCAATGTCTGATCTGCTGTGAAAGGCACTGAAGAAACAACATTACCTGAAGCATCATAAACTGTTTCTGCTCCTTCCGGAACACCTACCCAGGCATTGACGATGGCAAAATGACGGTCGATCGGCTCCTGCTCGAATACAACAACAGGTTCCTTTAGTTTGAGTTCCGGATGCTGGGTCGTCTGCACCGCTCCGGAAACAGTTCCCTGACCAAAGCCAACAACAGGACGCTTGAGAGACGGAACAACACCTGCGTTCGGATATTCGTCAAAGGCGTACATGCCCATTTCAGAAGGCATCAAGAGGTAATCGTTCTGGGAACGGTCTTCTGCCCAGGTCTGCTCGTCAAAGTCATAATACACCAGCAAATTAGACCAGTTAGGATGAGAAGCATCCGGATGCTGTGTCATCAGTCCCTGGATCGTCGAAGCTGAGAGCGCTGTATTGAAGAACTGAAATTCATCCAACTTACCTTTCCACATAAAGGCCTGGTTCATGTTCGATCCGATGATCAGGCGGTGAACGTATCCCACCTCCATGTTCTTACCTGTTCCTGAATGCCAGAGTACACCATTCTTGTAAATGAACATTTCTCCTGTACTTTGCTTCTTCACGAAAGCCCAGTGGTTCCAGTTGTTGTCGATCTCAGCACCCGTCATCAGTTTCTGGATGCGATCATAACCGTTGCCTTCACCTGCGTCAAAGTACATCGTGTTATCGCTCCACGGCATGTGGATATTGATGATCCTGTTCCCTGCAATATCAAAGGCTTCAAGCACAGAGGTGTTTGTTCCGGCTGAACCTGTTCCCTTGGCCCAGAATGCGATAGTCATTTCAGGGCCAACGGTCATGTCTGACATTTCCGTCATGGAATAGTTCGTACCATCAAACCGGATATGTCCGTTCAAGGCATCGTAAGCCATCGCTTTTCCGACAGCTACATCCTCCGCATCGAAAAGCAGCGAATTGATAGCTCCGGGCGTATTTTCGAAACTGAATTCAACAATCAGATTGTCTGTTCCATTCCATGCGTATGGCTGGTAGAACAACAAATCGTTTTGTCCTGCAACCAGTTCAGCCTGACTTCCCAAAGCCCAGTGAGAAGCATCATACACTTCAGTTAACCCTGCGGTATGGAAAGAAGAAATGGTCATATCGGTTGTTCCCTTGATCGAAATAGATGGATACCTCAATTCTCCGTTTGCACCAAGCGAGTTGATGTACAAGGAAAGAGATTCAATATTTCCTGCTATGATTCCTGCAGCTTGTAATTCTGCCGCAGTGATCAACATCTGGAACCTTCCCCCGTGATTGGAAAGATCGAATGGATAAGTGGACGTGGTATTCGCGCCATTCATCTGCTGAGTGGTAAGCGTTGCCCCCGAACGGTTGTGCTCATCTCTCACATAACTATCTGAAAACGCATACGGCACAGGGGTAAACTGCACCTCCGTTGGATACGCCATATTACTGAGGTACCGGTTACCATCAACACGCACTGAGTCGTAATTCCCGGTATGATCGAATACTCGTGTGTAAGTCAGGTAATCCCACTCTCCACAGTCGTACTGATCCCATGTGGTCAATGGACTACATTTCAGTTTGTAATACATGAGGACCTTTTCGAAACGCTTGGTATTCAGATCTTCGGGGAATACAAAGTTGGCTCTTCGGGTAACGATCGTATCGAACGTAAACGTCTGCACCCACGTGGTATCCTGTGCGATCGATCCAATAGGTAAAAGAGTCATCAGGGCAATGACCGGGTAAAATAGCAATCTCATAAGTCAGTTTTCTGAGTCAAATATAAATGGGTTCCGGAAAAAAAACCGCTTCTGTAGGATCATTTAAAATATTTAAAAATACTGAACTCTTGAAATGCTAATCCTCCAACAGTTTTTTCAGCTCCAGTTTTTCGGAAGGCGTAATATCAATCCAGCCCCTCTCCTGGATACCCATTTCGATGGAATAAAACATGAGAACATGCGGTTTGATCCCGGCCGAGATCATCTTATGCTTGAGCTCTCTATAACTTGAATCGAGCAGATCCTGAACCGTGTGTATACCTATCCTTTCGAACACCTTCACCATGTAGGGTCCGATATTTTTTAATTCGCCAACGGGACTGAGGTCGGGGAGCATAGGAAATTATCAGCCAAATTCTTGAATTTTAGATCTTGAATGTATTCGGGATTTTCACATTTCTGAATAATGAGTAAATCATCATTATATGGAATTAAATGCTCGTATTTCTTTCGAAAAGCCCCATTGCAATTCCATGTTATTATCCGCATCAATTAAATCCATTGAAAAATTCATAATCTATTTCAAAGACGGTAACCGGTTTAAGTCCAAGTCTGTGTTTTTCAAATAAATCAACTAATCGATCACCATCAATTAATTCAATTGGGGTAACACCATCACGATTTGCCTCCTGTTTAGCTTCTTTTGTAAATCTTCCTGTCGAAATGATCAAGCCTTTTTCTCCTCTGCCTTGCATTGCACCACGGAAATCACGAACATGATGTGGTGATACAACTTCTTTGTACCGCTTACATTGAAATACAATATTTAAGCTTACAACATCATTCAATTGCACCACACCTTTACCGTCAATACCCTGATCACCAGTACCTCCGGTAATAACGATATTCTTGATCCCGATCTCGGTTAAAAGACGTTTGCACAATTTCTCGAATCCTGATGGGCTGAGACCATAGATGATTTCGATTAAATTTGCAGAGTGCTCCTCATCTTCGGTCGCAATCTCTTCAAACTGATCTTCTTTCTTTTCCTTTTTTGGCTTTTCATCTTTTTTGACTTTATCCTGAACTCGTTTGAACAAATCGTAAACATCGTCATCTGAAAAATTGGCTTCAAGTCCTTCATTAGTAAGCCTCCAAATCCCCCTCTCTGAGTTGTCAATTAGGCCTGCTTTGAATAAATAAAATCGACTCCATTGAATTTGATTTCTAATTCTTGACTGTCCATTCGAAGTGGTTTCTTCCAATTCTTCTTCAGAAATACCTAAGTTTTCAATCACTTGATCAATTATACTTGAAGAATTGCCTGCTCCACCATTAGATTGGAGTGCTGAAAGTACGGGCTTTACATATGTTAAAAATTGTGGACCTTTCATTTTTTGGGTGTTTTCAACTTACTAATTACTAGGAATAGGTCACTCCTCATGCAGGATCTTCTCCAGCCTGGAAAGAAAAACCAATTCTGCCTTATTCAAACGATTGAACGCATTGGCAATGCGGATGCAGGACTCCTGAATGAAGACCTTGATCTCGGGTGTGAATAGCTCCGGATGGTTCACGAGGGATGTTCTAAACAGCGTGAGTGCTTTTTCGGTATCGTAATCATCCTCGGTGAGTGCTGCCACTGTCTTTTCGATCAGTTCCATGGCATGTACGCCAAATGGATCCCCCTTGGCTGCAAGAAGCTTCCAGTTTTCATTTACCACTTCGTGGATCCTTGCTTTTTCTTCATCATCCATGTGACGGTCGGCATGGGCCACGGCGTAGAACAAATAACTGACTGAATGTAGCAATTCTTCCATGATCAATACAATTGGTAGACCGGTAATCGGTGCCAGCTGGGCTCGAAATTCGGACTGTTCCGATAAATGTAATACAATTGTTCCCAGGTTGAATTCCGGAACTGTTCGTCCGTTCTTACTTTTTCGTCAAAAGCTTTTTGCAGCTCCGGATTCTCTGCTAAGATCTCCTTCGCCCGATCTTCGAACACATAAGCGGAGAAATATTCTTTCTGCTGCACATAACTGTCAAAGAAATTCCACGCAAAATAGGAATCTTCCGCTTCTGGTTGTAGTGTCGAATGCAGGAACGCTGGCTGTTGCCCTGCATGGATGAGGATATCACCCTTCTTGATCTGAACGACCTGTTCTTCAAGCACCGTTTCCACGTCGTAATGCAGGTAATGGCCCTCGTAGGGATTGGAAGAACTTTTAAAGGAAATGACACGTGTGATCCACACCTTCATCACCGTATCTTTTTCGTAAGTGATCCATTTGATCCCGTTGGCTTTCAAGCGAGTGATGACATCCTTACACTGTCGGCCCACAATGTAATATTGAGGAACCTTAATCGAATCGCCTGCCACGTAGGTATTGAAATGCGGAATGTACCTTGTATACGGTTTTGAACGGTCATAGAACAACCGTGGTTTTCCTGTCACCTCGCTGGTCGGGAATGAATGTTCGAAGCCCTTGAAGAGAATGGAGTCTTTTTTATCGGAAAGCTTATAGCGGAATTTAAACAAGTCTGGCTGTATGTGATAACCATCATTCTTTCGAGTGAGCTCAAGGTATTCAGCATTCTTACAGGTCCATTTGATCAGCTCGTCAATGAACTGTCGTGTTACTTCTACTCGCTGTGGAAATGGCTTCAACATGTGCGTCTCCACCGTAAAACTCAA
>Ga0315904_10012527_pt1 | contig 10703 bp, 22 predicted proteins | sample LakEriMetagenome_6_FD_203529 | JGI IMG/M metagenome (GOLD analysis project Ga0315904, IMG submission 203529) | Freshwater fungal communities from buoy surface, Lake Erie, Ohio, United States - Buoy 12 MA120 | ecosystem: Environmental > Aquatic > Freshwater > Lake | place: USA: Lake Erie, Ohio... | reverse complement strand
CAGGCAACGATTCAGTTTTCACAGTCGTCCACGGGCACGATCACAAATGGGAGCTAGCGACATCGCCGAAGATAGGCCCGTCGAAGCCGGTTGAGATGGTCAGTGTGGGGTGCTCCCTCCCGTGGGGCCACGTCGAATCTTATGCCAAGATTTCAGCCACCGGCTGGTGGTGGGGCGTCACAAGCATGACGGTGCTAGATGGCGGAATCATTGACCTGCAGAAGGTCTCCATGTTGACGCTCGAGGATCGCTATGGCGAAAAGAAAAGGCCCCGACCGAAGCCGGGGCCTTAAGTTTGCTCTAGCGATTTCTCCTGCACATGCCGGGATTGGGACTGGCACGGCTCGCGAGCAATCTAGGTTCCTGGGGTCAACAAGAACCTAGCGAAGGGGTCTTCCGCCCCCTTGTATGATCTCTGTATTCCCGGGTGCTTGCACACCAGCTAGCGTGGCTGTGAGTCGGTCGCTAACACCGCAACACCGCACAAGCACCCCGGAATACAGAGGCCTATACTGAATCCTTTATGTCTCTCTCCAAGCACTTAGGGCATTCCAGGTATGAGGGCAACGGCCCGAATGGAATATTTGCGACCCAGTTGTGCTTACACACCACACACTCAACCTTCACTGAAAGCATTTTCGGAAGCTTAACGATTTTCTCTTTACTCATACCTCAGCACCTTGGAAGTTGTCATCTTAAGATTTTGTAAGCAATCGGGACAGAGGTGCTCTTTATCGGTTATGAACCAGCCAGCGGCTCTGGCAATCGACTTAGCCTCTTTACGACACGGCTTTACCCCAGTCGCGCCATGGACCCATTGCGAACAACTGTCGCATACGATGTCGGTAGAGATCGCGAAGCTCACTGCATAACTCCGAACATCAGTACGAGACTCTGCCAACAAACTCAATTGACCAACCGGCTTCCTTTGCGCCGTCGCGGACGTCTTCAATGAGGCGCTCTGCTTTCTTAAGCCAATATTCCTTGAATGCTTGATCAAGGTCGTCCCACGAAAGCGGCGAGCTCGATCTGCTTTCGGTTCTGGAATGCATCTTTTTAGCAACCTCCAGAATCACCTTATCGCGCCAGTACATCACGTCCGCCTTTCTTCAATATCAACACCAAAGCCTTTGAACCAATTGGCTCCACACGCGGCGCATGGCTTGATCCTATCGCCAATCCTATGCTCGTTGCCTAGCTCCCAATCGATCAGAACATCACTGACCCGATCACCCCAGACAACATTGCTCATGATTGTGCCGATAAGGTGCCCATTGGAACATTTTATTTGAAACCCCGGCTCGAAGAGAAGCTTCGCTTTGGCCATTTCGTTTTCCCCTTCTCAAACGGCCTTCCCTTTCGCTTCCGAGACCGACCTGTCTCATTAAAAAGCTTTTGCCGTTTTGTCTTGGCAATCCTTCTAACGTCGGCTTTTGTCTTCAGTGAGGCGCAATTAAGGCAAAGAAGGCAGTCGGGCTTCTCTTGGTTGCCAAGGGCAACCGGCAAGCTGTGCTCGCATATGAAGGCGTGGATCGCCCCCTCACTCCCTAGGACCTCGAGCGCCGTTCCTATTCTGTTCTCGCATCCTGTTGCGGCGCATACCTTTCCCTGAGCCTCGAGCATTCGCGAGACCTCCGACTTTGTGAGGTATCGTCTTCGCTTGTCTGTGAGCGCTGGCATTCGATATATCTACGCTCCTGCTCTGCTGTTCCTTGAAAATAAAAGACAAACCCAAACAAGATGGCGAGTGCTGCGAAGATCTTCATTTTTCCCTGTCTTCCTCTATCTCTTTCTGCAGAAGAGCCATTGCCCGCCAAGCGGCTTTCGCCGAGTGGCGAATGCCGTCCGAGTCGAACGTTCCCCTTCGAAGCAGGTGTCTCACACAAGCGTCGGCTTCATCGGCAGACTTGGACCTGTCCCAGTGCAGCTTCTGGCCTGGGTTGTGCTGCTCATTTGAGACAAGAGAACAATGTGCAACCTCAAGGGCTGCATCCGGGAAATAATCAAGGAATCCCGTTGCCACTGGATACTTCTTGTTTTCATTCAAAATGTTCAGCTTGTGTGGCTCCCATGGTGGCTGTGGCTCCCATGGTGGCGACATTGGCGGCAATGAATGCCCTGCCAGTCCCTCTTGGATATCAGGGGCTGACTTCCAATCATTTCCAGATGTCTGGACTGGGCGATTAGCCCTTCTCCGATCCCGTTCAGTCATTGTCCACCACCAATTCAAATGGAGTCCGAACAGTGATGTCGTTCTGCTCAGCTTCGCCAGTAAAGGTTTCAATAGACGCGCATTCATCGGTCGGTGTCATCTTGTAGAATCGGTTCGAGAACTTGCCAGCAAGGTACACCTCTACTTGTTCACCTCTCGGTGGGTTGAGTAGAACGATGTAAGAGCCGTCTTTCTTTTGAAAGATAATGACCCCGGCTTCCTCTTTGTTATTCATCACAGAGCCTTTCCGCTTTCGACCAACCATTGATCATAAGAGTCCTTGAGGCTACCAAAATGCCTCCTGGCTTTGACATTATCTTTCAGATCTGCCCGACTCTTTAGATGTAAATAATCTTTCAGTATGCGCGCCGCAGAATCCTCGGTTGGAGTTATTCCTGGCTGGTCATAAATCTTGACCATGTATTCCTGGAAATCTGGCGTCCTGCACAGAATGCCCGCTAACTGCACCGCTCGCTCGCCCTCGCCGAGATCTTCATCCATGTCTCCTATCTCAGAGACGGCGATCATGAAGCGCTGACCAACGGCTGCGGTGGAGAGCTCGTCGGGAATATCGTTTGGGGTCAGCTCCACCTTCAGGAAGATCCCCTGCTTCGACTTGACTAAGCTATTGAGCCGGGCCTCGAAGTGGTAGGTTCTCTGTCTGCTCACGTTTCTTCCTTACACCGATGATTCGAGACTTGGATCTCAATGGATTAAGCGACCACGGAATTCGATGGCGGTGGGAGAACCCCACCTCACCTGTTAAGTAGCCAGCCACCCAAAGGTACAGAACACTGGCCCACTGGAACCAAGATGATTCCGGTGAAACCAGCGTTCCGATAGTGAGCCCTAACCCGAAATTGATTAGGACAATCAGCAGGATCACAACAGATCATCCTCGTTGCCGAAGTCGTTGTCCTGATACTGGCGACGAGAGCCCTGCTGGCCCTGACCCTGGCGACGCTGGCCCTGGCCATAGCCACCACCGCCCTGCGGACGATTGCCCTGAGGTCGGCGATCAGAGTTGCCGTCATTCCCTTTGAACGGCAAGCTCACCTTCAGCTTCACCATGTTCGGGTTATCCTGCTTGCGCCAGCCAGCAAGCTGGATCGCAACCTCTTCACCCGCATCACGCGCGGCAATCAGGCCATCGAGCGTCGCATCGGACAAGTTAACCTTGCCGGTGTGCGAGGGGGCCTTGTCGCTAGTGCGCTTCTTATTTGGGCTGAAGAAGCCCTGATCATCAAATCGACGCGGGTCTTCCATTATCCTGCTCCATTCAGTTCATTGAACTTGGACTTGTATGCAGCCTGCACAATCGCAAGCTTGTCAGCCCAGTCGTTGCTGTTAAGCGCCAGCTTCTTCAGCTGCCGCACTCCCTCATCATGTAGTAAACGAGCTTGGGAGAGTTCTTGCTTGTTACCGGCTCGCTTAAAGGCAGATGCAATCTCGTCGGCGTCGAGCTGCGAATCACCATCAAGTTCAGCGCCTTCCTCGCCCGCCGAGTCAAACGTTTCCTCAATTTTATCAACCACCTTCTTCGTGGTTGGCCTCGTCTCCTGGTTCTTTTGTCCAGTTGGCGCTTCGGCTTGGGATGGTTTCGACGCGGCATTGGTCCTCCCCTGGGCTTTACGGCCCTTGGCGAAGTGATCTGCATCCTTTTCGCCAGTGACCACCTTGAACAGCTGGCGCATGACCAGCTTGTCTAGATAACTGACTGAGGAACCTGTCGTCTGAGCTTCCACAAATGGGTGAGAGATCGACGCCTTAATTGCCCCCACGCAACTATCTCCAGTTTCGGAGTCATAGAGATCGACTTCGAAGGTCTGGACTTGGACTAGTCCATGGTCTCCATAGGGAGCTATTTCGATTGCTTCTTCCCTGATGATCCACACTAGGCCGGTCGCATAAGCGAGCTTAGCAACCTCTTCATAGTAGGTGTCGATGCTGACATAGTTGAAACCAGCCTGCGGCGCATTATCACCTTTAACGAGTGATGGCACCTCGGCGGTAACCTTCTGGATTTTCTGAAGAATTGATTTGCTCAGCATGATTATTCATCACACTCTTCTGCTGCGGTGGCTTCGAACACCTGAACCGATTGCCCGTCATGGAGAATGACGGTGTCGAAGGTGCCGGGGATCGAGAAGCTTTGGCTTGAGGCAGTGAACTGCCCGTCAGCGTTGCGGCCTTTGATTTCGATCTTGATCGGCTTCGGGCCTTCATTCAAAATCTTGATGGTTGTGGTCATTATCTTATCCTTGCGCTGGTGATTGATATGTTTTGACAAGAGCGCCCAGCATGGCCCCGCCAACGGCTTGTGAGTCTGCGGAGTAAGAATTAACCCCGGTCACCCAGCAAATTGCTGGTATTGCGAAGATCTTTGAGTATTCAAGGAAAAAGCTAAACTGCCTGCTCTTGCAGAAGGCCGTCATTGTTTCTGCGTTGCCTCGCTCAATCTCACACACTGTCGCATTGTCGGTGCCAATCAGGCGTGAGATGTATGTCACCTCGGCATGAGATAGGCGAGTGCCATCCTCAAGTAGCTTCTGGATTTTCTGCCTTGAACTGAGAACACCATCGGCTAACAGAACACCAGTCTGCGCATCGCTTTGGGATGGATTGTCGGTGCTCAATGGAAAACTCCTCCGGTTTCTTCTGTTCGCTGATGTACAACTTGGCTTCCGATTCTGTCGGAAATACGGCGGAGGCTCTCTTGTTACCCTTTTTTAAGACAGCCCATTGAGGGTCGTCAACCCATCGCTCTTCATCGGTGCAGAGGGGAAGCTCAAGGCCCGCCATTGCGCGGTCACGCGCGTCCACATGCATCTTCACTCGCTCGAGGAAATAGGCCTCGGCGACCTCTGGAGGCCACAAGGGTAGGTCTAGAGTTTGGATTGCTGCCTCTGGGTACTCGCTATCGCGATTGGATTTGGACTTGGAGAAGTCTCTGAGGATCGCACCGATCTGCAAGCCCTGAACCTCTACACCCTTAACCTTGCGCACCATGTGTGCGTAGCAGTTAAGCTGGTTCACCCATGCTGGCTTGTCCGACTGAAAGGCATACACGGTAGTCACCTTCCAATCTCGGATGATCACAGAGCCATCGCCCTCCGGGTCTTGGAGGTCCATGGCACCACTAACCATAACTCGGACCCCGTCGATGTCAACGGGCAGGAAGATGCGCTCTTCGGCTGTCTGGTGTTCTTCTGCGCCCCATTCGAGGATCTGGTGAACACCACGGCCCAACAGGGAGAAGATCTTATCCGAGACATCCTCGACCACCTCATGGCCATACTCAGTTTGCAGGGCCTTGATGCGGGGTGAGTCGATGATCTCTGACACCGACATATCCGAAGCACCCTTGGAGTAGTTGTCGCGGACAATGGCCCGAACGATAGGTGATGGCAGGTTGAACCTGTTAGTGTATTGCATCAATAGCTGCCTTGTTCGACTGCTAGGCGCATTGTGTAGTAGATGCGAGGTAAAACCATGTATTCACCGTGCAAGATGACTTCATCAATGCTTTGTGGATACACAATCTTGGTTGTCGGCAAGGATCTCCAGGTCAGAACTAGACCCCTTCTGTAATCAAACTCCTTTAGGAGTTCTCTGTACAGGGTATCAATGCTTTCATCAAACTCTTCGATCAATCGTTCATCGCTATACCACTCAAGCGACTTCGGGGCATGAGGCCTCAAGATCGCACCTGTGCAGTAGGTGGTGAACGGCTTTCCGTTGCGGGTAATCGAGGCGGGGCCAGAATAGTCGATCCGTCCATCGAAAGTTAAGATGTATCGATTGAGGTTTTCCTCGAAATCCTTGAGTGACCGATCAAGTCTGGACTTAATCATCGGCCAGCGGTAGGAAGCATCTGTTAGATCTAGATCATCGTTCATCATTTCTTATTCCTTGTAGGTTGGGCATGGATCCTCGAACAGTTTCATTCACCATCTATGCTAAAGCTGCATCGAAGGCCAACAGCAGACGGATTGTCTTCTATGGCCGAAAGCCCCGCTCGATCAAGTCGGAGGCGGCGCTAGCTTTTGTTCGAGATATTAGAGCACAGATGCCGGTTGTAGATCCGCCGCTTGACTTGCCACTCGAAGCTGTTGTTAACATCTACTATCCATCTCGAAGATCTGACTTGGATGAATCAGCGCTGTTCGATGCGCTGCAACCAACCAAGACCGACACACGTTGCGTGATAGTGAATGACAGACAAATATGGCTTAAGCATGTCCAACGATTTGTCGATGCTGAAAACCCTCGATGCGAGGTGACATTAATTGAGCGCCCCGATCTTGACCCCGGGGCGAAGCCTGCTAAGTCCAGGCTGTTGACGGACGGATAACGGTGGCGTCAACCATGAACGCCCCTACCACGGGACTGCAGAGGGGCAGCCTGAGTCGAAGAAGAGAGCAGGCGCGGCACTCCGCATCGGGGTGTAAGCAACTCTTCCGTCTGTGGTGGATGCACACACACAGATCTGTCTGATGGCGCTTTGGCTCCAGGGTTTCCTAACCCGAGACAGCGGAGACTGCCCACCTGCTTTTGGCAGGCGGGAGTCTTCCGCTTGTCTCTCTGTCTTCCAGCGCATTTCACCAGGGTTTCCGCTAGATTAATCCTTCTAGATTAATACCTCAGGATTAAGCCTCTGTAATATGCGGGGTTAGCCCTGGACAGAGTCCGGGGCGTTCGGCTACCAAGGCGTTCATGAGCAATGAATTCCTTTGGGCCAAAGGCCCAGTAGACATCAATGACTGGACAGCCGAGGATGGTGAATCCATGAACGTCGATTTCGTTCCGGCGCAAGGACCTAGTAACATCATATTTCTCTGGGATCCGCGAGAGGGTGCGGTTCTCTACTACTCCTACGATACGGGCGATGCGTTCTTTGAAGATGAATGCAGCACGCTAACTGATTGGCTTCAAGCCGCAGCAGAATCAGAGTGGGATGGCGCGCGCGGCTGGTACACCATCGAAGGCTTCCGCATGATCTATTCCTGCGACTACTGGGGTGAGCATGATGCCGAAGCGGATTGGCATCAAATGCGCCGCTCGTCGTGGCTCGAGTATAGCGAGCTTGCTTTTACGCAGGGCGGGCCTTGGTTTGTAAGATTGATGGCGAAGACCAAGCTCCTGATGCCTCGTTGGTGGCCAGCGCCGTGAAGAGCGACTTTGAATCGCTGCTGCACGTAGCGTTGCGCCCGGGAGAGAACCGGATAGAGTGTCCCGCTTGTGCGGCCAACAGAAAAACATTCAACCGCCATGAAAAAACCTTGGCGGTGCGCAATGAAGGCGACAGGATAATCTATCATTGCTGGCATTGCGGAGAGAAGGATGTTCTCTTCCGAGCTAGTAGCGCTGCGCCTGAGTACAGGCCCCAAAAGAGATTGGAACCAACTGTGCAGAAACCAGTCACTGGTATCTATAATTTGAATGATGAATGCTATGCATGGCTAGCTGAGCGCGGCATTTCAAAAGAAACAGCTGATGCCTGCAATGTCAAAAGGGGCAAGGTCAGGGGCACCGACGCAATCGCGCTCCCGTATATCAACGACAAAGGTGATGCGACCGGCTACAAGCTGCGTTCGATCACCATCCCAAAGAAAGAGGGCGGGTTCTCGATCACCGGCTCTATCGGCGGGCTGTTCTTGGGTCACCGCATGGATCCCGAGAATGATTCTCTTGTCATCACAGAAGGCGAATTCGATGCACTCGCTCTCCGCGAAGCTGGTGTTGCTAACGCTGTGTCTATACCTCACGGCGCAATCGACCCGAATGGCAGAGCCGACTCCACGAAGCTTGTATTTCTATCAGAGGCGGAGGCCGTGCTTCGAGGCAAGAAGCGCATTGTTATCCTCACCGATAATGATGCGCCGGGAAAAGCCACCGGAGCAGAAATCGCCCGCCGAGTGGGTCGATGGAGAGCCTACCGCGTTAACTGGCCTGAAGGGTGCAAAGATGCTAATGATGTATTGTCAAAGCTGGGAGTGGACACCCTTCGATCCATGGTTGAGCGGGCCGAAGCAGTAGAGATCCCTGGCATTGCAAAGCCAGTGGATTTCAGAACAGATCTGATGCGCTTTAGGAATGGTGATGTGCTTCGAGGCGAAGCCACCGGCTATCCCGGCCTTGACCAGCTGTTCAAGATGACACCCGGGGTCCTTACCACCATCACCGGCACTCCAGGTTCTGGTAAATCTGAATTAATGGATCAGCTGCATGTCAACCTAGCCAAGCGGCTAGGCTGGACTACCGCGCTGTGGTCTCGAGAGAACGCTGAGTTTGTCCACACTGCAAAACTGATGGAGAAATTTGCCCTTCGCAGATTTCACCACACTCAGAACAATTGCATGGATGATGATGAACTTGAGGCCGCACTCCAGTGGGTGAACAAGCACTTTACATTCCTCACGCACGACGCTGATTCATCCATTGACTCGATTCTCGAGCGCATGTCCGCGACGGTGTTGCGCGAAGGCATCAAGATGGCCGCGCTAGACCCCTACAACTACATCACCAAGACCGGTGACGCCCGTGAGGATCTACAAGTTAGTGAGATGCTAACTAAGATGACCGATTGGGCCAAGGGCCACGAGGTCCACATCTTTCTGGTCGCTCACCCAACCAAGCTTGTCCAGCCGGGCACTATCCCAAACGGGAATCACATCTCTGGCGGCGCAAACTTCTGGAACAAGACCGACTTCGGTCTGACAGTCCATCGCCCTGGCGATGGGTTGGTGGCAGAGGTTCATTGCTGGAAATCCCGCCACTCATGGCTGGGAAGAATTGGCAAGACTGACCTTGCTTTCAACACAAACACAGCGTCTTATTACGACCCCGACGAATACCAAACCAACATCGAAGACGGCACTGTCCAGGGTGACAATTACTTCCGCTCCTATGACAGCGAGGATGAACTATGATCAAACTAAATCAAGCGAGTTTCCTTCACTGCGAAACACTGCCTAACCTTGCAAGAATGATGCAGCGCCTTGGCCATGATCCAACAGACAAGCATGTAGTCCTCGATGATTACATGGTTGCGTTGATTCTCAACGAGCTTTGCCGTCAGGACGATGCAATGCACTACAGCATGACAAAAAGGTTTTAAGCGATGAGCAATCCTGATTATGACATTGTCTATGTCGATGAGATGGGTGTGTGTTGGACACACCATGGCAAGGGCGAGTTCGAGAAGATCGATATCGCCACGCTCGAGCTTCAGCCGGTGCTGGTGGTGATGCCGGGCCAGTACTACGTCGATGGCTCAGCCAAGGGCATTAGCGGCCTGTGCAGGGTCAAGGGTCGTCAGATCCTGCCCAAGCCGCAAACGCTCGCCAAGTGGATTTAGGCGCTGCCCTTGAGGGCCAGCAAAGAGAAACCCTTCAGTGAAGGATTGTCCTTATGAATCTGAGCTTCAAGCCTATCGATCAGATCGTCATCGCCCATGCGAAACAGCGCGGCGATGATCGCCGATCCAATGGTCGGGTTTGCGTTCAAACGATCCCGAATCTCCAGCACACGGTGCCTGAGATAGATGGTGTTGCGTTCTGCGGCCCGCAGTCGCTTCAGCCAAGCCTGATCGTCGGTAACGCCCCGGTCGGAGACCTGAAGCGCCATATCCTTTAGGATGTCGTGGAGCCAAAGAAGGACGCGATCTGCGTCCGACACCGTCAAGATCTTCTCAATATCCAGATCGGAAGACTTGCCGCTGGCAGGAATTAGGGATGATTCGCTCATTGCGTTTTCTCCATGAAGGAATGAATACATAGCCCTTACAACAAAAAAGGAAGACTTTCCAGTGCTTACGCAGTTGAAAAGAAGAATTGGGTTCTCACCAAGTATGTCATCAGATGGACAAACCATCCGGCTTTGGGTCCCCATGCAGACAGATGAAGGTTTGCCATATAACTTGGAGCTATTACTTGAGCCTCACGAAGTGGCATTTCTTGTAGCTCAAGGCGCGAAATGTCTGGCCTCAGAAGTCCTCAAGTATTAGGGTAGAGAGAAATGACCAAACCGAAAATCGAAACAGACCCTCGAGAAATCGCCAAGGTGGTGGCATCTTTTGAGGATGGAGTGGTGGGCCGCTGCATGGTCAAGGCACTCGAAAACAAAGGGCGCTGGGGCCACTATTATGAGGGCCCAACACCACACGGGAGCCTCCTGACCGGCAAGCAAAGTCGGGTCTATTGGGGTCAGCTATTGGCCAGCGGGTTTCTCTCCCTTCTTGGGGCCGAGACTGCCGAGGAAATCAAGAAGATCTTCGATAGCAAGGATCCATTGGAATGCCCCGCGCACCTCTAAAGCACCCACTTGAGCTCAAGCTTGAGCTTTTAAGGCTCCGAGAGGAAGAGGGCTACACCTACGAGCAGCTTCGCGAGATGATGGGGATCCACAAGATTTCCCGTGGTGTTGTGGGTAGGCTCATCTACGAAGCAAAGGTTCACCTGGGTCTCCGCCCTCCGATCAAGAGGAAGCC
>Ga0315904_10012521_pt1 | contig 10706 bp, 10 predicted proteins | sample LakEriMetagenome_6_FD_203529 | JGI IMG/M metagenome (GOLD analysis project Ga0315904, IMG submission 203529) | Freshwater fungal communities from buoy surface, Lake Erie, Ohio, United States - Buoy 12 MA120 | ecosystem: Environmental > Aquatic > Freshwater > Lake | place: USA: Lake Erie, Ohio... | reverse complement strand
GGCAGTGCGAGGTGGCGATCCAGGCGTTGTCGGTCAGGAAGGCCTTGATGATGGGCGTGATCAGCGCCACCAGGTCGGCGCACTCGGCGCGCTCGTCTTCGTCGTCGGTGGAGATCTCGCGGTCGATCAGCATGCCGCACCAGATGGCCAGCGCGCGGCCGCCCTCGGCATACGCCCGCGTGGTCAGCAGCATCTTGCGCACGTCAGGGTGGACGATGATGGGGTCGGCCTGCTTGTCCGGCGCCTTCACGCCGCTCAGGCTGCGCATCTGGATGCGGTCTTTCGCGTAGGCCACGGCGTTCTGGTAAGCCACCTCGGTCAGGCCCAGGGACTGGTTGCCCACGCCCAGGCGCGCCGCGTTCATCATCACGAACATGGCCGCCAGGCCCTTGTGCGGCTGCCCCACAAGGGTGCCCACGGCGCCGTCCAGCACCATCTGACAGGTGGCATTGCCGTGGATGCCCATCTTGTGCTCGATGGCGCCGCAGAAGATGCCGTTGCGCTCGCCCAGGCTGCCATCGGCATTCACCAGGAACTTGGGCACCACGAACAGAGAGATGCCCTTGCTGCCCGCGGGTGCGTCCGGCAGACGCGCCAGCACCAGGTGGATGATGTTGGGCGCCAGGTCGTGCTCGCCGGCAGAGATGAAGATCTTCTGGCCGGTGAGGCGGTAGCTGCCGTCGGCCTGCGGTTCTGCCTTGGTGCGCAGCATGCCGAGATCGGTGCCGCAGTGCGGCTCGGTCAGGCACATGGTGCCGGTCCACTCGCCGCTGGTGAGCTTGGGCAGGAAGGTGGCCTTCTGTTCGGGCGTGCCGTGGGCGTGCAGGCACTCGTAGGCGCCGTGCGACAGGCCGGGGTACATGGTCCAGGCCTGGTTGGCCGAGTTCAGCATCTCGTAGAAGCACTGGTTCACCACGATGGGCAGGCCCTGGCCGCCGTACTCGGGGTCGCAGCCCAGCGCCGGCCAGCCGCCCTCCACGTACTTGGCGTAGGCCTCCTTGAAGCCGGCCGGAGCCGTCACTTCGTGGGTGGTCTTGTCCAGCGTGCAGCCCTGCGCATCGCCGCTGGCGTTGATGGGGAAGATCACCTCAGCGGCGAACTTGCCGCCTTCCTCCAGCACGGCGTTGATGGTGTCGGCGTCGATGTCCGCGTGGCGCGGCAGCATCTTCAGCTCGTCGGTGACGTTCAACAGCTCGTGCAGGACGAACTGCATGTCGCGCAGGGGCGGGGTGTAGACGGGCATGGGGTTCTCCTAAAGGAAGTCAACGGGTCAGAATGCGCTCGAAGCCGGCGCGTGCGCGTTCGGGCGCGCCCGGGGTGCGCAGAAAGCGTGCATCGTGGTGCAGGGCCAGGATCAGCCCGTGAATCTCGAACAGCATCTGCTGGGGGTCTGCGCTGGCGGGCAGGTGCCCCTCCTCAACGGCCAACTCGATGGCGCGGCCCAAGGCTTGGTGCCAGGCTCGCACCATCTCGACCAGGGCGTCACGCACGGGGCCGGGGCGGTCGTCGAACTCCACCGCACCGCTGATGTAGATGCAGCCTGAGTCGATTTCCTGGGAGACACGGCGCACCCAGCGCTCGAACAGCGCGCGCAGGCGCGGCAAGCCGCGTGGCTCCTTCATGCAGGGCTGGAAGACTTCGGCCTCAAAGCGCACGTGGTACTCGCGCACCACCGAGATCTGCAGCTCCTCGCGCGAGCCGAAATGGGCGAACACGCCCGACTTGCTCATGCCCATCAAGTCGGCCAGGGCCCCGATGGACAAGCCTTCGAGCCCCATGTGCGAAGCCAGGCCCAAAGCAGCGTCCAGGATGGCGGCGCGCGTCTGCCTGCCCTTGTTGGGCACTTGTCGCTGCTCGGCAGGGGACAGGGTCTCCATCTTGGTGTCGGTCACAGGCAAGGCAAGGCAAGGCGGAACGGGGCGCGGAAGTGGGCGCTGGAAACCAGGCCCCGAGAAAATCGAACGATCGTGCTATTTTGCGCCTGATCCACGATTTGTCCATCCCCGCGCATCAGCAAGGGCCTTGTGGCTGTGGGACTTCACGCACATCTGCCAGCAACAGAACGTTGGTATCCTCTGCCTCCGAGGACGGATCGGCATGGAAGTACTTCAGCTCGACGTTTCCGGCAGGCCCCAGGCCTGGATCTCGGCCCAGGAGGCCGCCACGCTCTACGCCAGCCACACAGTGGCCTGGACGCTGGGTGAAGCAGTGCAGGTGCTGCGCGGCGGCATCCAGCGCGCCACGGGCGAGCAATCGCGCATCGAGGTGCACCCCATCGTGGCCGTCAAGGGTGCCGTGCCCAGCCGAGCTTGGCGCACCGAGCCCGCGCTGACCAACCCCAAGCTCTTTGCACGCGACCGCCATCTGTGCGCCTACTGCAGCAAGCAGGTGCGCTTTGACGAACTGACGCGCGAGCACATCGTGCCCGTCTCCCGGGGTGGCGCCGACAGCTGGATGAACTGCATCACCGCCTGTCGCAGCTGCAACGGCCAGAAAGCCAACCGACTGCCCGAGGAAGCCCGCATGACGCTGCACTATCTGCCCTACGTGCCCAGCCTGCACGAGGACATGATCCTGCGCGGCCGCCGCATCCTGAGCGACCAGATGGAGTTTCTGCTGGCCAGCGTGCCCCGGCACTCCAGGCTGCACGGCTGACACCCCAGGACACTCCCTCGGCTCTCATTCTTCACTCCAAGGTTCCCCCATGATCAGCCGTACACCGACCCTGCTATCCCTGGCCCTGGCCGCCCTTCTCACCGCCTGCTCCACCACCAGCCCTGACGTGATCAAGCGCGAAGACGCCAACCGCATGTCCAGCGTGGTGGATGCCACGGTGCTCTCAGTGCGCCCCGTGACGGTGGAGGGGCAGCAGAGCGGCGTCGGCGGCACCGCTGGCGGGGTGGTGGGCGCTATTGCCGGGGGGTCGCTGGGCAGCGGCCGCCGGGACAACGCGGTGGGCAGCGTGCTGGGGGCCGTGGCCGGTGCGGTGGTGGGCAATGCCATCGAGCGCTCCACCACGCGGGAGGAAGCGGTGGAAGTGCTGGTGCAGTTGCGCAACGGTGAGCGCCGCGCCATCGTGCAGGCCAAGGGCAGTGAGGAGTTGCGGGCCGGAGACCCGGTGATCATCGTCACGACGGGCGGCAAGTCCCGCGTCACGCGGGCGCCGGCCGTCGTGCCAGGCACAGCCACTGGCGCACCGGCACAGCGCAGCTGAAGCCTTGGGCGCCTGCAGACTCAGGCAACCCACAGCTCTCGTCCAGCCCACAAACGCCGAGCCGAGCGAAGCCGAGCCGAAACGAGCCCAACCCACGCCCAGACCAAGCCGGCAAGATCAGTTCACGCCTGCAGGGCGCCTATCAGCCCCGGGCTCATCGGGCAAGTCCACCATCCAGGCCGATTCCCTGGCGTAGTCCTCGAAGAGCTGGTGCTGCAAGCCGTAGCGCACCAGCGAAGCGGTACCCGCCACACCCAGCTTCTCCATGATGCGCGCCTTGTGCGTGCTGATGGTCTTGATGGACAGGTGCAGCTCGTCGGCGATGTCCGTGAGGCGCTTGCCCGCCACGATATGCCGGTACACCTCGAACTCGCGGTTGCTGAGCTGCTGGTGCAGCGGTGTGTCCTGAAAGTCCTTCATGCCCAGCGCCATGCGTTCGGCCAGCGCTGACGGCACGTAGGCCCCGCCCTTGGCCAGCTTGCGGATGGCCTCCACGAGCTGCCCCGCCGCGCTGTCCTTGGTGATGAAGCCGCTGGCCCCCGAGCGAAAGGCGCGCACGGCGTACTGGTCCTCGGTGTGCATGGTGAGTACCAGCACCTTCACAGCCGGAAACTCGCTGCGCATGCGCTTGATGAGATCCATGCCCGGCATGTCTGGCATCGACAAATCCAGCACCAGCACATCGACCTGGTAGCGGCGCAAGGCTTCCAGCGCTTCGAAGCCGGTGCCCGCCTCGGCCACCACTTCGATGTCGACCTCGGCGGCCAGCAACCGCCCTAGACCCTGCCGCAGGATCTGGTGGTCATCGGCCAGCACCACGGTGATGGCCCCTGTGATTGGATTGCCCACTTGCTCTCTCCCTAGCGCGCGTACGGGGCCGCATGATCCAGGCCCCTCAAGGCCTTTGGTCCGCAGTCCTCCGCTTGCTTCAGCAAAATCCCCGCGATCATTGTGCACCTGACAAGCAATTTTGTCCATGACGACATTGCGATGACGCCAAGGTGGGTGCCCACAGGCTCTGCACACACCGACTGTAGACACGCGATTCGCTGCTCGACGCGCAGCACGAGCTTGGCGGTTGAGGCCCCGCAATCCCTGTGCAGGGCCGAGGCGGACGCCGTAGGAATGCGCTGACAGCCGCATCGGACGAACGTCAAGGGCGCCGGGACAACTCTGAGCGCAGCTTCGTCCTCGCGCCGATACCGCGAATGCGCGGCTTGAGGGAAGCTGGCTTCTCCATCAACAACGCCACCGACTCAGGGAGAAACCATGACGCTCGTCACACCGACCACGGCCTATACCGACCTTCCCAAGCCCAAGCCCGCCACCGCCGCCGCTGCCAGTGCGGCGCGGTGTACGGCCTCGGACCTGCTGCGCTGGGCCGGCCTGGCTGACCAGGTCAGCGACCAGACCGACCGCATGCCCTACGCCACCCGCCGCATACGCGCTGACACGGCCCTGGTACATGAAGGCAACCCTTTCGATTACCTGTACTTTGTGTGCGCCGGCAGCTTCAAATGCGTGCAGGTGGACGCCGAGGGCTACGAGCAGGTGCTGGGCTTTGCGCTGCACGCCGACATGATCGGCCTGGACGGCATGAGCAGGGGCCGCCATGCGAGCGGCGCCGTGGCCCTGGAAGACTCCACCGTGGCTGCGCTGCCCTTTGCCGACGTGATGAGCGCCTCGCGCCGCATGCCTGCCATCGAAAAGCTGATCCAGCGTGCCGTGGGCGCGGAGTTGCTGCGCCGCAGCGACACGCAGTACCTGATGTCCGCCGCCAGCTCCGAGGTGCGCGTGGCGCGCTTTCTGCTGCACTTCGCCAAGCGGCAGAACGCTCTCGGCTACTCCGACCGCCGCATCCGCCTGCGCATGACGCGGCGCGATATCGCCAGCCATCTGGGGGTGGCGCATGAGACCGTCAGCCGAGCGCTGACCGCCTTGCAGCAGGTGGGCGGCATCGTGGTGACCTACCGTGACATCGAGATCGTGGACGCGAAGCTGCTGCAGGAGATCCAGCGCGTCACGCGGGGCACCTGGAAGGGAGCGCTGCGCCAAGGCGGGTTGACAGGTGCTGCGGCCGTGCCCGCTCAAGGGGCCAGGCTTCACGCCTGAGGAACTGGGGCGGCGCCAGCGGCCTGGTTGAGCGCCGCCACCACCTCCTCGTCAGACACCTGCGGAAAGGCCCGGTAGTGCGCGCCCACCGCGATGAAGGGCTCGGGGGTCCAGAGGCAGACGGTGACGTCCACCTCCGCCGCCAGCGCGGCCAGCACCTCGGCCGGCGCCACTGGCACGGCCAGCACCACCGCGCGGGGGGCCTGCCCGGCCGTGCCCACACGCAGGGCCTTCAGCGCTGCGCGCACCGTGGTCCCGGTGGCCAAACCATCGTCGACCACGATGGCGGTGCGCCCATGCAGTGACACGGGAGCGCGCCCCTGCAGGTACCGTTGCTGGCGCCGTCTCAGTTCAGCGCCCTCGCGGACCACGGCCCGCTCCACATAGGCCTGGTCGGCACCGGTCGCGGCCATCAGGCCGGCGTCCAACACGGCCACCACCGGGCGCTCGTTTGGCGCCGGCGCAGGGCCGGCTGGACTTGCAGGAGTTGCTGGGACTGCCGAAGGTTCTGGAGCGTCAACGGGCCGGGGACCGGGCGCAGAGGCGGGCACCCAGGCCACGGCGCCGACGGCCAGCTCAGGCTGCGCGGGTGCGCCGATCTTGCGCACCAGCAGCAGGTCCAGTGGCGCGTGCAGAGACCGAGCCACCTCCAAAGCCACGGGCAAGCCGCCCCGCGGCAAGGCCAGCACCACGGGCGCAGGCAAGGCCAGCTGCGCCAGGGCATGCGCCAACTCGCGGCCTGCCTGCGTGCGGTGGGCAAAGCGCTCACGTTCCCGCACGGGCGGCACCGATACAGGCATCCGTGCCGTACCGACAACACCATCGGTAGCACCGGAATCGACAGCGTCAGCGGTGTGGGCCGCAGGGTGCTCACGCCGGTGACGCACCGGGTGCGGATGGGCGCGGTGTCCGGTCTGCGGCTGCATGGTCGCTCCTCTTGACGCAGGTGGGTACGGTACGGATGCAATGTCAGCGTGCGCGCCACGCAACCGGCTGACCTCGCTCAACACGCCCTGCCCCCCGCAGGGCCAGCATGCGCTGACCGCCCATGTGCACGTCGGTTATGCACGTCAACACGCGGCAGGTGAAAGGACAGACCCATGCAAGAAGCGCCCGTGCTGGTGGGCAGCCACCACCTGCCTGGCTCCCTGGCGGTGCCGTCTGGCGCGCGCGCGCTGGTGCTGTTTGCTCACGGCAGCGGCAGCAGCCGCCACAGCCCGCGCAACCAGCATGTGGCGCAACTGCTGCATGCGCATGGACTGGCCACACTGCTGTTTGACCTGCTGAGCACCCAGGAGGGGCAGGACCGCCATCTGGTGTTCGACATTCCACTGCTGGCTCGGCGGATGGCGGAGGCCATTGACTGGGCGGGCCGACAACAGGGCCTGACCCGGCTGCCGGTCGGCTTGTTTGGCGCCAGCACCGGTGCGGCAGCGGCCTTGGTGGCAAGTGCCTTGAGGCCCGGCCGGGTGCACGCCATCGTGTGCCGAGGCGGACGTCCAGACCTCGCCGGCGCGGCCCTGCCGGCGGTGACGGCACCCACCCTGATGATCGTGGGCGGAGCAGACCAGGACGTGCTGGACCTGAACGAGCAGGCCATCGCGCGGATGCGCGCGCCCACCCGCCTGAAGATCATTCCCGGTGCCACGCACCTCTTCGAGGAGCCCGGCACCCTGGACCGCGTGGCGCTGCTGGCGGCTCAGTGGTTCTGCGACCATGCACCCCAACGCTCGGCAGTCCGCACCGGCCCCCAGGCCAAGAGGGTAGAGCGGGAAACGGTCGAGATGTCCGCGGCGGCGGCGCCGTCGATGATGGAGCGGCGCCGAGGAGAGGAGCGGCGGCGCTGGCCACGGCAGGTTGCCAGCGGGCCTGCACGCCAGGGCCCCGCCACACCCGGGCCCTTCAGGGCCGGACGCTGAACTCCTGGCGTCTCTCGCGCCCCACCACCATGCCCAGGGCCTGCAACTGGCCCGCCAGGGCATTGAGCACGTCGTCCATCGTGAGGATGCCGGCCAGCACTCCATGGGGGCCGGTCACCGGCACCCGCCGCACGCCGCGGCTGCGCATGATGCTGAGCACGTCGTACAGGGTGTCCGTCTCCCTGACGCTGGCCACGGCGGCGGTCATGACATCGCCTATGCGCAGCGTCTTGGCATCGGCATCCTTGGCCACCACGGCCAGCACGATGTCGCGGTCGGTCAGGATGCCAATCGGCAGCCGCCCCCCGTCTCCCTGCTCCACCACCACGATGCAACCCACGTGGCGCTCACGCATCACGCGGGCGGCCTCGTCCACCGACAGGGACGGTGGCGCCACCACCACCTGCCGCGTGCACAAATCCCCCGCCGTGGCGGCTTCTCTCATCATGGCGATCTCCCAGGCTGCTTGAATGAAGCCCGAAGGATCGCGGGTGGAGGCACCCGGCAGGGTGAGGGTGCGCAGCTTGGCGCTCAGGTGCCGTAGCGGGCACAGCGCCGCCTGGCAGCGCGCGCAATGCTGGCAGCGTCCACCCCGAAAAACTCTCGCAGGGCGGCACGCGTGTCACTGCGGCCGAAGCCATCGGTGCCCAAGGTGACAAAGGTGCGCTCCTCAGGAAGGTAAGCGCGGATGCTCTCGGGCACAGCCCGTACGTAGTCACTGGCAGCCAAGATCGGGCCCTGGCTCTGCTGCAGCAGTTCGGCCACGTAAGGCGCGGCCGTGGAGGCGGCCTTGCCCGCGCCAGACTCGGCCGCGCCTGCATGCGGCTTGCCTTGTGCCGCACCATCTTCTTGCTCGCAGGCACGCTCCCAGGCCTGACCCTCGCGCGCCAGCTCACTCCAACTCGTGATGCTGAACACGCTGCTGGCCACACCTTCGGCGGCCAACAGACGCGCCGCCTTGCGCACCTCGGTGAGGATAGCGCCGGAACCCAGCAGCGTGACCTCGCCGAGCACTTCGCCCTCGGCGGCCACGCGCTCAAACAAGTAGCCGCCGCGCACCACGCCCTCCAGCGCCTGAGGCGGCAGGTCGGGCTGGGCGTAGTTCTCGTTCATCAGCGTGATGTAGAAGAACTCATCACACTCCTCCAGCAGCATGCGGCGCATGCCGTGGTCCACGATCAAGGCCATCTCGCCGGCAAAGGCCGGATCCCAGGCCCGACAGTTGGGGATGGTGGCCGCGACCAGGTGGCTGCTGCCGTCCTGGTGCTGCAGGCCCTCGCCGCCCAGCGTGGTGCGGCCGGAGGTGGCCCCGAGCAGGAAACCGCGGGCACGCTGGTCGGCCGCGGCCCAGATGGCGTCACCCACGCGCTGGAAGCCGAACATCGAGTAGTAGATGTAGAAGGGCAGCATGGGCAGGCCGTGGACGCTGTAGCTGGTGGCCGCCGCCGTCCAGCTGGCAATCGCCCCCGCTTCGCTGATGCCTTCTTCGAGGATCTGCCCATCCAGAGCCTCGCGGTAGCTCAGCACCGAGCCGATGTCCTCGGGCTCGTAGCGCTGACCCACGCTGGAGTAGATACCCACCTGCTTGAACAGGTTTGCCATGCCGAAAGTACGCGCCTCGTCAGCCACGATGGGCACGATGCGCGGGCCTATGCCCGGCTGCTTCAGCAAAGTGCCCAGCATGCGCACAAAGGCCATGGTGGTGGACATCTCCTTGCCGGCGGGCTGCAGGGCGAAGCCAGCGTAGTCGCTCAACGTGGGCACGCTCAGGGCTGCACCGGCGGCCGGTCCAGCGTCACGCGCCGGCAGCGGCCCGCCCAGGGCCTGGCGCCGCGCGTGGAGGTAGCGCATCTCGGGGCTGTCCTCGGCCGGCTTCACGAAAGCCAGCGTGCGCGCCTGCTCATCACTCAACGGCAGGTTGAAGCGGTTGCGAAAGGCGATGAGATCGTCTTCGTCAAACTTCTTCTGGCTGTGCGTGGTCATCCGCCCCTGGCCGGCCGCGCCCATGCCATAGCCCTTCTTGGTGTGGGCCAGGATGACGGTGGGCGTGCCGGTGTGGCGCGCAGCGGCCGCGTAGGCAGCGTGGATCTTCACCAGGTCGTGACCGCCGCGCTTCAAGCGGTCGATCTGTTCGTCCGTCAGGCCCTGGGCCAGGGCGGCGAGCTCGGGGTTCTGGCCGAAGAAGTGGTCGCGGTTGAAGCGCCCGTCCTTGGCCGCGAAGGTCTGCATCTGGCCGTCCACCGTGTCGGCAAAGGCGCGCACCAGGGCGCCGGTGGTGTCGCGCGCGAACAGGCCGTCCCAGTCGCTGCCCCACAGCAGCTTGATCACGTTCCAGCCCGCGCCTCGGAACAGCTTCTCCAGCTCGTCGACCACGCGTCCGTTGCCGCGCACCGGCCCGTCCAGGCGCTGCAGGTTGCAGTTCACCACCCATACCAACTGGTCCAAGCGTTCGCGCGAGGCCAGGGTCAAGGCGCTCATGCTCTCGGGCTCGTCCATCTCACCATCGCCGAACACGCCCCAGACCTTGCGCCCGGTGCAGTCCAGCAGCCCGCGGTGCGTGAGGTAGCGCATGAAGCGCGCGTGGTAGATCGAGCTGATGGGGCCCAGGCCCATGGAGCCGGTGGGGAACTGCCAGAAGTCCGGCATCAGCCAGGGGTGGGGGTAACTGGACAGACCCCGGGCGCCCTGGCGCGGGCCGGTGATCTCCTGCCGGTAGTGGGCCAGATCGGCCTCGCTCAAGCGCCCCTCCAGGAAGGCCCGCGCGTACACCCCCGGCGCGCTGTGCGGCTGAAAAAACACCAGATCACCGCCCTGGCCCGCCGTGCCCCGGGCGCGGAAGAAGTGGTTGAAGCCCACCTCGAACAGATCGGCCGCGCTGGCGTAGCTGGCGATATGGCCGCCCAGGTCGCCGTGGGCCGCGTTGGCACGCACCACCATGGCCAGCGCGTTCCAGCGCATCAGCGAGGCCAGCTTCTCCTCGAGGGCCAGGTCCCCCGGAAACGGTGGCTGCCGCTCCGCCGGGATGGTGTTGACGTAGGGCGTCACCAGTTCGGGCGACCAGCCGATGCGCGGGTCCCGCGCCAGCAGGGCCAACTGGTCCAGCACGAAGCGGGCGCGCTGCGCCCCGTGCTGATCGACCAGCGCCTGGAAGGCCTCGCGCCACTCGGCGGTCTCTGTCGGGTCTGGGTCAGGAACCGTGTCAGGGCTCGCGCCGGCGTCAGCCCGCACATGAGGGGCCGGCGTGACTGCCGAAGGGGGTAACAAGGCCTCGGCAGACGTGCTTTCACGGTCGACCAGAAAACGGGAAATGCCGGCATCACTCATGCGCAGGACTCTAGGCCGCCAGCAGCAAAACAGGTTGCCGAAGTAGGCTATTCATCGAACTCATTAGGCACAATATGCCGTCCAAATCTACTTCAGCAGCATCTTGTGCATCTTGACGCGATAGACCTGCGCATCCT
>Ga0315904_10012519_pt1 | contig 10708 bp, 16 predicted proteins | sample LakEriMetagenome_6_FD_203529 | JGI IMG/M metagenome (GOLD analysis project Ga0315904, IMG submission 203529) | Freshwater fungal communities from buoy surface, Lake Erie, Ohio, United States - Buoy 12 MA120 | ecosystem: Environmental > Aquatic > Freshwater > Lake | place: USA: Lake Erie, Ohio... | reverse complement strand
AGAAACTTTCAAAGTCAGATCCGTTCCATCGTCATTCCAAAGAAGAATAGAGAAAGTCGCATTTTGCTGAGAAAAACGCATCAACTCTTCGACGCTACTCACTTCAACTTCCGGATCAGCATCCACTCGGTTCGCATAGCAAGCGATTCTCTCGCTCTCGGGTTTAAAGAGCGACCAGCCCGCGTTGTACAGCGACTCGAAAAGATGTGGCAATCGCTCAATACGATTGCCGTCCAACTCGATCGCAACAAAAAAGTCGCCGTACATTCTTACTTCTTTCCAGGATCAGGGAAAATATGAACGTGGTCTTCTCCAAATTCAGCTATCGCCGCGTCGATAACTTCTTGAGGCGTTCCTTCCACTAAGTAGATTTCGATCGTTCCTTTGGGAATCTTCTTCTCACCTTGAGCGACGCGATCGGCGGCTCCGCGTCCAACGCTTTGTTCTGTCGGCGATTCCGTAACGACAACACTCACTTTTCAGTGATGGGGCTTTCCAGGTCTAGGAAATCTTTCGCATTCAAGTAGTAGCCAACGTCTCCCTCGTTACTGCCGTAGCAAACCACCAGAAAACTGCATTGGGAAAGTTGCTCTGGCGTGACGGAGAATGCGACCGTCGTGACATCGTCCGGCTGGCGATGATGAACGGGATTTGGCTGTAGTCGGGCCGAAACGATGTGTTCTCCCTTGGCACCAGCCATGCGGAGTTCAGCGTAGGTGAATTTCTCCAACCAACCTTCTTTCTTGAAGGCAAGCCAGACCTTGATTCCCGCATCTCCATTGTGGCGGGCGTGCATGGTGATGCCGTATTTCTCTTTAGCCGTTTCTTTTGACAAGGTGCCGACTGAAATCTCTGCAAAGCTGGAACTGGTAAGCACCGCGATGATGCAGAACCCGAGAATCGCGGGCAGTGCGCGACGTGACTTGCTCATGAGCCGATTCCTTGTGTTTGATTGAACGACAGAACGACTGCCGTAACCGGGCACGAACGGTAGACTCTGACTTCAGTTGCCGCGTAAATGAGTGCTCCGGTTCACGGCTTTGTTCTGCGACCTATCGGGCTTAACCGTGGGAGCTTCGCTTGCTTTCGCAATCGTAGCAGTTCCGACAGCAGACGAGTCCCTGTAAGGTGCTTATCTGTCTTCTCATTGAACTTCTCAACGAGTTGTTGAAGCTCGCGAGGCGATTGGCTAAGGCGGTCTGCCGGTACACCAAGGGCACTGTAGGTTTCCACTAGCACCTGGCGTTCATCGTCCGTAATTGATTCGAAGTTTCGGCGGATTTGGGTCAAGACCTCGTCAATGCGATTGCGAGGATAGACCTGATAAGTCCCGAGAGCATCGGGCACGCGAGTTGATGCTGGACCGTTCAGTAGGACAAAGATTGGTTTATTCCAAGCCGTCGCGGCCCCCAATTCGATCATCCCCATAGCATCGGGTACAGAATCCGGAGACACGATGACGATGAACGCATGACACTCTGCAAGCGCATCCCATATAGCCTTGCTAATATCCTGGCCTATTGGAACATTTGCGTCGTGAAATGGCTGAAGGCCTTCCGCCTTCAGTCTATCTGCAACATCTGCCGCAAACTCGCGATCGCGAGAGCTGTGAGAAACGAACACGTCGAAAGTTGATGTTGCTGTAGCCGTCATTTTGTCACCCGATGCTTCAATTCGGCTAGGTACTTGTCAAAGTCGTTGATGTGAAACGCCTTCTTCCCCTCAATTATATCGGGAATCGCGTCAAATGTCACATGGCAGAGTACCGGAACGATCCGGTAATCTTCTCTTCGCCCCCACGCGGCCCCAACCTCGATCAAGACCCATGGTCGCTCGATCGAGTCTGGCGTGAGCAAGACCACCAATTCGCGTGACACAAGGATTTCGGTACGTATCGACTGCGGAATGCTATCACCGCCATTGATGTCTCGATCATCGCGGAACGATGTCGCCCCGGTTGCTTCAATCTTTTCACAAAAAGTAGTTGCGATCCACTTGTCCGCTGTCGCATGGCTAACGAAAACTTGGTAGTCAGGCTTAGGTCGCGACCTCTTGGTCGCCGTCTTCTTCGTCGTTTTTCGTTTCGCCATCCTTCAAGGTCTCGAGTAACAACGAGTTTCGGGGTGTCGCAGAACATTTAATATTTAATATGCGGAATTTTCCATGACCCCGCAAAACCATAGTTTACCATAAAACAAACAAGGCCGCAGCAATTCGTGGACGCTAAATCCACTGGAAGAATGATCTTAGCTCATCAGGTGCCGCTTGGAGCTGGGCAGGATATCTTGAATTTGTGGTTTCTGGGTTATATGGAATTGTGTTTTTTCAGGATATGCAAGGGGTCCTCGGGGTCTGTCCCCGATTCGCATGGAATGATTTGCTGGCATGGATGACTACGCTGCTCAAAGGTGCCAAGCACCCTATGTTCGCGCGGTGGCCAAGACGATCGCAAATGGTGTCGGGATGACGAAAGTTTGGTTAGCTTCGCAGGGTGTCTTGAGTCTGAAAACCCTCTGGGCAGAACTTGCTCATCCTCGTGGAACCGCCTAGTGCGGACCCGCATGCTAGGTGGTGTGGGGAGGGTGCCCGGCAACGGGCATCCTTACCCGATTTATACATACTAGTGGTTCTCAGCCCGTCGAATCGTACCCCGCAAGTCTCAATACGATAGCAGCCACTTCCTCGACCGACTTTCCATCCGTATAGACAGTGTGGGTCGCAAGTGCTGAATTTGAAGAATGACATACAAACTTGCGATTCATCGCGATATAAGATTCTACAATCTCCTTCGACCGCTCGGTCTCGGTGTAACGTCGGCGGATTCTCTCGCTTAGAACGTCGATTGAGTGATCCACGTCTGCACACGGCAGTAGCAGTACAACATTCCTAAAATTCGATAACAGTTTCTGCAATTCACCGAAACGTCCTTCATCGGGGCAATATGAGTGGCTCGCCCCAAAATCAAATACTCCACCCGCAAAGTCATCGAGCATGACGCGCAATTCCTTGACGGAGAAGAAGTCTTCAGAATAGCTCAGTAGCGCCTCAAAACCTTTTGTGCGCAAGACCTCTGTTCCGTACACGAGATTGTACCCGTTCTTGAAGCGGTAATACCATTTGATGCGGTCAATGGGATAATTTAGAAGCGAAAGCGACCTGGCGACCGCGATGGCAACGCTTGATTTACCAGCACACATGGGGCCGATTAAGATTATTTCTTCACGCATTTGTCCCACGCCGTCGGATGAAACGTATTCAGCATCCTTGAAAACCCATCGAGCCCCGGAAATAGTGACGAATTTGTGACATTGGCAAAATACAACTGACATAGCCAATCTCTATGCAAAGCCCTAGGTATGATGTACTTTGTCACACCGTCGGTTCCGGGTGCCATTCCGTTCAGATTGTCCATAAACGAAATCTTGACATTACCTGGACAAATAAAAGTCCCTTGCTGAGCCGTCAGTCGGGTGTCACGATAGAATGGCGACATCGCACGGACCAACGTGAACTTATTCTGAAGAAAGAGTTCATTGAAACGCTCTCGTGCCTCTTCTTGAGTAGCTCTCCCGCGAACGACATTCATGCTTGATTCTGAAATCCCGTGAGCGTTAAACGCGGCCGAAGCTGATGATCGCAGCCAAGCGTTGTCGATGCTCCATACAGCGGCATCATCGGTAGCATGCTCGATGGCAAAATACGTCGCGACGAGAATGGAGTAACTCCAGTCTAGAAGGCGCGTTGGCGCACCGTGGTGTTGCATCAATGCGAGCCAACGCAAATAATCGTCATGCAGGATCTGTTTTTGAGAGTGTTCATGGTAGTGACGAACAAACAGAAGACGCAATCGCTTCTCTCGGTCGTCAGCATTGTCGAGCGATCCATCGTGTCTGAGACACGATCGTTCGAGATTGGTCTTCAGGTCCCACGCTGCGTTCGACTGCCCGCGGTACAGGGTTTCGGGACGCTGAAACTGGAGCAAGTCCGACCAGCTCAGGACAGTTGTGGTGCGAATTTTAGGTCTCCAATTGAATGCATAACATATAGTACGCGGAATTTACCATAACCCCGCAAAACCAAAATTTACCATAAAACAAACAAGGCCGCAGCAATTCGTGGACGCTAAATCCACTGGAAGAATGATCTTAGCTCATCAGGTGCCGCTTGGAGCTGGGCAGGATATCTTGATCCTCGGGGTCTGTCCCCGATTCGCATGGAATGATTTGCTGGCATTGATGACTACGCAGCTCAGAGGTGCCTGGCACCCTACGTTCGCGCTGTGGCCAAGACGATCGCAAGTGGTGTCGGGATGACGAATGATTGGTTAGCTTCGCAGGTGGAACCGCCACCGCACTCCTGTGCGTTGAACCAACGCGGCCGGACCCGCATGCTAGGTGGTGTGGGGAGGGTGCCCGGAAACGGGCATCCTTACCCGATTTCGTCGATTATCCACCGGCACACGATTCGAGTACAATGGGACAGTCGTCGAAAATCGTCTCGATTGGAGGTGGTAAAGGTGAGTCATCAAGTAGGTATCCCGGGCATTGTCCGCAATGGTGTGGTAGTTCCACAGTCGAATCAACCATTGCCTGAAGGAACCCACGTCGAAATTCGAATCGAACCCGGAGATGTTCCCGAAGGACTGAAGACAGAAATAGCAGCATGGGACAAGGCAAGCGACGAATCATGGAAGTGGATTGAGTCACTTGAGGCAAGTGAGCAATGACGATTGGCGAGATTCATTGGGTTGAGCTTCCAGATAGCGGAGGACGTGAACAAGCCGGACGGAGGCCAGCAATCGTTATGCAAAATGACGACTATGCAGGAAGCCTCCCGACGGTTCTCGTGATTCCATTGAGCACGGCCATGGCTGCCCTACGATTTCCCGGCACTGCACAAATCAAAGCCGAAAAGCAGTCTGGCTTGAGAACCGATTCGGTTGCTCTCGTGTTTCAATTGCGGGCAATTGATAGAGGTAGGATCAAGGAAAGGATCGGTGTGGTTGCTGAGGCAGAGATGGTTGACGTTCGATCAGAACTCGCCAAACTTCTTGGACCGTGACCTCATCGACGAACGACCCAAGCTCAGCGACCCGGCCCACGGGACGCTTCGATTGCAACCGCGACGCTCATGTCGGGTTCGCTGCAGCGTGTGGTTAGGCGACATGGGCTTTCTCACTCTGACTCAACGGGGGTGGAGGTCCGAGTTGAGGAGCGGAACGTCCGGCGATAACCGCAACCAAGAGTAATGCGTAACTAATGGCCCGCAGCACCGACCAGAGAATAGAGAGGCCAGAAAGAACGGAAGCTCGATGCGCAAAATCAATATCACCGCTCTGCATGACCCAACTCTGAACACTGGTCTGCACAATCGGGATGAGGATGCAGAGAATAAATGCCAAGCCGAATCCGAGAAGCGCCCATACTGCACCACGAGCCGTCTGCTTCCACCTAACGAGAATAATTACGCCAGCCACTAGGCAAACGAGGAGTATCGGTATCTGCATCGCAAAGGATGAGAGCAACATCTTAATCTGGTCTGTGCTGTTCATAATGTCTGAATGCGTGCGAAGTCGCCTAACATATAGAATGCGGAATTTACCATAACCCCGCAAAACCACAGTTTACCATAAAACAAACAAGGCCGCAGCAATTCGTGGACGCTAAATCCACTGGGAGAATGATCTTAGCTCATCAGGCGCCGCTTGGAGCTGGGCAGGATATCTTGAATTTGTGGTTTCTGGGTTATACGGAATTGTGTTTTTTCAGGATATGCAAGGGGTCCTCAGGGTCTGTCCCCGATTCGCATGGAATGATTTGCTGGTATTGATGACTACGCTGCTCAGAGGTGGCAGGCACCCTACGTTCGTTGCGGCGGCTATTAAGGAACATAAACAGGCCACCATCGCCTACATCATGACTCAGATCGTTTTTGATTATACCAAAGAGCCCATCGAAGCTCTTGCGCATATCGATTGGCTCCGAATTCAGATAGATTGGAACCAGTGGGCTGATTGAAAGCACCTGTTTTAGGCAACCTGTTTGACGATCGCGCTGATGGAGTCCACTGCTGTGACGGGGACCAGGATCGAGATGCCCGACGGGAGTTTGATCTCGATGGAGTCTTTCTTAGGTTCAGAGGTTTGAACGCGCAGGAAGCTACTTTGTTTGGGCGACGCTGCGAGTTTGCGCTTCCACTGGTAGAAGGAAGTCACAGAGCAGCCGATCGACTGGCAGAACTGCGCGACAGGAAGATTGGATCGCTCGCACTGCGCGATACGCTCGGCCCAAAGCTCAGCGGTACTGGGGGATGATAAACGGGACATAAGCGGGATCTCCTTAAAAGAGTCGGGATAGAAAAAAGGGTGCACCTTGAATCTACCCGCTCAAAGCCCCGCGCAGAGAATCTAGATTTCACGCCCGTGTACGCTTACGGATTGGCTGTGAATACCAGCAGCGGAAAAGTCTCAGACTTACCGATCATTACGAGTGAACGCAGCAGCTGCCGGCAATCATTCACAGTACGGTTCCTGCAAAATAACGTCTGGCATAAGCGGGCCGCCGCGGTTGATGCACCAATTCAAAACGCGTTGTCGGCGGCTCCGCGTTCATGCGGTTGTTATGCCCCGTCGCATTCATGTCGATCGAAGTTCATGCGGCTCTACTCGTTCGAGAAACCTTGACTCTTTTACTTCAGTCTCGCTCAGAACTGTGGCGTGAACGTTAATGCCGACCGAACGCGCGATTTCATTTGATACTGGGCGAAACCGTGCGTAAGCATCCTCTGGTGGAACCAACTTGGAGTCGTAGATGTAAAGAATATCGATGTCGCTAGGGTGGCTGCGGTAGCACGCGGAACCGAATAGGAAAACGCGTGAACCATCAGGAAGATTTTCGACGCTTTCGACGGCGTTCCTCACGCTCATCGGCAGTGATGTATTTTCGGATGTCATCGCTGTTTAACGCTCCCATGAAATCTGGCATTTTAAAAACAAACACGCCCGTCCGGTCTGCGAAATTCCGCCAGTCGAGTAGAACGTGATTCCAGTTGCCGTTGTTGACAATCATCTGTACGCCTGCGAATTCCTTGATTATCGCGTACGCGGCAGCCTCTCCAAGATGGTATTCTTCAACGAACACGATGTTCAGATCGGAGAGTTCCCCAGTCCGGACAATCGAGAACTGGATATCGTTGTCGCGATCGAATGACTGTACCGATGTGTGCGTTGAGAGCACCTGCTCGATGAAGCAGATTGCCGAGTATCCGACGTTCCAGTTGTTTTGACCGTTCATTGTTCAAATAGCTCGCCGAAAGCGTTTGGGAAGCGAGGCACTCCTTCCACTGGATTTGTGCAATTTGATTCGAAACCCTCAGCGTGTTCGACGAATTGGCACGCGATTGCGTACTCGGATGCATCGAAGTGATGTTTGTTCGCGTGGATCGCGAGAATTATCTTACGATTATTTGGCACGACGAAAGACAGTTTACGAAATTGCCAAATATGACCTGCTGAGCTATTCGGATTTCGTTTTGCCTCCTTGCTTTCCGGACCGTACGTCGACCAGCACGTCTTGTTTTCGATCAGTAGGTTTTGGATGTATGCCTCAAGGCCATCGCGTTCTGGGAATATAGGTGATGCGAGCGACCGTTCGACCGATCGTTCGTGGTCGGCTTTCCATTGTAGTAGCATTTCTTCCGTAAACCGTCCTTCGGGAGCCTTGTCAACAATCGTGTGATGCGTTGGGCAAAGAAGGATCAGATTCGCGTAGGAATCGTCGCCGCCGCCAGCCTTGCCGCGGGGGCCTTTTTCTCCCTTCGCGATTACGTGAGCCATCTCGCCGACGACGGTTGGGGCGTCGAGATCGAGAAACGGCAGGCAGTCAGTGTTGCAATCTGGATGGGAGCATAACCCAGCCGCCTTGCCCCAAAGCCGTTTGATGTCAGATTCCGAAATGGCCATGGTTTAAGGGCATAACGGTTCCAATCACCCGGTCGCGGCCAAGTGATATGGTTTGATGAGGACGCCCGATCCGCGACTCGGGTGCATTGGATTGTTAGGTGCTCTTATTCCATTTTGCACGTTCCATTTCGTAGAAGTCGAAACCTTCTTGTCGCTGCTTCTGCATGCGCATAACCAATCCGGGAAGGTCCGGAAAAATGTCATCTGGGTCAATCCAGTTTTTCTCGAGCGATCCCTTCATTTGGTGCTTAGTTTTCTGCGGGATCACAAGTTTTGTAAGGAGGGATTTTCCATGATGTCGCTCAACAGCTTCGATGTATTTTCGGTGATCCCAGACCAAGTCACATTCGTCGTAAGTAGCGTAAACCATAAACAGGCTTTTTTGCGCCTGAATCCGGTTTTCAATTACCGGCGGTTCCAGCAACACCAAAAAGCCCTCGTGCTCGGAGATTCCAGATTGACCACTAGGGATTGCTCCCGGTGGCGACGATGCAGTCGCACTACTGTTGCTGAAAACCATCGGCTTCGACATTTCAATCAGGAAAGACAGCTTGTCTCGCTGGATGCAGGAATTGAGGGCGGCGATCCGGTAGCCACCGTTATCAATTCGGCGCCCGAGAGGCGGGGGAAATGGGAATTCAGAAACATTGAGACAGTAGATCGCAGAATCACGGTCAAGATGATTTGAAACTGCAAAATAGCACGCAACAAATATGTTCTTTGTCCAGTCAAGAAGACGTGTAGGAACGCCAAAGTGTTGCGCTAGAATGATGCGATGCCAAGGGTCGTTGAATTCCCATGAATCCGGTGCGTATCTGCGACCAATTCGATCAAATTCTCTGTAGACATCACGTTCAACTTCGGACATCCAAGAACCATCATTCAGACCGTCCGGTGGAGGCGAATAGTCTTGGGTGCCGCGATAGAACGAAGGTACCAGATCCCATGACGCGTCGGATTGGCCGCGGAAGCACCGAAATACATCGGTCGACAATCCTTCATGGAAAGTGACGAGCTCGTTGATGTCCTGAATCTCGATTCTGTCCATTCAGAGGAGTTCTCCTTGCACCTAACGCCCCCGATGACCGAGCGGGCGCAAGTAAATTTTCCATCAGGAAGCGGTCGATCCCCCGCTTCGGTCCATCGTATTGTTCGCCGACTCCGCTCGTGCAGGTACAATAGCATCTTTGGAATCCAATCGAAGCGTGTACCACGCATACCCAGTATAGTAGATGCCAATCACGATAACGAAAAGCCCGTCTACGAGCACAAGTATCCATGAGCCGTTGATCACATCGCCAACTGTTTTTCCAACAAGGAATGCCGAAAGTAACGCACCAAGGACGAATACGTAGAAATATTTTACTGTGCCGAGCAAACTCGGCCGTTTTTTCCAATAGAATTCGCTTTCGCGAGAAAACGAGGCCTCGTCGGAAAGCCCAAGGGCGTCGCGAATGTCCTTCTCGATTGCACCAAGATAGGCGTAATTACGGAGGACATATAATGAGCGGTGAAAGAGGTTCACCATGAGAAAAAAAACTACGGTCAGCAGGATTCCTTGTAGCAAGGCAAAAGGAAAACTGTTGTGTAACGTTGCAATTCTTTCTTTGTCTTCAATGCCAAGAAGCTTTGCAATCCAATCGACAAGAAGCGGATTTGTGTCGGCAGGGCGATACGTAAGTAGAGTTGCGACCGCAATAACACCGATCAGTATTAGAAACGTTCTGTTTCGTTGTTCCCAGAGTTTGTAGGTGAGATCGTAAGTCTGCTGATAATGGTCAGCCAACAACTCGTTCTTATCTGCCATGTGATTCTGCCTGTTTCGGCGAACATATAATATGCGGAATTTACCATAACCCTGCAAAACCACAGTTTACCATAAAACAAACAAGGCCGCAGCAATTCGTGGACGCTAAATCCAGGGAAGAATGATCTTAGCTCATCAGGTGCCGCTTGGAGCTGGGCAGGGTATCTTGATCCTCAGGGTCTGTCCCCGATTCGCATGGAATGATTTGCTGGCATGGATGGCTACGCTGCTCAGAGGTGCCAAGCACCCTACGTTCGCGCTGTGGCCAAGGCGATCGCAAGTGGAGTCGGGATGACGAAAGCTTGGTTAGCTTCGCAGGTGGAACCGCCGCCGCACTCCTGTGCGTTGAACCAACGCGTCCGGACCCGCATGCTAGGTGGTGTCGGGAGGGTGCCCGGAAACGGGCATCCTTACCAGATTTAGGCGCTTTATCATTTGTCCGGCGAGAAAAGCGTGAACACTCGCATTCGATCCAATTCAACCAGGAGGATTTCTTTGAAATCGCCGCGCGTGGTTTCACTTCGAACCTCACGAATCCATCCCTCAATCACATCGTCATCCTCGCCAGAATAATCTCCACCGAAAACAATCACCAACGATCGATTATCTGAATATTTCTTGCATTGCTTCTTTTCAATCATATCGATTATGACGCGTGGGAACTGAAGATGATCATCCACGTGTTGGAAGTACATGGCAGGCGACTGGCCACCCGACGCAATGTAAGCGTACACGGGCCTGAAATCTGGATTCCCTGCGCGGGGCTCTGAGCGGGTAGATTCAAGGTGCGCCCTTGTTTCTATCCAAGCTCTCTTAAGGAGATCCCGCTTATGTCCAATGTTACTTCCTCGAAAGCGGCCCAAATCTGGGCCGAGCGTATCGCACAGTGCCAGCAGTCGAACCTCTCGGCACCAAAGTTCTGCCCGTCGATCGGTTGCTCT
>Ga0315904_10012516_pt1 | contig 10709 bp, 28 predicted proteins | sample LakEriMetagenome_6_FD_203529 | JGI IMG/M metagenome (GOLD analysis project Ga0315904, IMG submission 203529) | Freshwater fungal communities from buoy surface, Lake Erie, Ohio, United States - Buoy 12 MA120 | ecosystem: Environmental > Aquatic > Freshwater > Lake | place: USA: Lake Erie, Ohio... | reverse complement strand
GCTAACGCAATAGGAGTTGTAATCACAACCTTTTAATCGTATATTTGCTCAAACACAAATAACATGAAGGACATTGTAATTACCCCAGAACAAATGAAGCAGCTCGATGCTTTTATCCAGGAGATGCCTGTTAAGTATGGCATTCCCCTGATCAACTTTTTCAACGAGATCGCTAAGGCGCAGAATGAAGAAAAAGTAATGGAAGTTGTGGAATAACATCTTGCTGTATAGCAGTATCTTAGCGAAATGGAATTAAGTAAATACGCAACATTGCAAGAGTGTATTAAGAGTACTACTGCTTCAAGACTTGGGATTGATAACACTCCTGATTTTGAGGTTAAAGAGGCTCTTAAAGCTGTGTGTACAAAAGTGTTTGATCCATGCCGAGAGTTTGTTGGCGGACCGTTGGCTATATCTTCCGGGTATAGAGGACCTAAGTTAAACAAGGCTGTTGGCGGATCAAGGACAAGCGAACATATGCTAGGTCAAGCCCTTGACATTGACTGCGATACTTTTAAGAACGGAACTAATGCCGATCTATTCCATTTTATTAAAGATAACCTAGAATTTAATCAATTGATTTGGGAATTTGGAACAGATAAGAATCCAGAGTGGGTTCATGTTTCATATTCAAGACTTCATAATAAAAAGGAGGTTTTGAAGGCTTCGAAAGTCAATGGTCGAACCGTATACACCAAATGGAAATGAGCAATCACCAACAACAAATAGCGGAAGGGGTAACAGGCACAGTTAGTAGCATTTTATTATCAGTTCCAGCTTGGATGTTGGACGTTGAATTTGCACTAAAGATATTTTGTCTATTGCTGTCAGCAGCAGCTTCTATCTTCACGATATACAAGATGTCTAAAAAGAAAAGATGAAGTGGTTAAGAAGTGTTTTCAGTAACGAGAGTGACGCAAGCTCTAAGAGAGTAGCATCTATTCTAGCGTTATTGGTTTGTATTAACCTATCTTACATTGGAACTTTTACAGAGTATAAGACGCCTGAGTATATGTATGACGGCCTCCTTATTTTAGCCGGTGGTGGACTTGGTCTTACAGTTATAGAATCTATATTTACAAAGAAAAATGACAAAACAGGTCAAGGAACAGATTAAGGCGGCTGCCATAATTTTCGTTGTGATTATTGCAGGTGTGCTTGTTCAGGGATTATACATCCGAATGAAACAGGCGGAAGATGCCGTTAAAGGCTACGAAAGAAGGTCGGATAAGGCTAATCACACAATAGACTCTTTAAGTGGATTAAACGCCGAAAGAATGGCTCAGATAGAAGTTCTGAGAGAGCAGCTAGAATTTAATAAACAGCAATATGAAGCAAACATTAGTGCTATTGATTCTCTTGATAGGAATGGGCTTCGCAGAGCCATGCACAATCTACTCGCAAGCCTTACAGACGAGAGATACCCTGGTCAGTCTAACGACTAGCGAGGTTAGGGCCCTTCTAAAATTGAAAGCCGAAAGAGATTACCTATTCAAACAGGTGTCAGTACTTACGCGAAACGATAGTATTAGTCAAATGATTATGCGTGACCAAAATAAATCCATAGACGAATGGAAGATGATAGTGGTTGAACGCGATAGAACAATTGAAGAGCTTAAAGGAGATATAGAAACGCAGACGAACCGTAAGAAGTTTTGGCGCACCACTACTCTTGTTGGCCTTCCTTCTGCACTAATTGGAGGTATACTGATAGTTCTGCTTTAGCCTCCCTGATATAGCGTTCCTTTAGATTATCATATAGGTCGAATACCTTTTGCCAGTCACAATCCTTTTTAAGAAGCTCCGGCTTGGTCATGCTGTGCCAATCGTCATGGTATTCACGTGATACGAAGATGATGTTGTCGGGGTTTAACCGGTACTTGGGATAGGCTCCCTTGCCTAGGATATGGAAGCAGATGTAGTGGGAGAACTCTAGTTGATCACCGGATACAACACAGGTATGTGGTCGCTCCTCCCATAGCTTTTGGAATAGTTCCATTTCTCCTGTCGGCTTCCGAACTTTTGAGATGCCGCTTGACTTCTTCTTCTTATCGGGGCGATAGTACTTACAGAACTTCTGATTGAATGTAGTGCAGTGGCACTCAGTATTTTGACATTTCATAGGTAGTAAAAAAATAAAGGGGCGCTTACAACACCCCTCTATCTAACCAATAAACTAAATAAACTTATGAGAATAAGTGGGACAAATATATACCATACTACTTGTTTGCACAAGCATATTGTATGTTTTTAACAAATTCTTTTAATCGGTTGCTGTCACTCCATGATATACTTACATCATCACATAGAAGAATGGTCCAGAATCCGTCTATCTCATCGCTTAACTCTTTTGTTATTAGATAGATAGGAGCGAACTCCTCGTCGGTGCTAATCATCAATTCATAAAAATAGGATAGCCCTACCGTTTCCTTCTTCTCGAAGCCTAGCTCATCTAGGATTTCATCTGTGATTCTCATGGTGTTTTATTTCCAAAAGTATAATTTCGGAAGCCGCCTAAATTCATTTTTTACCTAACTTTTCCTCAACCTCTTTAAAGATATCTATACCTTCTGTAATGTCTTTAAGAGCTTTGGTGTATCCTCCTGCGAATAGAGCTACGAATAGTTCTCTATCAGCTTCAGGTACGTTTAACTTAGTTAATTCCTCGTTAGCAGTTCTAACGATGATTTCGTTGAGGAGTGTAGCCTCTTTTTCAGTGATTTCCATATATTATATTTTCTAAATTAGGTTTCTTATAATTGTTTGACTTCATTACCTTTCCGGCTTCGTTGTATATCGGCATGCCGTTCTCAAGCTTTGACATATTAGACTTGTGTATCTCGTTGAAGAGCGCCTCCAAATGATCCTGTAGACCATGACGAATAGCCATTCCAAGAAGAACGTATAGCATATCACCGATAGCGTCAGCGACACCAACAAGATCATTTGCAACACAAGCATCACCGTACTCGCCAAGTTCTTCACGAAGTAGGTTATATTGTAGTTCATACTCCTCCTGTTTAATAAGTTGTGGTTTGATTCTAATAGGTAGGTTGAACGCTCTATTAAATCCTTCTACCTTATGTGAAAGGTTCTGAAGGTTGTTCATTCGGCTTCTACGTTTGAGATAGAGTGCTGAGTCTAGCAGCTCCTCATAGAGATGTTGATCCCAATCCATAGGTGATAAATCTGTTCTGTCTACGGTAGTGCCGTACTCAGCTCTTCCCTTTTCCTCGCGGCTTTCTAGGTCTGCGATTACTGATTGCAATGTCTTGCTGTTCATATTGTATGGTATAAAATTCAAAACTCCAGAACTCCTCTCCCTTAGGGACAAGAATCTTCTTAACGTAAAGTTCCATGATAATCTTATCATTGAATCCTAGACGCTTTTGTAGGACATCTATTGACATCTTGATACAAGAGTCGACGTCCTGAGCTCTATTGCTAAACCCATATTCTAAACGAAGTCCGATAGGTCCTTCGGGTAGATTCTCCTTCTTTATAATGGCCATAGAGTGGGCCTCAAAATCTATATACTTCTTAGTCTTAAACCGCCTACCACCACGATACGCAGTGTTAATTGATATTGGTTTGACATCTACACGTTTCATAGGTGGCGTTTAAGTATAGCCTTTATTTGGGCCCTGGCATCAACATGTAGTGCGGATGGTATATACTCTTCTACTATCTCTTCGAGGAGGCTTTCAATCAGATCATTTTGGGAGCCGACGAAAGATAACCACTCAGGATGAATAAGATGTACATGACCAAGAGAATCCTTAACAACTGCTACGGTATCCTCTCCCACTCCATTGGTTTGTGTTCCCCATTGCAAGAAGGTTCCGTCCTGACCTCTAGTGAAATCAATAACGCCTTCACTATTGTGATAATCCTCCTGTGTATAGAACCGTACCTTCATGTAATAAAAAACCCGATGCAATATACACCGGGTTTAAGTATTAAACAAATATAATTTTATACGCCTGATGGAGATGTAGCAGGAATGTTATTGTCATAAACTCTGAATACATGAACTTTGTATATAGATACATAACCATTTGGATTAGGTCCATCGTATTTTATAGCATAATCAATATCATACTTTTCCAAGTACCACCAAACGCCAGTACCTGATCCATACTCATTATAAAATCCATCAATCAACTCGAACTGAACAAAGCTTAGTGCTGATTGAAGCATACTAGACTGAGTCCCGGCTGTTAGCTCGGTATTTTCATACGGTGTAGAATCAGTATAGGTGAATGTGAATCTTTCTGGCGTACCTATTAACACAGGCGCGTCAAGATTGTTATTTATTAGTTGGTAGTTACCAAGTTCTGTAATTTTCATTGTCTTTTATTTTAACAGTTCCAAGCACGTAGGCTTTTATTAATTCTTGAGTTAGGATCGTTGGCTGTTTTAGCTGACGTATTCTTCTTCTTGTGACCTTTCATTCGGGCACAAAAACTTTTTCTACGACCCTTATCCTTCTCTGATTTAGGATTAGGGGCAGGAGCCTTTAGGTTTCTACCTTCAACAGCGTTAATCTTCTTACGGCCAGCAGCACTTAGACCACCCTTAGGATTTCTATCCTTAGAGGTTAGCTTAGCAGTTCTACCTGTAGGAGTCTTTTTAGCCGCCATTATTAATACATTCCAGGATTACCAATTCCTTTAGTCATTCCAGGAGAACCAGCTCCCATTCCGCCCATTGGAGGTTGCATTGGAGTTTGTTGTACTGGAGGACGCATCATAGGCTTCTTAGCAGGTGCTTTAGAAGCAACCTTCTTAGCAGCCTTTTTAGCAGCTGACTTCTTAACTACTTTCTTAGCAGCCTTTCTAGGCGCAGCTTTCTTCTTTGGTGCTTTCATATTATTTATAACCGCAGTTGCCTTTTTTAGGTTTGTTGCTTGATGATGCTGACGGCTTATTGCCTGGTCTGATGCTCTTAATCAGAGCGTTAGGAGTTACACATGCTTTCATTGTGATAAATTTTAAGCTAATGTACGTAACAATATCAGGTGAGCATTTAACAAATCAGATATTTTTACACCATGCTATTGACATTGGTATAATCCTGTGTATATTTGCTTCGATTAAATAACTGAAAACGAACAAATCCCTGCATCAGCGAGTTATTTAATCTGGTGTATGGGATTTTCTTTTTTTAAGTCTTGGTTTGCTACACCTTCGTGCCGAATGAAACAGTAGCCTCGCCGGTTGAAACAGTCAGGCAGACGTGTAGGGTAACGGAAGTAATACAGCCGTACTGGTAACAGAGCCACTCATATCTCTACGCGTCGAGAAATAATAACAAGTTTAAATGACAAGTCAGGACCAAGCACTTTCCGTTGTCAGCCAAAGCGAAAGGCGAAAACTCACCGATAGCATGTAATGGTATGAAAAGTATGCGTAATACATAGCACTTTTTGTACCTGCTCGTGACTCAAATCTACCTCTAGCATATTATATTTGTTAAAACAATACAACAATGGCTAAAGTATCTAATGTAACTACATTTAAAAAGAAACCTAAGGTTAAGAGACCAGGTGTACATGCAAAGACCAAATCCTCAAAGAGTAAAGGTGCAAAGAACTATGTTAAACTTAATGTTGGTCAAGGTAAATGAAAAAGGAAATGATTAAAAGAAAGGATGGTAGTACATCTCAAAGGGGTCTTTGGGATAACATCCGAGCTAAGAAGGGTTCAGGGAAGAAGCCTACTAAAGCGATGTTAGATCAGGAGAAGGCTATCAAAGCTAAAAAAAAGAAGTAATATGAGAAATAAATTGGCTGGAAAATCTACAGGAACCAGTAAGTCTGCTAAGAGTTATGCAGCAAATCCTGAGAGCCGAAAGAAGAAAAAGGAGTATGATACTAAATATCATTCTACACCTGAGCGTAGAGAGTATAGAAGTGGTTTGAATAAAGCCAATAGAAGGGCAGGTACTGAAGGTAATGGTGATGGTAAGGACATGAGCCATACCAAGTCGGGCCGTACAGTAAAGGAAGCCGCTTCAAAGAATCGTGCTCGCAATGGAGCTAATGGTAAAAGTACCAAGAAGGGATAAAAAAAATGGGGCATCCACGTTTGGACCGCCCCACTTTAACGATGAGAAACTGTGCTACTCGTAGATAGCGTCTATTAGATCAGAGTGGATGTAACCTACGTTAACGCCGTTCTCTGATGCTATTGTCAACTTTTTAGGGTTGAACACAATAACCTGTCCTGTTGTAAATCCTGTTACGTCAGGCCCTAGTTCTATAATTTTACCCATTGAAGATAGTTCCGGCTTCTCATTTGTGTGGATGGCCGAACTACTCTTATCGATGTAGATGGGTGCTAACTTAATCATTCCTCCTGCTGGTGTCATGCTTTGTGATTTAATGGGCGGATGAAATACTTTTCCATCTCACCGTTGTTATACATTTCTATTAATCTTGTTATGTCGGGTAGTTTGTAGTAGTCGGCTTTCGCAAGTTGCTTGGCGAACTCATCTGTTGCTCGTGTAACATCGGGCATCTTCACTCCATCTACCTCCCATAGTGCCTTAATAACAAGGCCGTGTTCCTTTTGAATGGTATCTACTAGTCGCTTGAGTAGTTGTTTTGTCTGCTTGGTGTAGAACCATTTGATTGGCTCACATTCATCAGCCGCATAGATACCTACCTGTAGCCACATGATAAGGTTCAACACCTTCATCTTTTCCTCTTCCGTCATAATACTATTTATTTTTAGAACCTAATGGACGTCCTGGACCTCTCTTTTTTTGCGGAACTGCACGCTTAACAGGCTTCTTAACCGACTTGTTCTTCAGGTCAAAGAACCTACCGCGCATTTCGATATAGGTGTCTATAAGACCGCTATGTCTGTACTCTAGTTCTTCAAGCATTTGGCTTGTCTGTCTGCCCCAAAAGTATTGGAATACGTTTGTGATGATTGATAATACTGCTAATACTATTGCTGTTGTGTGTATCATTTTGCTAAATTTTTAAGTTTTCTAATTGCGTTTCTTTCGTTGAGTGCCAGTATGTATAGGCAGTCATTTTCCATTGTTACCTTGCGGCGTCCATGCTCATCGGTTTCATACTCCGTGCAGATGGCTAGCTCGGTTGTCTTGGTGTTGTACCGGAACAGCTTGTGTCCCTTGTGGATCGTCATCGACCCCATTAACTTTTCTTGTTCATCCGACATCTTCTTTGAATTTAATTAGTTTATCTTTAGTTACCTTGACTACCTTCTTGTCACCATCTATACTAATGTTATCCATCATGTATATGTCAGTGACTTTTGCGTAGCCGACAAAATCAACTTCTCCCTTATCAACATGTGTTAATACGACAAGGTCGGCATCAATCTTCTTTGCTTTTGATATATCAAGTTCAATACAATCATCACCTGTGATATGAAGGCTAATGCGCTTTTCATTAAACACTAGGTGATGATCGAATTGCTCCTTCAGGGAGTCGAAGAAGATGTTCTTCCATTTAGCGAAGGCGTACCCGGCTATAATTTCATTAACATCCCCTTCGAGGTTAAGGTACAATCTGTTGGACATCATTAGGTAGCACGTCCCATGCTCTTGTGAATCAAGTGTTACTTTCATCTGTATTTATTTGTTTATGTTTACGGAATATGGCGCGTATGTGATGTACGTTCAGACGTACACCACTATACACTAGGCCTTCAATTTCTTCTAGAATCTGGTCAATCATAAGTCATCAAAGATTTCGTCCTTAGCCTCATGCTTCTCAACGAAGTCAACGTCCTGTATTTCTACACCGCCATCCTCGTTGATGATTGCTTTGCTACCTGTAGATAGTTTATCATCTACCTCAACAGCCATAGCTATCTCAGGCACACCCTGCTTAGGTACTGTCTTGAGGCATTGTTTGATAGCCGCCTTCTTATACATCCAGTCAGCTACGTCTGTACCATTATTGTAGGGACTAGACTGCGAACCTGCACCTCTGCTAATCTTCTTGATAGCATTAAGTTGGTTAGCGTCAAGTACCTCAATGATTGGGTCAGCACCCTCTAGCTTAACAATACCGTATGTACAGTACACCTCCTTCTCACGTTCCTGCTCCGGTGTCCTGTTCATAATCGGTGTGTGTTCGAGGATGACATCCATGCCTCGTGAATATCTGAATAGTCCTGCCGCTACCTCATCAGCATATACAACACCTGCATATACCGACTTAACTCGTGGGTTGCGATAGGCAATTTCTACTAGACCCTTGTAACCTACCTGGAACTGCGCCTCATTACCGTATGGAATGATGTAGGAGAATCCTGATGGTGTGTTGAAGGGTAGCTTTAGCTCCGCTGATAAAAGGACAGCCGCAAAGAGAGAGCCTCGGTCACAATTAAGTAGCTTAGGTGTCTTTTTTACTGCTGTCATAACAGACATAGCGAACTCGTCTGCTGTGATACCATACTTATTACCAACTAGCTTGGTGATGGTTTCTTCGTAGGCCTTAACTTGGCTCTCGAACTTTTTGATTTCTACTGCTTTGTTCATATTTAGAATTGATTAGTTAACTCGTCATTCTCTGCCTTCATGTAGGCAAAGTCGGGTAGATCCATATCCATAACACCTGACTTGTGGGTAGATAGGATGTCGTATTGTGCTGACCAATCGTTATTGTCTACGCACTGCTTGTGTAGATTGAGTAGTGATTGACAGGTAATCCAACCGACATTGATTGCTGATTCAGCTAGCATAAATACTGACGCAGCATATGGTGGCTCCTTCTCAACAACGATGAATAGGAAGCGTCTGAATGTATCCTCACCATGAATAGCGTTCAACCCATTAATATAGAACGCCGCCTGCTCATGATAACGGTAGTTCCATATAGCACGTTGAAAGTCGGTAGGGTGTGCTGAGATAGTTGTCTTGAGGTCGAACACAAGCTTAGATGCCGTGTTGTATCCGTCAGGCTTACCCTTACATAGAAGTCCGGTCATTGGGTCCGTCCATGTAATACCGTTCTCAATGGTTGCTGATGCAAGAAGTTTCTGCACGGCAGGGATACGTAGTACGTTGTCCGCCATGCCTTTAGCTTGGTTGTAGGTGTCGATGTCGATTACCATACGTCCGTGTCTAGCCGCCTCTTCAATAATAACCTGCTTCCAGAGTTTGTTCTCTGAGTTGCGGAAGTCGGCATCACGATTAGGACGCTTATCTACATCAAGGATAGTATATTCACTGTCCATGTTGTGTGGCTCAAGTACAAGGGTATGTACAAGAGTACCAAGCTTTTGAGCTTCGGTTGAATCCTTCTTGTTGTCTTGGTTCCACTTGAAATGTAGTGGGCTTTTGTGATAAAGCTTTAGCGCAGAGTAGTTTACACCCTCCTGTTCAAAATAGTTCATGGGTTATTTATTTTTTGCGTGATAGTGGACGGCAGGTCTAGCATGCCAGGCTTGTAGGTAAATGCGCAGAAGAAACGTGAAACATTGTATATCTCTGAGCAGTAGCGGTGTAGTACCTCAATCCAAAAGGCGTCATCTACTTTTGGAACGCCGCTAATAATCCTACGTAGTCTAACACGTCGCTCGTTAGCATCCGGTTCAAGAGCTACAAATAGTAGGTCGAAGTTCTTTGCATAGGGTAGGTACTTCAATGTAGTATCAAGCCCTGCCATGTTGAGAGCTTCGTACACACGAGCCTTTAGGTCATACGCACGTCTAATCTTATCGGCTCTTGTTATGCGCTTAGCAGCAGGAGCCTTAATTCTTTTAGCTGGTCTTGTCATTTTTGTTTTCTTGTTGCTCGTTCTTGAGCGATTAGTATTCTTATTAACTCCTCCCATTTAGTGACATCATCTTCGGTAAAGGTGAAGCAGGACTGTCTGAACACACGCATCATGCGTCTATAGTATTCAGGGAAGTATACCTGCGCTGTTCTCTTTGGATCTCTATCCTTAACACCGAACCAACGTACTACCTTTTGGGCTCTATTGAGTAGGTCAGCCTTCAAGCGATTCTATATCTACAAATAGATTTTGTAGTACTTCGCGGATAGCATCCGCCTCATCGTCTGTTATTGCACCCTTATGTACGATGCGATGCATCTTTGAACGCTCGATATCACACACACGTGCAATCTCAGATAGCGATAGAATGTCTATATTCTTTTGTAGGAACTCTATTAGTGTCATAGTGTAAAGATAGTATAATTAAATTTAATCATCAATTTTTCTGTAAAAGGTTTATCAACAATTTACCACATCTACGTTCTTAACTACGACAGCACCGTGTTTCATACGTTTCCATTGATCTATGTTAAGTCGTTTGTAGTACTTATTATTTGATACGTAATGTTGGCACGCCGCATAGTTAGAACTTCTGAATAGCGTTTCTTTTACTCCGTCTGCACGAGTTTCAAATACCTCGTACCATTCTTCTGGTTTGTTATTAAACATCTTAATTAGGGGTTTATTAGAATTATGTTCTTTAGGTAGTCTGTTTTATCTATTAGAGCTAACAAAAGGTAAGTGCCTGACAATCAACGTCAAGCACTATACACTTATGCTAGTAACCAATAAACAAAACTAAAACTTAATGTGTTGATTTATAGTCTTTTGTGATACCGTATAAGGCATCGTTCTCTTTACGTACCATGATAGCCCACTCATTGTAGTCTACCTTCGGTCTATTAATACCTTGTTCGGTGCTACTAAGCACGCAGATATACCTATT
>Ga0315904_10012514_pt1 | contig 10710 bp, 1 predicted proteins | sample LakEriMetagenome_6_FD_203529 | JGI IMG/M metagenome (GOLD analysis project Ga0315904, IMG submission 203529) | Freshwater fungal communities from buoy surface, Lake Erie, Ohio, United States - Buoy 12 MA120 | ecosystem: Environmental > Aquatic > Freshwater > Lake | place: USA: Lake Erie, Ohio... | reverse complement strand
GAATGGTCTTTATGCACGGCAGACGGGGCTGTGAATCCGACACCGGATATGGTCTTGACCCTGGCCGATGATCTTTCCAATGCGATTCTATGCTACAGTGATAATGTGTGTGGGCTTCAACCCAAAATTCTCTGGACGGCCCCATTTACGGGAGCTGTGCGGGTGTACTTGCATACACCCAATTGCGGCACGAATAGCACTTCACACACGGTTCGGTGGAGATGTGTGGCGTGTGCTCCTTTGCAGGCACCGGCCAATGATTTGATCTGCAATGCACAACCAATTTCATGCGGGCAGACCTTGGCCGGTTCCACGATTAATTCAACTGATACCGGCATAGCGGAGGGGGTGGCGAACAATTGCAGTGGAAACAATTTTAGCCCGGGTGTTTGGTATGTTTTCACCGGGAACGGACAGTCTGTTACAGCCTCGTTGTGCGCAACCATTTGGGATAGCTGGATACAGGTTTATTCCGGTACAAATTGCAATGCGATAAACTGTGTAGGGGGTGTCGATGACTCGGGTCCGGCGTGCCTTGGAAGCTCATCGGCATCCATTTCATGGAATACAACGGTGGGTCTTAATTATTATATTTTTGTTGCAGGCTACAGCACGCAATCGGCATTTAATATCACTTTATCGTGCTCTGCAACTCCACCTGGGGTTGTGGTAGCAAGTGATTGTGCCAATGCAGTGAATATTTGTACTAATTCGTCTTTTCAAATTGACCCAAATGGATCGGGCAATGTGGTAGAGTTTGTTTCGGGATCAGTTTCGAATCCTTCGATTAATCCTGCTTCTGCGAATACGGGTTGTCTGCTCAGTGGAGAGTTAAATAGCACGTGGATGATAGTAAACATTGCGAGCTCGGGTACCCTTGAGTTTTCGTTTGGTGCACCCGGAGGTTTTGGTTTTTTGGACTGGATTATGTGGCCATACAATGGCGCAACGACGTGTGATCAAATTCTTGCTGATCAGCTTCCACCGATTCGGTGTAACTGGAACTCAATCCCTGAAGGCTACACAGGATTGGCGACACCTTTGCCTGCGCTCGGACAGTCGGGTAATTTTGAGCCTGAATTAAATGTCACGTGTGGTCAGCGTTTTCTGATATGTCTTTCCAACTTCAGTTCGCAGACGACCTCTGTTCCCCTCAATTTTTTCGGAACAGCTACCATCAGTTGCAGCACGTTTACCCCGATTACGGTCAATTCACCCACTATTTGTCTGGGAGCTTCGGCTACACTCACGGCCAACGGAGGTAACTCCTATACGTGGTCGCCGGCAGCAGGGTTGAGCGCAACCACGGGAGCTACCGTGGTGGCTACTCCGTCAACCACTACAACCTACACAGTGAATGGTACAGGGCCTTGCGGCTCGGGCAGTGCCAGCAGCACCGTCACGGTGAACCCGGCTTTAACTCCATTATTCCCACCCATTGCACCGATTTGCCAAGGAGTCTCGTTTGCATTACCCACCACTTCATCCAACGGCATCACAGGCACATGGTCGCCTGCGGTCAACAACATGTCGACCACCACCTACACTTTCACACCCTCAGCCGGCTCGTGTGCCAACTCGGTTAATGTCACCGTTTCGGTTCTACCCGGGGTGGTTATCGAAGGGATATTTCATGATTAAGGGCATTAGCGCTAATTCCATTTTTTGATCCGTGTTTTTGTTAATTAGAACGTGGTTTTTGTTGTTTGGTCTATTTTTTTCTTTTGTTTAATCGAAAAAATTATTCATATTTCGTAGTAATTCTTGAATTCCTACTTATGTTTGTTAAGCACTTAACCGTGCCACTACCTAAACGAATATCCCCAGAGCAATTTTTTTGTTTTGGGAAATGGACCAACTACAACGTGAAGCCTACTTTTAAAGTAACTCCTCATTGCTTTGCCTTTATTGGCGTGGTCATCATGCTGTCTACGATAACACAAATTGCAGTTGCTCAAAATAACTGCTCCTCTGCTACGTATCCAGCTATTTTCGCCTCTTCGGCTATTGACGAAGATATTACCAATGTTACGGTTGGTGCAATGAATAACCCAAGTGTATGCGGTTTTCTAGCTCCTGGAGCAGGTTCTATTGCTTCGAGATACAGCAATTATACAGGCGCAATTGCTGGACCATCAGCCTCACCAGGTAGTTTGGTTCCATTTTCCTTGACCATGACAACTTGCGGTGGAAGTTTCAATAATTTCTTTCAGATTTATGTTGACTGGAATCGTGATAGTGATTTTTTGGATGCAGGAGAACAAGTATATTCACAACCGGCAGCTGTTGTGGGTAATCAAACGACGCCAGCAGGTAGTTTTTTTACAGTGCCCATTACAGCAACCATTGGAACTACAAGGATGCGAGTTGTGAATGTAGAAACCACGGTTTTAACCACGAATTACGCTTCAACGGCTTACACATGGGGGGAAACAGAAGATTATTGTTTCACTGTGATTCCAGCGGCTCCATGCTCCGGAGTACCCAATGCCGGAACAGCTACAATTTCGGCCTCATCAGGTTGTGCAAGCACAAATTTTACATTGTCCGCAAATGGTTTGTCTACTGATGCGGGTATAACGTACCAATGGCAATCATCTAGTTCCTCAACAGGGCCTTGGACGAATATTGCAGGTGCAACGTCGCCCACGTTGACTACTTCCACATCTTCGAATACCTTTTATCAATTGATTACGACATGCGCTAACAGTGGATTAACTAACGTCACGAGTACAGTGTCATATTCGGTGAACACGTGTCCTCTTACAATTACATTGACTGATTCTTTTAGTGATGGGTGGGATGGTGCTACCATGACTTTGAATGTCAACGGAGTGCCTTTTGCTGTAATCGGGGAGAATTTTACTGACGGAGCTTCTCAGACGATCAACTTCTGTTTACCACAGAATGCAAACTATTCTTTGGTATTCACGAATAGCGGAGCTTTTCCCAATGAGGTGGGAGTTAGCCTTACCGTTAACGGAAATCCGGTTTATCAACTTCCTTTTAATTCAGCCCCTAGTGTAGGAGCAGTGTTGTATACTGGCACAACCTGTCCATCTTCACCTCCTGTGCCGGTTAATGACTTGGTGTGCAATGCTACTACCATTTCATGTGGCCAGACACTTGCGGGAACTACAGTGGGTGCCAGCCTTTCCGGTATTTGGGAGGGTCAGTCTTGCGGAACAATAACCCCTGCCACCCCCGGGGTTTGGTATGTAGTAGCAGGTAATGGACAAATCATGACTGCCTCTCTGTGCGGTGCAGCTTGGGATAGCCAGATTCAGATATTTGCAGGGCCAAATTGCACCACCTTAACATGTTTTGGTGGAAATAATAATGGCGGTCCTGCTTGCGCTGGAACGTCGGCGTCTGTTCAATGGACCTCTGCGGTGGGTTTGAATTATTACATTTTTGTTTCAGGCTTAACCTCCGTCAGTGCTTTTAATTTAGCCTTGACATGTGCAATTCCTCCGCCCCCACCGGCAAACGACTTGGTATGCAATGCCACTCTCATTGCATGTGGTCAGACGATTGCAGGAACTACTGTGAACGCTACAATCACGGTTGCAAACGAATTGAATTCATGCACAATTAACAATACACAACCCGCCGTTTGGTATAGAATTGTAGGTAATGGTCAATTGATGACTGCTTCTTTGTGCGGTACAGCTTGGGATAGCAGAATACGCGTCTTTTCAGGTACATGCTCTTCTCTAACCTGTGTTGGTGGCAATAATGACTCTGGGCCCTCGTGCGGAGGAACTTCAACTGCCGCATCGCATCAATGGCTCTCGGCTGTCGGTGTTGAGTATTTCATATCTGTGTCGGGAACTACTGCAGCATCGGCGTTTTCTTTGGTTGTCAGCTGCCAAACGGTTTCGGGATGCTCAGGCACTTTTACCGACCCGGGACCCGGCGCCAACTATCCACCGAATCAATATGTAACAACGACTTACTGTCCTGGCAACGGTGGTCGTGTCTCTTTGAGTTTTTCTGCTTTTGATCTAGAGAATGGCTTCGATTATTTAACTGTTTTTGACGGCCCTAGCACTAGTTCCACTGTAATAGGAAGTTTCACTGGAACGGAATTATTGGGGCTAACCATATCGGCATCTAGTTCAAACCCAAGTGGATGTCTTACATTCTTGTTTGAATCGGATGGCTCGGGGAATAGGCCGGGTTGGGTGGCAAACTTATCTTGTTTGGCTCCTTGTCAGCTTATTCAATCTTCTTTGGTTTCTTCTAGTCCGGTGCAAACAGGCGGTGTAATTCGTATTTGTCAAGGTCAGTCAGTTACTCTAACCGGTGCAGGTTCGTTTTCAGCGAGTCCATTAAATGCGAACTACAGCTGGTCATTTAATAATGGAGCACCAGTTAGCGGTCAATCCATTACTCAGACTTTTAATACAGCCGGGACTTATCTGGCAAATTTGAACATCCAGGATCCTTCCGGTTGCAGAAATTCCAATCGATTAAATGTTCGCATTGAAGTTTCAACAACTCCCACCATATCGACTTCCAGTATGCCTAGTGACATTTGTTTGGGTCAATCATCTCAATTGAATTCATCGGTTACAATGACGCCCAATGTGCAAAGTTGTACACCTCCTTTGTTAGATCCAACATTTCTCCCTGATGGGGCAAACGTAAGCTATGAAGCACCAATTGTTGTCGACTGTTACAGTTCTAATCAGGTGATTCAATCTGTAAGTGACATATCGAGTATTTGCCTGAACATGGAACATTCTTCACTGGCTGATTTGGATATTCAAATACAGTGTCCAAATGGAAGCATTGCAACCCTATTCGACAACGCTGATGTAGGTTTATCATCGGCAAATTTAGGTCAACCTGTTTCTTCTGGCACCTTTGATTTAACTTTACCCAACCCATTGACGCCAGGTGTTGGCTCAGTTTATTGCTTCTCGGGTGACGGTGCTTTACCAACAATCGCTCAGTCTATTATAGCCGAGGGGGTATTTCCTGACTATAATGGACCGCAGCCTACTTATACCGATGAGTATGTTCCAGGAGGTGCTTCCCTTACCTACGAGGCTAGTGGAGGATTGACGCCGCTATTAGGCTGTCCGCTGAACGGCCAATGGTCCATTATCATTACCGATAACATTCGATATGACAACGGCTACGTCTTTAACTGGGATATCAACTTCACTAATGCAATTGCTTCCAGTCTCAATTTCACACCTACCATCGTAGGCCAAGGTTGGCAAGCAACTTCGGGTTTGACAACCACTACAGGAAGTTCCACTGCCACGGTAACACCTACGGTGGCCGGTAGCAACTGCTACACCTATTCGGTGACCGATAACTTTGGTTGCACCTACAATCAGCAGGCGTGTGTGAATGTGATTAATAACATAACGGCTACTGTGAATAGTGCCACTATTTGCAGCGGTGCAAGTGCAACCATAACGGCCACTCCAGTGCCGGCCGGAACATACAATTATGCGTGGACCGTACCCTCAGGCGCTACGAACCCAGGTAACGTTGCGAGTTTTAATGCAACAGTCGCCGGAACTTACACCGTGGTTATAAGCACCCAAACAACACCAGCATGCGCCAGCGCGCCGGCTTCAGGCACACTGACCGTTGGCGCTACTATGACCGCCACCAGCGTCGCTCCTAACGCAACAATTTGCTTGAACCAAGCGCTTAGCCCGAATATAGTATTTACCACCACAGGGGCAACGGGTATTGGGGCCGTGAATTTGCCTGCAGGATTAGTCGCAACTTTCGCAGGTAATGCCACTGCGGGCACAGTCACTATTAGCGGCACACCAACTTCTACCTTGGGCAGTCCGTTTGCATATAGTGTTGCTCTATCGGGTGGCTGCGGAACAGTGAATGCAGAGGGAACAATAACGATTAATAACCCGCCATCTGTTACCGCCAACTCTGTTAATTTTAACAGCGTCTGTGCGGGTCCTATTGCCTCGGAATCGGCAACTCCCACGATTACATTAACTCTTAACCCATCAACGGCAATTGCAAATTGGTCTTTATATGCCGGCACAACGGCTACAGGAGTTCCCATTCAAACTGGAACCGGTAATCCGAATTATGCTTTCACGAATAGTACTTGCAGTAATGAAAGCTACGTGTATCGTGTTATCCCAACATTGAATGGATGCAATGGCGCTCCGTTGGATATTAGTATAACGGTTAAGCCCAAGCCATTATCTTCATTTACGATTTCTCCCAATCCAATTTGTGTTGGTCAGACTGCTACGCTAACTTACACTAGTCCAACGTGCCCGACGTCTTCTTTTAACTGGCAAGGTAAATCGAGTCCCGCCAGCAACTGGACAACCTTGGCTGCGGCAGGGTTAAACCCCTCGACAACGAATGCTGCAACTTTAACTATAACCCCAAGCACAGCGGGAACATTTAAAATTAGGGTTCAAAGTACCGTCAGCACCGGTTGCACAGGCCCCATGTCTGATTCGTTGAGTTTTGTTGTTAATCCTATTCCCACTGCCACTATCACTGGTCCAACATCGGTTTGCTCGGGTAATGCAACAGCCCTGAATTTAACATCGACACCTGCGGGAGCTACATTTAATTGGACACAAACGGCCACAAACGTGAGTGGATCATCCAATGGTACAGGCGCAAGTATTAACCAGGCGTTGTCCAATACAGGGTCTGTAAACGGAAGCGTGCAATATGTTGTCACCCCAACATTGAGCGGGTGCCCTGGACCCACAGCCAATACAACTGTTAACGTCCTTCAGTTGCCAACCGCTTCATTAGTTTCACCCAATAATGTCTGTCCTGGGACCTCTAATCCAATTATAATTCAAGGAACAGCGGGTGCTCAGGTAACAGTGGTCAATGGTGCAGATACAGATGTGATAACTATTCCGCCAGGTGGTCAAATTTCTTTGTCCCCAAATTTCTACAGTTGGACTACTTGGCCAAACGGAATGAACCTCGTATTTACACAAGTAGCCACTACATCTGCTCCTATTTGCACTGCACCCTTGAACATTGTGGTTACAGCCAATCCAACGGCTACCGCTTCCATATCCATTGCTCTTACGGCTGGCACTAACCCGTCTTGTGCTGGAGGCTCTATGACATTCACTGCAACTCCAACGAATGGGGGGACTTTGCCTCAATATCAGTGGCAAGTGAATGGTGTCAATGCTGGAACGAATAGCCCAACATTCACTTCTACTTCGCTCACCAATGGACAAGTTGTAACATGTGTGCTTACTTCGAATGCAGCTTGCTTAGTATCAAATACAGCGACGTCGAATCCAATCACCATAACAATAAACCCGACTCCAATTGCAAGTGTTCTTCCTACAAGTATAATATGCACCGGAAATGCCACAGCTCTCACTTTATCGAGTAATCCATCGGGGGCTAATTTTACTTGGACCCAGGTATCGACAAATGTTACAGGGGCATCAAATGGCAGTGGTAGTAATATCGTACAAACGCTAAGTGCTTCGGGAGCAACGACAGGTACTGTTGTTTACACGATCATTCCAACCTTGGGTACATGCCTGGGTTCAGCTGTTACGAGCACCGTAACCGTCGCACCTGTTAACACCGTAGGCACTCCTTCATCCTCGCCAACACTTTGCTTAAATTCCGCGCTCACTCCAATTACCATTATAACAACAGGCGCAACCGGCATCGGGACTCCAACAGGTTTACCTAGTGGAGTTACAGCAACATGGGGGGTGAATGTTATTACCATTAGCGGAACACCTTCAGAATCAGGAACGTTTAATTATTCAATTCCGCTTACTGGTGGATGCGGAGAAATTAATGCTTCGGGAACAATAGTAGTCAGCGACATTATCGACTATGCGAACCTTCAATTCCCGGGGGCAGGTACCATCTGTGCCAACAGCACATTCAACGCCTTTGGACAATTGTACAACACTGGCGCTGTCAATACACCTGGAGCCGGAGCTGCTACCGGTGTAACGGTTCAAATCGGCTATAGCACAACCAACTCGGATCCTTCTACCTGGACCAACTGGAGCGCGGCCAATTATAATCCTGCTGTTACTGGCAACAACGATGAATATCAAGGTACCCTCAGCGGATTGGCCGTTGGCACTTATTACTACACCTTCCGCTATCAAATCAATGGTTGTGCATGGCAATATGGTGGATACAGTGCGAGTGGTGGTGGCTTCTGGAATGGCACATGCACGAATTGCAATGTGAATGGTCAACTCAATGTAATTGCAATTCCTGATGCCGGCAATGATGCCACGCTGAACTTGTGCGCCAATGGCACCACACTGAACTTGTATAATTCACTCGGGGCGCTTGCCGCAAATACGGGTGTATGGACGGGGCCTTCGTCATTGACCGGTGGATACTTGGGTACATTCAATCCTGCTAGCAACACCGCCGGAGTTTATAAATACAAAGTGAGCAATGGCACATGTGCTGATTCTGCTTTTGTAACCGTCGTGATTGGCGCCGCACCATCAGCAACGCTCACGTATTCAAGCCCGGTATGTGCGACGGCGCCTCTTTCGCTTTCGCCAATCATCGTTGGAAGCACAGGGCCAAATCCACAGTTCGCCATTAGTCCAACAACAGGTGTGAGCATTGGTGCCACCACAGGTGTTGTCACCTCTTCCGGCAATCCAACGCCCGGCACCTACACAGTAACGTATACCATTCCTACTAACGCGACAACGGGTTGCACAGCGTTTGTCACAACGGCACAGATCGTAGTTACTGCAGCTCCTGCAGTGCCAACTTTGACGCCGGCATCATTCTGCGCTAATACCCCGTTGACTTTTATCGCAGGCAATGGATCGGTGTATGAGTTTTTTGTGAATGGTGTTTCGCAAGGAACGCCTTCATCCACTGCTACATTCAACAGTGCAGGAGTGGCTGCAGGTGTTCCTGTATGTGTAAGGTCCTATCCTCAAGTTCCTGTATTGGATGGCAACATCGTCGGTGATGCTGCTGTGTGGGGCGCTCCGTTGGCTACCTCCGCAGGTGGAGCTGTTAGCACCACAGGCAACCGCATCGATGGATTGTTTTTGCGCAACATGAACAATGTATTGTATGGCGCGGTAGCAGGAGCTGAAATTGATGGAACCACCCAAGCACAAAATAACCGTGTGCTTCTATTCTTGGATACCAAGCCTGGTATGGGCTTCAACAGTCTTGCCGCTTGGACCGAACGCAACGGTGTTCCTGTTGGTGCTCCGGCATTCCAGGATGGAATTAAGAACCTGAGTTCAGGTATCACCTTCGATACAGGCTTTGCGCCTGATTACATTCTTGCTATGAACTGTGCGAATTCGAATACGCCGTCAACTGCATACTTCGATTTGTACGATATGAATAATGATGTGAATGTCTACCTCGGCAGCGGAACCAACGTTGCTGGTGCATACGGCTATCAGGCCAATGCTGCTGCAGGAGCGCTAGATAAGGGATTTGAATTTGGTGTACCTATGGCTTTGATAGGATCGCCGACCGGTTCGTTCAAGGTGTTTGCAATGCTGGTTAACGATCCAAACTCAACGAATCCAACAACGGTGAGCAACCAGTTTTTGACGCGTGCCAATCCAGGTCAGAATGACTTCGGATCTGGCAACATCGATTTCAACAACGAGCCTCCAAATCCGATTGTGTTTGCGTTGGGCTCGGATTGTTATACCGAGACGTGTGTGAGTGGAACGGCACCTACAATACCCGAATTCGGAACGCTAGGTCCATTTTGCAATGAAGCATTGATAAATCTACCGTCCATATCAAACAATAATATTTCCGGATCATGGAGCCAAGAATCAGCCGGATCAAACACATACATATTTACACCAACTGTGTCGGGGCCGCCTTCATGCGCCTCAACACAAATCGAGACAATTTCAATACTACCTCAAATTTTAACTACCTTAATCTTTCATAATTAACCCTACATCATGAAATCGTTTTTACTATCACTATTTATTGGAGCTTTATTGCTCTTTTTGCCGGACAAAGGTTGGGCACAGAATGACGATACGCCATTACAAACCTTATGCTTTGGATCAAATGCTGAGCGTTATTGTGTCGATTGTTCAGTGAATGCTGGGGTTGGCTTAACCGACTCAACCTATCATTGGGAAATTACAAGTCCCGGCTTTTTGGGTGTTATCTATGATGACCCCGCATTTCCGGGAACGGATAGCACCAACCACATTTTGATTGATTGGGGAAATACACCGGTGGGCTCATATGTTCTGACTGTAACAGAGACGAACGCCAACGGGTGTTTAGGTGAACCGATTGAAATGACAATTGAGATAAAGCAAATTAGCGCTACAAATACATCAGAGCCAGTAACTTGTAATGGTCTTACGGATGGTTCAGCGGTTATTACTGCCGGTGGTGGTACTCCTGGTTATAATGTAAGTTGGACAGGCCCAACAAGTGATGATCCTGCGGGAACAGAGATATCATTAACGGGGGGCACGTACACACTGTCCAACCTTGGAGTTGGAACGTATAACGTTACTGTGACGGATTTAAATGGTTGTACTGATACGACTAACGTAATTATTACAGCTCCTTTAGCAGTTACAGCTACAAATACATCAGAGCCAGTAACTTGTAATGGTCTTACGGATGGTTCAGCGGTTATTACTGCCGGTGGTGGTACTCCTGGTTATAATGTAAGTTGGACAGGCCCAACAAGTGATGATCCTGCGG
>Ga0315904_10012511_pt1 | contig 10711 bp, 8 predicted proteins | sample LakEriMetagenome_6_FD_203529 | JGI IMG/M metagenome (GOLD analysis project Ga0315904, IMG submission 203529) | Freshwater fungal communities from buoy surface, Lake Erie, Ohio, United States - Buoy 12 MA120 | ecosystem: Environmental > Aquatic > Freshwater > Lake | place: USA: Lake Erie, Ohio... | reverse complement strand
TCTTGACTTTGCTCCGAAGTAAACATCTTGAAGATTCCATTCATCTGGAATTCCAGAAATAGCAATTCTTAACATGGCCATCCTAGATTCAATGGGATCCTCACTCCTGCCCGGCGAACCATTTCAGAGCGATGGCGAACTGCGCGTAATCGAGCGAGTTTTTGCCCTTGTGGACCTCGGCGCGGATGATCGACATGCCGTTTTTCTTCAGGCTCGCGGCCATGGGTGGCGCGTAGTCCGCCTTGTAGTCGGGGTTGCCGAGGAAGACCTTGATGTTCTTGTAGGCGGCCTTCGGCACGCGGTAGGCGGCCTGTCCGTCGCCGCTGCGGTCCGCGTTGCAGCCGGCGAGGAACGCGCTCACCACCTTGTATTCGTTTTTTATCAGATAGGCGCAGGGGAAGAAGCAGGCCTTCGCGCCGCCTGAGAAGCCGCCGACGGCGAATTCCCATGTCTTGAACTGCGGCCATTGGCTGTTGAGCTTTTCCATGGCCGCCACCAGATCCATGTCGTGGTCCTGCCGACCGAGGTTGGTATCGTAGGCGAAACACACCCAGCCATTTTCCGCACACTGTTTGCCGAAGAAACCCATCATCCCCACGTTTCCCGCGAGGCCCTGTTTGGCGTCGTTCACCGCCGTGCAGACCACAAAAACCCTTTGCGGCTTGGCGGGATCGAAGGTAGCCGGCAGCGCGAGCGCGATCTTGTAACCGGTGTCCTTGCCCTTGAGTTTCTGCGTTTTCTCCAACTGCTCCGGCGAGTAGTCGTATGTGAAGAGGTTGGTCTTGCCGCCGACCAATAAGGGCTTGCCGTCAAAGGACAGGCTCCCCGGCGCCGCCACGGCGGGTGCCTCCTCCTTCTTGCCGTCCTCCTGTTCCTCCAGCCACTCTTCGACGAAGGCCTGATCCTTGTCGCTCAGCCGGTCCAGCGGCAACTTGAACTCCTTGCCTCCCTTGCTGACCGTCACCTGCAACTCGTCCGCGCTCACGATTTCCGCCTCCATCGAGCGCCCGTCCTTGTCGGTCCAGGTGCGCGCCGAAAGCGAAGGGCCGAGGACGGCGGTGATGAGCAAAGTCAGGATGCGGAGTTTTGACATGTCGGAAATACTATCTCCGGGGTTCGCGGGATAAAGCACAAAACCGCCGCCAGTCCCGAATGGCACGGGATTAAGGATGATTTCGTTTGATTCAATTTGAGTCGGTCCCTCATCCGAGAACGGTAGGGCGACGCGGCCTCGCGGAGCCGATTTTGCCGCCGGTGGCGGAATCCACGGCTCACCGGGCCGGTTCGCCCTACCATGGGATTCCAATGCTTTGATCGAATGTCTAACAATGAAAACGCGCTTAATCCCGTGCCATTCCCGCCAGTCCCCATCCTCGGAAAAAGAGGCAGGATGAATGGGGCAAACCGAAATCGAATAACCGCGAGGGTGTCAGGAATGGCAAGGGATTCAGCATGATTTCGTGCGATTCAATGTGAACCGGTCCGTCATCCAAGAACGGTAGGGCGACGCGGCCTCGCGGAGCCGATTTTGCCGCCGGTGGCGGAATCCACGGCTCACCGGGCCGGTTCGCCCTACCATGGGATTCCAATGCTTTGATCGAATACCAAACGATGAAATCGCGCTTCATCCCTTCCCGTTCGGGTGTGTCAGTCGTTTCCACCTGGGACGAGCGCCTTGAGCATCGCGGCGGCCATGCGCTCGCCGAGATTGATCTGGCCCTTGGAATCGAAATGGGTGTTGTCCTCCAACAGGGAAAGGTCGTCGGTCGGCACGATATGGGTGTCAGGGTCTTTGGCGGCCACGGCTTCCTGGGCCTTCTGCACGATGGGAGAGAGTTGGAAATTCCATTTCGTGGCCTTGAGCAGTCCGGACGAGATCCGGCCCATCACCACCGGCAGCTTCGGTGTTGCGGTGGTTTGGCGGAGGTCGCGCAGCATGATCACGAGGTTGGCCTCGTAGGCGTTCGCCATCTCAAAGGTTTCGGAATCCCCCTCGCCCTGCATCCACAGCATGCCGGCGGTTTCCACCTGATGGCCGGACTTTTCCAAATCCGCGAGCGCGTTGCGATAGTTGGCGATCAGGCGCGGATACATCTTGTTCTTATCGGGCAACCAGCCCTTCGCAAGCGAGGTGCCACCCGCCGAGGTCTTCACCAGCCGGATTTCATGATCGGGAAAGGCCTTGGCCATGCGGTGGGAGAAAACGACTTCGGGTCCGAACATCAGATTGCGGGCGATGGCGGTGGTATCCTCGCCGATCCTTTTCCACACCTGTTCCCGGTTGTCCCAGATCCGCACGTTGGCAGGTGTCTGCCGCAGGTCCTCCGGCAGATCCTTCCAACGGCCGCAGCCGTCCATGTTCGATTGGCCGCCTAACAGAAAAAGCTTCGCGGGTTTTCCGGCGGCGGACGCGCAGATGCCGGCGAAGAGCGCAAGGAGAGTGAGGGTTCGGATCATGGTTTGGACTTGGTGGATGCTTGGATGAATAGCGGCACCTTGCCTTCGTGCACAGCCGCCATGTGGAGGCGCAAGGATGCTCCATCAATCCGAGGCTGGCCATCCTGAACCTGTGAAACGGTGCTCCTTGCACTGAAGGCCATTGTTCTCATGTGGAACTGATGCCACTCACGGTTGCGCCGGCTCCTTCCGGCTGCCGGACGGAGCACCTGCGATTTCCCTGACCTTACCGCCGATGGCCTCCGCCCAGATGTCATATCCCTTGGGCGCGAGGTGAAGGAAATCGTGCATGACTTCCTTGCTGATGGTGTCGTCGCGTTCGAGGTATTTGTCCCAAATGTCCATGTATTCCACGGATCCGCCCGCGTATTTGGAAATCAGTTTGTTGAAGGCCATTCGCTTTTCACGACCCGGTTTCGGTTTCTCACCGGTAGGCAAAATGCTCATCAGGAGGATCTTCGCCTGTGGCTGCTTGGCCTGGATCAGATCGAGGATGGCCTTGACTCCGGCCGCCGCGTCAGCCGGCTCGGTCGTCCTGTCGAACAGGTTGTTGGTGCCGATCATGACGACGAACAGTTTCGCCTTGTAGCCATCCAACTGCCCGTTCTGCAGCCGCCAGAGGACGTTCTGCGTCCGGTCGCCGCCGATGCCCATGTTGACGGCCTTGTAGGCCCCCCAGTGCTTCGTCCAGTTCTCGCCTCCCCGCCAGCGCGCGGTAATGGAGTCGCCGACGAAAGCCACATCGATCTCGCCTTCCATTTTCCTGATGTCGGTCAGGATTCTCTCACAGTTTCCATTCCACCATTTCTCGCCATTGGTTTTGGCCGCGACAGGCGTGGTGGTTTCCAATTCAGCGGCATGCGCGGCCAATCCGGCAAAGGCTGAAAGGCTAACCATGATGAGACGGGCAGGAATGAATTTCATGTGGGTTCGTGGGATTGCAGTGTTGTGAAGGAGGATAGGGTAAGCCAATTCAGCCGCAAGCAGGAAGGGAGGCACGGATCTCCCGCAGAGTGGGATCACTTCGCCCAAAGGGCCATCGATGGCAGGGACCGCTCTCCGAGCGGTCCGCGAGATCGAATCGCGAACTCCCGCACTTAAATCCCTGTTGCTTCCCCATGCACTCTGACCGCCCGGAGGTCGGTTCCTGCCTCCTCAATACCCGCAGGTGCTGAAGGGCGAAGCGGGCAGACCGTCCTTGTTGTACAAATTGCAACCGATCGGAAACTGCGTGTAGGCGTAGCGCACGGCGATGGGTTCTCTCACATCCTTGGAGGAAACGATCAGGTCCGAACCATCGATTCTGCCTTCCGCCCAGTGCCATGTGCCGTCCTTGGCTTGGATCGACAACCATGGCATCGGCGCGTCCGGGGTGGGAACCGGCGGTTCGTAGCCTTCCTTCTTCGCCAGCATCAGGCCGTTCTGCGTGTGATCGAACTTCACGCGGATCTTACCACTTTCCATCGCGTGGCTCTTGTATAGCGGGCCGCTGGGCATGACATCCACTTTCCCGTAGGCCTTGTTCAGCGCCCACGCCGCCAGTCGCAGGCCGACGTCATACTTGTTCTTCGGATGTTCCTTCTTCTCGCCGATGTCGATGGTGACCGCCAGACCGGTGTTGGGGATCGCGGTGAGCGCTTCGAACTGTGCGTTGCGGATGGCCGCGCGGCCATCGCCACCTTCCGGTTTGTCGGCGGGTGATTCGCCCATCGGGGCGAGTTGGACGACGTAGAACGGGAAATCCCCCTGCTTCCAGGCGCCGCGCCAGCCATCGATCAGGCGCTTGAGCATCGGCAGATAGTCTTTGCCCTGCTTTTGGTTGGCCTCGCCCTGATACCAGAGTGCCCCGCGCATCGCATGGCCGACCAGCGGTTCGATCCTGGGCAGGTAGTTCTGATACTTCGTCGGGGTGGGCGGGTCGCCCGGGGCGACATACCACCAGCCTTCGATGCCGGTGCCCGCCACCGCCGCATTCATCAGACCCACGGGAACCAGCAACTCACCTAACAACTTGTGGCCGAAGACATAGGAGACGCTGTAACACCTGCCGCAGGTATCGGCAGCGCTGGCCAACCAGGCCTCATCGAGAAAGCGCAAGGCCGGGCGCTTGGGATCGAGATTGATGCCGCGCGAATTGTATTTCACCGCCATGTTCGACTGCCCCGAGCACAACCAGACTTCACCGATCAGTATGTTGGAAAACGTCTTTGTCTCTTCCTTGCCCTCGGCTTTGGTGACCACCGTCAGCATGTGTCCGGCGGGTGCATCGTCCACCGACATCAGTTTGTCGGCGGGCATGGCGTCGAACTTCACCTCGAAGCGGCCGTCCGCGCCGGCCTTGGCGGAACGCTGTTGCCGATCTAACAACACCTGGACTTCCGCCCCAGGCAGCGTCCAGCCCCAGACCGGGATCGGCATCTGTTGTTGGAACACCGCGTTGTCGTTGAAGGGACGTCCCATCCTTGGTGCCAACTCCAGCGGTATCGGAGGTTTCGGAAAATCCGTCGCCAACTCCGCGGCCGGCAGCGGGCTGGTGAGGGACAGGCAGAGGGCAAGAAAGCCAAACGCGGCGATGAGGGCAAAGATGGGGCGTGAGTTCATGAGAGTGAAGCGATGGAGGAATAATGCGCGGTGATTCCGCGCAGGGCCATCCCGATCTCGAGGAGTCTTTGGCATCGGCCCTTTCAAGATAGGGCGCGGCGGCCCGCCAAGCCCACTCGTCCGCCGCAGGCGGAAACGGCGTTCGACATCCCATCAACCATTCCGTATTACTGGCTCGGAAAACCGAAACCGCCCATGCAAAGACTCCTGTTTCCCAAGCTCGCCGCGATGATTGTCGCATCGTTGGCGGCGCTGCCATGTTTCGCAAACGAATCCCGGCCCAACGTCATCCTTTGCATGACGGATGACCAGGGTTGGGCGGACGTGAGCTACAACGAGTTGGGACGCCTGACCAAGGGGAAGTTCAAGACCGTCGAGTTGGACAAGATGGCGGCGGGCGGTTTGCGGTTCGATCGCTTCTACGCGGCGGCGGCCTATTGCTCGCCGACGCGCGGAAGTTGCCTCACCGGGCGCAATCCATTCCGCTACGGCGTCACCTCGCCGGGCCGTCCCTTGAAGTTGGAAGAGAAAACGATCGCGCAGGCCCTCGGGGCGGCGGGCTATCGGACCGGCCATTTCGGCAAATGGCATCTCAACGGCAAGAGCGGGCCGGGCAAGCCGATCGCGAAGGATGACACGCTCAGCCCCGGCGCCTTCGGGTTCCAACACTGGCTCTCCGTCTCCAACTATTTCGAACAAAACTGGACCTTCAGCCGCAATGGGGATCTGTTAGAAACCAAGGGCGATGGATCGGACGTCATCGTGGCCGAGGCCTTGCGCTGGATCGGCGAACGCAAGGAGCCGTCGCAAGAGCCCTTCTTCGCCGTGATCTGGTTCGGCAACCCGCATACGCCGCACAAACCTCTCGCATCCGATCTCGAAGCGGCGGGCGGCGATCCCGAGTTGGCCGAAATCGCCGGCATCGATCGGGCCATGGGCACGCTGCGGAAGGCACTGCGGGAGCGCGGCCTGGCCGACAACACGATGCTTTGGTTCTGTTCGGACAACGGACGCCCCGGCGATAACACCCCGCTGAAGGGCAGAAAGGGCGGGGTTTACGAAGGAGGCATCCGCGTGCCCGGCATCTGCGAGTGGCCTTCACGCGTCAAACCGGGGCGAACAGCCGTGCCCGCAGTCACCAGCGATTACTATCCGACCATCCTCGCGGCGGCCGGGATTTCCACACCGCAAGACAAGCCGCAGCCCATCGACGGCATCAACCTGCTTCCGTTGTTAGATGGCGCGATGAAGGAGCGACCGAGCCCGATCGGTTTCATGGAGGGAAAGACCACCGCATGGACCGACAACCGCTACAAGCTGATCCGGACCAACAAGGGAGTGGAACTGTTCGATCTTACGGAGGACCTTGGCGAAAGCAAGAACATCGCCAACGAGCACCCGGCGATCGTCGAGCGGATGAGCAAGGATCTCGATGCATGGATCTCCTCCGTGAACCGCAGCAAAGCCGGCGCGGATTACCGGAATTAGGAGGTCGTCCCCATTCACTGAAAAGGCGAATTTCCCCCAACCTCTCACCACCGTGCGCCGCGCTCCCTTGTTTCGTTTTCTCCTGTCATTGGTCATGGCCGTCCTCACGGCGCGTGCCGCCGAACCACCGGCAGTGCTCAAGGACGTCAAACGCATCGTCGTGCTTGGCGACAGTATCACGCAGGCCGGCGATTACGTCACCGATCTGGAATGCTGGTTCGTCGCAAAACGCATCCCGGTGGAAGTCATCAGCCTCGGCCTTGGCAGCGAAACGGTCTCCGATCTCACGCCCGAAGAGAACCAGGGCCACCTCACACGTCACGGATTCGGCCGCCCCTTCATCAGCGAGCGCCTGGGGCGCGTGCTGGAAACCACCAGGCCCGACCTCGTGATCGCCTGCTACGGGATGAATGACGGCTCGTCCCTGCCGCCCGACGAAAGCGGGACGAAGCGCTTTGGTGACGCATGCACCGCCTTGCGCGATGCGGTCCTGAAAGCCGGTGCGAGGCGCGTCGTGCTCTGCTCGCCTCCGGTCCAGGATTCGAGGAAACCCGGCGTGATCGGCACGCACGACGAGAACCTCGGACGCTACACCCAGTGGCTGTTAGACAAACGCGCCGAGGGCTGGGATGTCGTCGACATCCATACGCCGATGCGCGCCGCCCTCGAGGCCGGCCGCGCCAAGGACCCCGCATTCCTTCTGGCACGCGACGGGGTTCACCCCGGCCCTGAAGGCCACTGGATCATGGCGCGCGAAATCCTCACCCAATGCTTCGGCGCGAAACTCGACGGCGTCGATAAAGCCGAAGCTCTCTTCGCACGCAACGGCGATGAAATCCGCAAGCTCATCACCGCGCGCCGAGGAATCCTGTTTTCAGCCTACATGACCAAGATCGGCCACCAACGACCCGGCGTTCCCGGACACCCCAAAGCCAAGCCGGGGCCTACGATCGACGAGGCGCGAGTCAAAGCCGCCGATCTCACGCGCCAGATCGAGGCGCTCATCAAATAGAAACGGCTGTCCTTCATGCTGGAATCCCGTTTACCACCCACCCATTCCCAAATCGATGGATCGTTGCGTTGTCCTCTTGTAATCTTCTCGGCATGAAATCGCACGCATGTCTTTTTCTCGCGCCGCTCATGGCTTGCGTTACCGCCTTCGCGGGCGAGGAAGTGATCAAGGACTCCCAGGGCATGGACTGCCATGTTTACACGCCCGATCCGGTGGATACCGCGAAGATCTATCAATTTGTGGTCGGGGTTCATGGAGCGCGCGGCAATGGCAAAGGCGCGGCGGGGATGGCGGATTGGGCGGAACGCGGCGATGTGATCGTGATCGGCCCCTCGTTCGATACGAAGAACGAGAATCCCTTCCAGAATGGCAACGGGGTCCACGCGGAGAAACTCATCGCGCTCTTCGAAAGTTTGGGGAAACGCTACAAGCTGCGCGACAAGATGTTCCTGCACGGTTTCTCCGCCGGCAGTCAGTTCGTCCACCGCTTCGCGATGAACCATCCGAAGCAGGTGTGCGGAGTCTCCGCCCACTCCGGAGGCACATGGGCGACGGATGGCTACGGTGAGATCAACAGCTCGGCCAAGAAAATCCCCTTCGCCATCTCATGCGGTGAGAAGGACGCGGCGAAATCCACTCCCGATGCCCCCTTCACCCGCATCGAGTGGTATGGCCGGTTCCGCGACGAGATAGAGAAGAAGAAGTTCCGCCACATCGCCGCGAGCTGGCCGGGCGTCGGCCACAGCATCTCTCCGGGCGCATGGGATCTGGCGCGGCAGTGCTTCCAACTCGCCACCGGGCTTCCCGGCAAATCGGCGACCGAGGAAGCGGAGATCAGCGCGGAGTGGAAGAACCTTGATGGGCTTGTGAGAAACTCGCCTCTCGCCAAATCCGCGCCGCCTGCCCCTGCCACCGTCCCGGAGGAGACCCTCCGCGCCGCGTTCGCGAAGGCGGATGCGGAGGAAATCCCCGCCGACAAGCTGATCGCCTTCATGCGGAGGTATCCGCCCGTCCTATGGAAGGACAAACCGGGTTCCGCAAAGCTGTTAGAGCAATGCCGGAACGCGGCGGAGAACTGGCTTGCGGCGGCCAAGGCGAACGGTCTCTGGCAAGGCAAGGACAAGGAGGATTTCCTGCGCCACTCCGAAGGCCTCGGAATCGAGACCGATGGATGATGCGGAACATCCCGGTGCCTATGGGAATAGCGAACCCTCCGATGCACTGCGATAAACCAGCCGCCGCAAATGCGTAGGCAATCAGCATATGAAGTTCCTTTCCTCTCTCGTCCTCTGCCTGGCGGCCTTGGCTCCGCTCGCCCATGCCGACGATGTCACCCTGCCAGGCCGCTGGCCGGAGCAGAAAGCCAACGATTGGTATCAAAAGCAGCCGTGGTGGGTCGGTTGCAATTTCACGCCATCCACCGCCATCAACCAACTGGAGATGTGGCAGGCCGAGACGTTTGATCCCGATACCATCGACCGCGAGCTTGGCTGGGCGGCCGCGATGGGCATGAACACGGTGCGCGTCTATCTGCACGACCTCGTCTGGCAACAGGACGGCGAGGCGTTTCTCAGGCGGATCGACCAGTTCCTTGGAATCGCCGACAAACACGGCATCGGCACCATGCTGGTGCTTTGCGACGCGGTGTGGAATCCCCATCCGAAGCTTGGCAGGCAGCCCGATCCCAAACCCCATGTGCACAACTCCGGCTGGGTCCAGTCGCCGCATATCGACATCCTGCGCGACCCGGCGAAGCACGACTCGCTCGAAGCCTACGTGCGCGGAGTGATCGGGCGTTTCAAGAACGACCGGCGGGTGATCGTGTGGGATCTCTACAACGAACCCGGCAACGACGGCGCCGGAGATGCCATGAGCACCGCGGAAAAGGAAAGACTCGGGCTGCTTTTGCTAGAGAAGATGTTTACTTGGGCGCGCGCTGTGAATCCGTCGCAACCGCTCACCAGCGGTGTTTGGGCGGGCGAATGGATCGGCCCGAAGGCCTCGGCGATCAATGTCTTCATGCGGGAGAATTCCGATGTGATATCATTCCACACCTATGACTCCCTGACGCGCGCCGCCGAGCGGGTCGGTTCGCTCAAGCCCTTCGGACGTCCGCTTTTATGCACGGAATACCTGGCTCGCGGCAACGGAAGCACCTTTGAAACGCATCTCCCCTATTTCAAACAGAACAAGACCGGCGCATGGAACTGGGGGCTCGTCGCCGGCAAGATCCAGACGCAATATCCGTGGTCCTCGTGGCGCAAGGAGTTCAATGCCGAGCCCGATGTCTGGCATCACGATGTCATGCGTCCCGACGGCACGCCGTTCAAGGCATCCGAAGTCGAGCTGATCCGCAAGTTGACGGGCGGGAAGTGAGGGTGGATTGAAACCCACGGAGCGCAGCCGATCAATTCGGACCGTGATTCCCGCGACGAACGCGCCACCACCCTGTCGAAACGGAAATCAAATCCGCGCTCGATCCCTTCGTGATCGTCGCCGTCCGCCAAGCAGCGGCGAAGCAGTTCCTGGCCCTATGCCTGAGCGATTTCCCCTCTTTCCAGCGGCCCGGCAATCCGAAAATCCCCCGCCGTGAGGCGATGAAAGATCAGGAAACAGACGATTGATGATTGTGGATATCGGATCTTTGAACTGACGAACCGGCGATTTCCCCTTCATTACTCTTCAAATCAAAAATCCTCAATCGTCGTTCATCCATCGATATCTGTTCTCCCCGCACCCTAAAGAACTGGCATCCGGAACGGACACCGTCGCCATCGTGGTGGCGCAAACACCCGACACAAAAAGGTTCGTCCGCCTTTATCGGTGATCACGCCGTAGAGCGCCTTTCCACCATTCATCAGCGCTTTTCCGGGAATAGAGGCCGCTTTTTCCGTTTCAATTCGATTGTCAGCCAAGCTGGCGGCTTGCATTCCAGCCGGAAGATCGCATTTTAGCGCACTTCGGCGAATCACCGCATGAAATCCCAAACCGTCCCAGCGCCTCATGATAGAGCCGAAGGCTGGGGTCTGATCCTTATACACAAATAGCAGGGGCCGGCACGGCGTCCTTGGAGCGGAATGAAAATTCCTGAAAATAAATCTGTACATGTTAGAAACGGGCGTTTGAACTGGTTGCGCGTGACGGAACGCGCCG
>Ga0315904_10012506_pt1 | contig 10715 bp, 14 predicted proteins | sample LakEriMetagenome_6_FD_203529 | JGI IMG/M metagenome (GOLD analysis project Ga0315904, IMG submission 203529) | Freshwater fungal communities from buoy surface, Lake Erie, Ohio, United States - Buoy 12 MA120 | ecosystem: Environmental > Aquatic > Freshwater > Lake | place: USA: Lake Erie, Ohio... | reverse complement strand
TGATTTAACTGCTTCAAGTAGAATATCTTTTAATTCTTCTTGAATTGCTTCACGTACTGCTTCTTTAATTAATTTTTTTAAACTATCGATTTTCATATAATTATAAATATTTGATTATTCAGCTGTTATATTAGGGTTTGAATCTATTATAAATTTTAATTGAGATATTAATATTGCTGGGTCAGATGCGAATGATGAATCTGTTCTTAACACATCTATACCCTGTTTATTTTGAGCGACAGCATACCGTCTAATATACTTACTTTCATTGGTTTCATCAATTTTTACTCCTAAAGTAAATCCTTTATAAGTATTAGTATTACTATTTTGAGTTGCAGCTACTGTAGGGTTAGCTAGGGCGTTAATCTCATCATTCACAGCTTCAAAATCCATTTCTAGATCTTCAGCACAATATTGTATTATAACATCTAATACACTTAAAAATTTCAAAATAGTACCTAGTAAAATACTAAATGACCCTACAGTTATAGTTATAGTACTAGTATTTTTATTTATAACTTTAAGTTGATTTTCTAATTTAGCTACATAAGAAGCTATAGTAGTTTGAGCTCCAGATGTTAGAGGAGGTAAACCTAAAGGAGGTACCCCAGTAGCTGGGTATGGGTTAGATTTAGCTAATTGAATACCAAGTTGGATTGTTGAAAGAACAGTACTTGTTATTCCTAATACTTTTGTTAAAGTAGATGTAGTTTTATAAATACCATTTACCTGGTTGACTAATAAATTTCGCTTTTTAATAATTGACTGTATAACAGCTGATGAAGGGCAGTTTATTAAACTAGTTAATTGGTCTACAGGAATTAAACTTAATATAGTAGGTGAAGCTGTTAAAGCGGCTGCTTTTAGAGCGTCTTTATCTTTAGCTTTATCCTTAGCCTCACTAGCAGCGTCTTTAGCATCATTAGCTTTTTGTTTAGCTTCATCAGCTTTTTCTTTAGCTGATGATTTTAATGAGTCAACTGTTGTATCTCCACTTATACCTAAATTAGAAACTACTAAAGGAATAATTTGTGGAGCCATAGGTGTTATTAAATCTATGACAAACGGAATTAATCTTTTTTTAATTGTTGCTTTTTGCTCATTTACAAAATTAGAAAATTTAACTTCAGGTGGTAACTCTGAGTTTAAAGTTTGAGTTAAAGCTTCATTATCTTGTTTTAATATTTCTTGGTTAGTTTTAGCTATATTTAAAGCTGTGTTGTCTGGGGCATCATATAATGTTATCCTTGGTAGTTCAGAAGAATATATATCTCCTGTACTGTTTGGATCAGCTTGATCTTGAGTCCCTTCAATAGTGTAAGGTAATGGTTCACCATTATTAGGATCAACTATATTGTTAGCTAACAATATTTCTCTAGCAGCTGATTCCTCAGTATTACTCATCCTTGATGGGCCATTGATGACTTGCCCACTAGGTGTAGAGAGTACAGCATATAGTTCAGGACCACGTTTTTTAAACGTAATTGTACTTCCATCACTAACTTTAAATATAGGTGTACTCATGTTTTGTTATTTATAATAAATATGCGGAAGGTATGGGATTTTGTTTGGCTTTCCAAGTTATATTTATTATATTTATTATATAAATAAAGGTTATGAAAAAGATATTAGTCACAGGTTTATTATTTTGTTCATTTTTATCATGTAAATCACAAATTACAGAATGTGAGCAAAATTTAAAAGATTGGAAAGCTTATGAAAAAGCTATACAAATTAAATTTGTAGGTATTGATTCTACAATTTTTAAAGGTAAAAATTATTATCAAACTGCTGATTCATTGTTTTGGAATCAAAATGGAACATACCATAGATATGATTTTAAAAGTCTTAAGACAGGTGAAATCTTTAGAGTTGTTTTTAAACGTGAAGAAAGTTATATTATTGATTCAATTTATACTGAGGAATTGTATGAATTTTTAAGATAATTTCTATTATTTTAGGTTAATATCACTATCCTGATTGTCATCTATTTTAACAGTATTGAAAACAGTATCATTTCTTTCTACTATCCTATCAGTACAAGGATCAAATTTAAATAAATAAAGATCTACTCCTCTAGTAGTTGGGGTAGTTCCTCTAAGAACCCCAGTTGTGTAGGTTACAATTAATTTACCATTTGAATCTGGGGTTAATTTATATAAGTTAAAGTCACCTAAATCACCATGGCAATTTAATCCATACCCAGCTACGGGGATTGGTTTATTATTAGGGCCAACCATTCCTGAGCATCTTATATCAAATTTAATAATTTCTTCTCCAGATTGTTCTTTAATCTTTTTAAATACATCTGGTGTTATAATAAATCTATTATATCTAGGTCCTTGAGCATTATCAACAACTGGGATTTGGGTGATAGGTATAGGATTAACAGGAGTTGGAAAAACAGAGTTTAGTTTTAAGATTTTAAATCTTCCTTCTTCTTTAGTAGTTGAGTTTTTTGATATTTCTCTATGATACCCAGTTTTAATATTATCATATTTTTGAACAAATGGGGCTAATGATGCGCTAGCTGGGTTGGGGTTATCAGTAGTTCTAAATTCTGATGGGAAATTATTCAAACTGGCGAATGGTTGTCCATCATCCCTATTTAATAGTACTCCATTTGCTCTAACTTCATATACAGCTCCATTGCAACCATGACCTTTTACAAAAACATCAAATATTATAAATCCAGTACCTAAACAACCTGTTTTAGTAATAATTAACTCAGCGTATAATTTAACCCATTGATCCTCAGTATATCTTTGAAGATTAGCTGGGTTAGTGATTGGATTTCCTTCATCATCAACTGGTTTTTGTTCCCCTATTATTTTTTTATTTTTATCAGTGTCAGGCCATGGAACTTGTCCTTGTATAGGGTTATCTATAATTATATTAGGCATCTCAAAATTAGGATCATTTTGAGATAACTCTTGAAGATATTTAATAATATATTCTTTTAAATTTTCAGCTCTAGCTAAAGCTAATGAACCTACCTTACTAAAATCTCTTTTAGATCCTTCTTCATTATCATTATTAGGAACTCGAGATTCTGAACTTTTAATAGTTAATCTAGTATTTCTAGGATTATTTTTAATAAACTCATAAACATTTTTAATGTTTTCATCAATAATAGTTTGTTTATCTCCTTGAGCTATACTTGAAATTTTCCATTTACCTGATTTATAAAGTCCTTTAAGATTTAATACTCCTCCATATTTAGGATCAATATATGTTTTAAACTCAGGATTAAGAGTAAAAGATGTATTATCAGCTCCTTTACCTAATTTTGGATTAACTATTCTTCTTGTTTCTTTACCAGGTCTAGAAAATGTAAAAACAAGTGATTGACTTGCAAGTTGAAGTTGACCTGATTTAATATATTGGTCATAATTATATGAAAGAGATCCATTTGACGCTGAGTCTAATGTTCTAGGTATTACACTTTTAGTATTGATTTGCACATTAAAAAAACCATCAACCTTACTTGTGTCTGAACCTCCAATTCCACCAATGGCGACTTCTACTTTTACACCAGGTAAAGCATTCCCAAGACTATCACGACATGTTCCACTAAAATTAAATTTAGGCATAATTAAACTGTTTTAACTTGTTTTGAAAGTAAATTTTTATTATTAACTATATTAGTGATATCATTACTTAAAGTATCAGCTTCAAAAGCTATAGATTGTAAAGATACAATAGGTGCTCCATTACTATCAGTAGCTGTTTTAAACGCTATACTAAGTGTTTGTAAAAATGTAGCTATATCAGATAATACAAAATTTAAATTCTCACCTAATACAACTGATTGGAGTCTTGTTCCTTCATTTCCCTCAGATGAGCCTAAGTAAACAGTATCTGCTGTTAATGATATCTGTTTAGCATCTACTCCTAATGTTTCATTACATGATAATTGAATAGATTTATTAGCTAGAATTAATATTGATTCAGATTTAGCATTAAATACTAATCTTCCTGAGTTTAATATGATTTGGTTTCCGGCGTATTGTTTTGGGTCAATAGGAGGAGTTGATTTAGAAAATGAGAAATCATTTAAACTAGATATATTTAATGGTAATTGTTGAGTAGATGTTAAATAAATTGAGGATAAATCATTATTTATATCTTCTATCACCGGGACCCATGAATCAACTGATGTTGGAGCTTGTCCATTTCTTATTATAAAAATTGGGCTTCCATTGTCACCAGTTGTTGACCATTGGTTATTTATAGCTCCTTGAGTTGTGGAACTAAATCTTATTGAGTTACCAAATCTACCCTCATATATAACATCACCTTCATAAGGTAATAATGGGTTATAACTTCCTTCTGTGAAATTTTTACCTAAAGATATTGAATTATTAGTATTATTATTAACTATATTTGGTGAACCAGCTCTAATTAAATCTATACTTTTATTTTGAGTTACTGGTAGATCATCTAAACCTGGGATAGCGTTTTGGATTTGGCTAGACCATATGTTAATTGGAGGTAAATAATAATATTTACCTGATGTAGAATTTTGTTGTATGTTTGAATCTGGTAGGAACATAACAACCACTATCTCATTTAATAAAGGATATTGTTTAATATTAGGAAATAACGGGTAGGCAAAAATTACAGGAGCAGCTGAAGTTGATTGACCTGGAGGTGATAAAATTGGGGCTTTAGCTGATTCAAACATTATAGCTCCAATAGCGTTCCATTCTCCAGCAGCTACAAAATAATTATGATTATTATCTAGTATAATATCTCTAACTCTAGCTCCGAAAATAGGTAAAGAACCTCCACCACCTCGACTAACATCTCGGTTTTGCTTTTCAGTACCATACAACCCACTTAACCCAGTAGCCATTATTCTTCAGTCTTAAATTTATCTATTTCAGCTAATAATTGCTGTTTTTCTTCTTCAGAAATACCAAACCCACCATCAGTGTTATTAGCATTATTATTCATAATACGTTGGATGATAGTAGCCATTTTAATTAATTGCTCATCATTTTTAACACTTATTTCTAAGTATTCTTTAATTAAAGGAACAATAAGGGTAGCGTCACCTATACTTTGTACAAGTGGTTTTAACTCAGAAATTAATATAGATATCTGTTTTTCTTTCTTTTTTTGATTGTCATAGATTTCCTCTAATAAATCAGAGAATTTCTTTTTACCAAAAACAACGTTATCTAAACCATTACTCATATATTTATTTTATTTATAAATATCAATGATGGAAATCTGTATATCCGTTTTCTAAATAGAAAAAATAATGCTGTTTAAATATAACATATAATTTATCGGCTATCTTAGTGATTTTAGGGGTTTTAGCATCAATAATCTCACGGATGTATATATACAGTGCTTTTTTATTAAAAATGTCTATACTCTCACGCTTACGGAATAATTCTAAAATAGCATCAGCTATTTGAGCGTCATTTTCTTTAGGGAATAAAGTATAAATATTTTTAGTACAATGTATTACATACTCATCTATAAAATTAGATAATTTATCTTGGGCTGACCCGTCCTCAATTGTGTATGAAAAGTCTTCATTTGACTCAATTTCTTCAATAGGTGCTTTATCTACTCGTTTTTTATAATTTTTAGTATTAGTAATAATTAAATAACGTTTAGCAATAGTACCAAAATATGAATACGCTTTAGCTCCTTTAGCTGGGTTAAATAAATGGATTTTGGAAAGTAAAAATGTTATTACTTCATGTTGTAAATCCTCAATATTATCTACTTCAGTGTAATAAAATTTAAAAGTATGGATAATATTTTCTGTTAATTTAAAGAATGCATAATGAATACGCTCACGATATATTTTATCTTTTAATTCAAAATCAGTAGTATTATTATATGACACAATAGCATCCTCAGTATCTTGAGTAAAATATTGAGTGGATTTTTTCTTAGCTTTCACCTCAATCATAAATCTTTAATTTTAAAATTATTTAATACTTCTTGTATTTGTTTTATTTGTTTGAAGAAAAAACCTACTTCATCATCAGATTCAAATGAACCTCTAGCATCTATTTCTTTAAGTTTTTTATCAGCAAATTTAATTGTGTCTGATATTTTATTAAGATAAGACATATAACCTGCTAAAATGTCTTCTTGTCTTTCATTCTTTTTAAGAAGATTAAAGGTCGTGTATCCTAAGATCACGACCATTATTCCTAATATTACTGTTAGTATTATCATAAATCATTTAACATATTCATTAGTCCTGTACTTTCAATTGAACTTAATGTTTTAGTTTTAATTGTTGGTTTAGAAGTTTTCTTTTCAGTAGTTAGACTAAAATTATTAACTTTCTTTTTAACTTCACCTTTTAATTTTGGATTCCATTCACGCTCAAATTCAATACGAGCAGCCATTAAATCAGCTTGATGAATAATATAAATTAATGAAGTACGAGGCTTAGTTTCTGGTGACCAAGACATTAAATATGGTTTATTAGCATCATCATATAAACCATCATGTAATTTAATTGCTAACCATTCATTCTTAGACATCTGAATACCATGAGAAAGCAGTAAGTGTAAACTACGATCTGGTACTGACATGAATTCTAAACGATCATTAAATTTATAATCTTCACCTAATTTGTCTCGTCTCCATTGGTCATCCTGAGGGATGTAAGCATCATGTTGCTCATCACCCATTTTGCCTAAATCATGGTTTAAAGCTGCGAATACTAATTCTTCTTTAGTGTAAGTAGACTCGTCTACCCCCATTTCAACCCAAACATCATTTAACTTAAGAGCACAATCAATAACTCGTAATACATGATCTACGTAGCCACCTGGGAAAGCATTATGATATTCTTTCTTATGAGCTGCAGGCATTAACATAAGACGTTCTGAGTAGTTAGAGTAAAAATCAAGTAACTGTGAACATCGTGGTTCACTAATAAATGATTTGATAGTTTCCTCTAAATCTATCCAGTTTTGTTGAATTTGTTCAGCTGTTAAACTCATATTAATTATAGGCTTGAGGTTCACTTTCAACAAATAAACGAGTTTGTTCTACAGTTTCTCTTAATTTATCTAAGAGTTCCACATATGTCTCTAGTGGTTGTTGATTTCTAACAGTGAAGTTTAATTGGTTAGCTATACTATCAATTTTATCTAATTGATGCAATACATTGTCTTTATTTTTCATATTATATTATTTTAATAGGATGTTTCATTACCCGTAGTCACCTTATCACATTCTCTTTCTTCTACGTTTATTATTTGTTTCATAACTCGTAGTTATAATGTAAATAATAGAATTATAAAAGCCAAGCTATTTTTAAGAAAGGTTTATTATATCATGAATTTTCTGGAGGTAAGAGCATTTTTCATACTCCTCTTCAGAGATAAAATAATCTATAGCTAGAGTAAGGGCTTTTTTAAAGTCTTTATCAGCGTAAAATTTAAGGCACTCAATATGAAAAGAATTATCAATTTCTATTTTAGATAAATTCTCTAAAGCTCTATTGAATACCATATAACACCCAGCTTTATGAATGTCTTCTGTATCTAATTTCGGGTCTGAAGTCTCAAAAAACTTAAGTAATTGTTGGCTAAATGTTTGATAATTTATTATTAATTTCTTAAACATTCCCATCCATACAGCTGGATATTCAGATAAATTCATCTGAACACTTTCATCTTTTTCCTCTTCAGGGACTTTAAATAAATTAAAAAGTTCTTCGATATCCATATATATAAATATATGATAAGTAGGGAAATAGCGGCTTTAAGCCGCCTTTACAATCAAATTAACCCTTTAATAATTGTTTTATATTCTGTGTTTTTAACCTACTTATCTCGTCTTCTAAGTACTCTACTCGTTTATTTAGAGTATAAAGATAAGTAATTGATAAAATAGTTTCAATAAGTAAAACAGCTGTTAATATTAACATAATAATAAATTTAGTGCGCCCTCCTGGGATCGAACCAGGCGCCTACTGATTATGAGTCAGTTGCTCTAACCTAATGAGCTAAGGGCGCTATTTGTACTCAAGGTAGGACTTGCACCTACACACTCTTTTGAGTTAGAAAATCTAGCGTCTACTATCGGGTTCCCATGGAAACCTCGCTTTCGCCACTTGAGTATTTTAGTTGCGGGAGCAGGACTCGAACCTGCGTCATTTGGCTTATGAGACCAAGCTGGAACCATCTCCAGTCCATCCCGCCTTTATATACCATTAATATAATATTCATTTATTGGGAGGCCAAACTTACTTTAATAAAAAAAGCCGGGCTTAACCCGGCTTTAAACGACTATTTATATTTCTATATTATAGTTGCTCATCCGGTTTTGAAGGTGGGTTATCTGTGGGATTTTGCATGTTATTCTTGGCTTGTTGTTTCATCTTAACAACGTTTTCTATAACAGTTAAACCTAATCCACCACCAGCGATTAACGCAATTGAATCGAACATGAACTCAGGTGTGATATGTTTTTCGTCTTTATAAGTGGCGATATATGCTAAAGATATAACAACAAATAAAGCTAATAATGAAGCGAATCGTTTACTTGAAGTATCAGAAGTGCCTGATAATAAGTCTTTAAAGAATTTTTTCATAGTGTTGTATTTTAGTATAAATATAAAGAGAAAAGGAGCTTTCGCTCCTCCTCTAAACCAAAACTAATCTATCTATTAAGCTGCGAATTCAGCTGCTAACTCATATAATTTAGCGTTTAAATCCAAGTCTTGGCGGAAATTTTTAATTTTACGAGCTTTTCTAACTTTAGCTCCAACTGTATAATTAAACATTCCTTGAGTAATTTTTTCTTGAACTGTATTAAATACACTCCATAAATCATTACCACGGTCTTCAGGACGTGTTGGTGTTACCAAGTCATTATAGTCAATAGCAATGTTTTGTGTTTGTTCCTCACCAAAACGAGCTTGAACCGCTCTTTTAGCAAACTCAAGAATTGTTTCTTGATCTAATTGAGTTTGTTTAAACTTATTCATTGACTCAACCGCTAATGGGAGCGCTTCAACCATGTTAGTGATTACTTTCTCTAACTCTTCAAAATCATAACCATAATGACGAATCTTCATATTCTCAAATTCTTGAGTTGAGATTACTAAACCATTCTCACAAACTAAACGGAACAAACCAGCTGTGAATGTGAACGCGTTTTTACCATCATGACTATTAGTTAATAGAATTTGTGGAAACACATTATCACCATCTTCACCTTCAATGAACAAATCATTGTTACGGAACACAACTAGGTGTTTTTGGTAACCATCACCTTTACGGGCACGTACTTGTTTAGCATCAACTACACCCCAACCTAAAGCACCCATATCATCTATAATACGCTCAGTTGAAATATGTGAGTATTTTTGACTTGTACCTGGAGCTGAATCAGTTGTGAAAATTGATTTTGCTTTTTCTTTAATTTCCTCTTTAGTCAGGAATTGACTGTTGTTTAAATCTAGTGGCATAACCTTTATTTTTTAATTTATTTAAATATAATGAACTTTTCCTGTGAAGCCAAACCTTAGGCAAAAATGCTAACCAAGATAAAGTAAACAATAATGTACACAATACTTACAATAGTAACATGTAACAAAAACCCAGCTACTTCTTCTTTGAACTGTGTTTGTTCTTTATTAAAAATTCCTTTGAAAAATCTGATGATTGAAACTCCAACAATCAACATCATAAAAATTTGTGCGTTCATAACCTTTATTTTTTATTATATCTAAATATAACATCAATTCACCCGGAAGCCAAACATTCAACCGGAGAGGTTACAAAATTACACAATTTCTAATGTAACATCACTATCTGTTTCGCGAACAATCGCTAAAGCATCCTGAGTGGCCACTACTATAATTGAGTATCCATCATCGTCTCTTTGACCAACCATTTGCATTAAATCAGCGCCTTCAATTACTTCTTCAATTGAACCTGACTCGTCTACAATAGCATCTAACTCAGTTACTTTAAGATTTGAAGTAGATTCATAAATACCATAATCACTTTTAGTTAGAGATAACCCTGATAAAGCCTGTTTAATGTCAAGTAATACTTGAGGTGGCTCAATGGTTAAAATCAAATGATCCACCCCTATACCCTGCATTAAATCAGTGTTACCAATATCTTCAGGTGTGAGTGGAATGATAATTCCTGCTACTTCAGCACCTACAAAATTACCACTTTGTAAACCTATAGGAGCTAATTTATTCATCCATAAGTTCCAACTCGCTGGGTACAAGATATTATCTGAGAAAACTGTTTTATAAGCGTCAAGTAACATGGTGTACATTTTAACACCTAAACCTTTACCACGATACTTGGGGTTAATATAGGTTAAACTTATTTCCACACCAGGTAAACGATATGGTTTAGTTCTACCAGAATTAGCGTTAACATATATTTTCTCTACTTCTACTTGACCAACTACATAAGTATCTAAAGTAGTACCTTTAGTATTTATCAAATACAAAGTACCACGATAAGAAGAAGGTACTATAAACTCATACTCACCATCTGCTGTAATAGTTGTTTTCTTAAGTAAACGAGGGTTAAAAGTAACACCAGGCATTAACTCATCATCTTCAAAAAACTCATCTTCAGGTATTTGAAAGTCTTCTAAGAACGCAAATAACACTTGTTCTAAGGTGATGTTTTCATCTAGGTCTCCACCTCGTAAATCTAATTCTCCAAGTAAGTCAGTCAGTTTTATCATGG
>Ga0315904_10012504_pt1 | contig 10717 bp, 7 predicted proteins | sample LakEriMetagenome_6_FD_203529 | JGI IMG/M metagenome (GOLD analysis project Ga0315904, IMG submission 203529) | Freshwater fungal communities from buoy surface, Lake Erie, Ohio, United States - Buoy 12 MA120 | ecosystem: Environmental > Aquatic > Freshwater > Lake | place: USA: Lake Erie, Ohio... | reverse complement strand
ATATGCACTTGAATATCTTCCATCAAAGGACATTAAGAATGACTATTCTGCAGATGTTCGCTATGGCATGCTGGCTGGACTTAATCCAGCACAGGGCCTTATTTTTATGCTTCAGGCGTTGGGCGGCGATTTAATTTCCGTAGACTTGGCACAGCGAGAAATGCCATTCGGAATTAACGTGACACAAGAACAAGAGAAGATTGAAGTTGAAAAACTTCGTAAGGCTCTCATTGGTTCACTGCAAGCATATACACAAACCATCCCACAATTAGCATCTCAGGGACAGGACCCTCTACCAATCATTCAGAAGATTGCTGCTGCAATCAAGGGACGTAAGGCTGGTAAGGCGATTGAAGATGTTATTGAGGATGTGTTTACTCCAGAGAATCCTCCTGCTGGAACTCCAGTTGAGCAAACCGTCCCCTCTGCTCCTGGCGCTCCAGTAGGAGGCGCTTCTGCACAGGCAGGACCACCAGATTTGCAGATGTTACTAAGCCGTTTGACATCAAGTGGAGAGGCATCTGGTTCAGCGCAAGTAAGACAACAACGAGTTATATAGGGGGTAAATCATGGCACCGCGCAAAAAGCCTACTAAAACTAAAGTTAAAACAGTTCTTAGTGATGATTACTCCATACTTGAAAAGTACTGCATTAGCCTAAACGAATACTATAAGGCTTTGCGTGTTGCTGGTTTTCCAGTTGATATTTGCATAACAATGATACAGGACAAAGATTCATATCCTGATTGGATACTTCCAGATATTCCAAACAAAATGAATCCACTTAAATATGTAGACGATGATGATGAGGATGACGACTAATGTCAATGATGCAACCAACTGGTCAGCAAGGCGGCTACCGCAAGCCAGAAAACCCAGCACCTGCATCAGGTCCTGGCGCACTCTCGCAACGTACAGATGGTGGTCCAGCGCAAGGCGCTAAGTACATGTCTGGTATGCCATATGGTCAGAACACAATGGACCAGCAAACTGCTGCTCCAATGTCAGGTGGTGCACCAGTACCACCAACTCCAAGAGTTGCTCCTATGCCAACACCATTAATGGCTCCTACCGAACGACCAAATGACCCAATTACTTCTGGTATTGATATTGGCGCTGGTCCTGGAAGTGAAGCACTTAACATTCCAGATTCAGAACCAACACTTGCTGCTACCATTAAAAGAATTGCACAGTTTGACAATAGCGGTGAAGCAGAAATGCTTTATGCTATTATTTCTGAATATGGGTACTAATGGCCCGCATAATTGACCCAGTTGTAGGCGAACTTAGTCCTAACATTTATAATGCTGCACAGGCTGCAGGTCTTTCAGATGCTGGCGCTAAGATGATTGAGCAGTTTTCTTTTACTGTAAAGAATGCTAAGCGTCTGCGTAATATGGATGCAAAGCAGGCTAAGCAACAGTTTGAAGCGCTAGATGAAGATGCACAAGAACTTATTCGTGCTATGTACCCTACTGCCGAGTTTGCAAAAGAAGACCAATCTTTACTAAAGAAAACTTTGGCTATAACTTCAGAAGTTGCTAAGGCTGCTGCTTCACCAATTGTTATGACTTTTCAGGTTGCTGGTGTATATGGTAAGGCAATTAACACACCATATTCTGTTGCTCGCCAGGTTAACCAAGGTGCTCCTTTGTTTTCAAAGAAAACGTGGTCAACAGCCTACGCTGGAAAAGAACTATACGATAAAGGCGCTATCTCTCGCCTTGAAGAAAAGTATGGTGCTGAATATGTATTGCTTGCTAAAGGACTTCTTGCTGGCAAAACACCTGGTGAGGTTATTGAAGAGTACGGTAAAGTTGATGCTAAGATTACGACTGCTATCGCAGACGCATTTGATAATTCAGCAAAGTTTAATTTAATCCTTGAAGATGTTAAGTATGCACAAACATCACCAGGTCGTGACATTGCTCGTAAAGGACTAGAAGCAAAACACGACCCAACATATAAAATGAATCCTATACTTAAGTTTTTTATAGGAGACCTTGCTGACCCAAAGGTTGCTAAGCAATGGCAAAAGGCTGCTAAGAAAAGCACTGGCAGCATTGATGCTGTATATCAACTTGTAGTTGACCCACTTACTTATATTACTGGTGGTACATCAAAGGCTGCTACTAAGGGTGCAGCGTATGCAGAGTTGGTTACAAGAGAAGCCAAGGATGGCAACTACATTGGAGCAGTCAAGCAAATCTTTGCAAAACCAGATGTAAAAGCATTATGGGATGGCGAACTCGGAGTTTTAATAAAAAGGTTTTCAGAGGCGGAAGACAGTGCAGTACAATCTGTTACCTATCGCGAGATTGCTCAAAAATATCCAGGATTTAGCAATTTTGAAACAGTAAATATACTTGCAAGAAATCTTGAAACTTTTGACGCAAATGGTGCTGAAGCATTTTTTACTAAAATTGTAAATGCTCAAATGCTATTGGGTGGACGCGTAGATGGTATTACATTCCTTCGTAATGGTATTGCAACTGCTCGTAACCAACGTCAAATTAGCGGTGGTATAGCAGTAAGTGCAGACGCTTTTTTTAATCCAAGTGCTGCATCAAGGTCTGTTGTAGATAGAATTGATTCTTTACAGGCAAAAGGCGCAGAGGCTGCTGATATTCTTAAAACAGTTGGCGATGATATTGATAAAGGCGTAAACGTAGCAGGTATTCAGCGGTTTACTGATATTGATGCCGATGTTAAAAGGGCTCGTCGTATTGCAGAAGTTACTGGACGCATGATGTCTCGTAGCCCTGGTGGTTCTAGAATCCTGTTTGGTGAAGATGCAATTAAAACTGCAGAAACATTCCGTCTTGTAGCACGTCAGGCGTTTACACGCGATGTTGCAGACTATGTAACCTTTGAGTTTCTTAAGGCATCTACAAATGAACAGGTTGTAATCTTGCGTAATCTTTATGCAACGATTATGCATAGATATGGTCTACATGGCACACCAGAAGGTCGCACCTTTATGGATGAGATTCTTAATAAAACATTTAACAACCAGTCTGGTATGACAGCAGTAGCACGCACTGAAGTTCCAACTGAATTTATTGACGATATTAGCGAGCATGTTGTTCGTGTTGAAAATGATATTCCATTCTTGCAGGCTCGTGGTGCTATTCAACCTAGCCAATTGGCTGAAGGTGTAGCAGTTCTTCCATACGAGCAAATCATTCAAGTTGCTGCAATGACCCGTCGCAAGAACTCTATCCCAGCACTATTTGATGGTGCTACACGTAACAAATATATCAGCGAGTTTGTTAACTTCTGGACTATCTATACTCTTTTTCCACGTCTAGGTATTCGTTCTGCTATTGATGAAACATTTATGTATGCACTTAGTGCACCAGCACAAGACCTTTTGCGTTTTGCTAGGCCATCAATTAGAAAAGAACAAGCAGTTCTTACAGCCCTTACTGGTTCTAAGGCTGCAGTTGGTCCAATTAAGCGTGGACTTAACAGAGTATTTCGCAAAGGTGGAGCAGAAGAGCGTCTTTCTATTGAAGAACGTATTCGTATTCCACAAGAAATTGCTGAAAGAAATGGTATTCCAGTAGAAGAAGTTACCAACATGATGATTCGTGAAGAATCTGTTGCGCGAGTCTTCGCAATGTATGGTGTAGATGAAGCAGTTGGTAACTTTAAATGGATTAAAGAAGCCTTTATTTACCATCCTGATGCTTTAAATTCTATGGCTTCATCTGTTGCAGCCCGTTCATCCCTTTCAGGACGTATTGATAAAGAAATTATTGATGCAGTCTTTACGCAAAGTACACTATCTCAGGCATTAGCGGATGTATCTGTTAAAACTGGGCGTAAGTTTCGCCCACTAAACGCTGAATTGCTCCGTAGAACAAATGATAAGTACTTAACACTTGCACACTTTGACCAGTTCTTCCGTAGATTTGTGGCTAACTCTAGAACAATTGCACCTGGTGTAGTTGTTGATCCAGTAACTGCATTCTTCCGCAACAATGGTCTTAAGACTTCACAAGATTTTGCTATTGCTCGTACAGAAATGCTAGAAATTCTTGGCGTTAAGTATGACTATCAGATTAGGCAGTTCTTTATTGACCCTAAGCGTGCAGATGATGTAAAGAAGTTTCTTAATGAGTTTGGTGATACCACTGGTTTCCGCCAGCGTGGTGTTGCAGATGCTGATATCGCACGTATTCACGTAGAAACAATGCTACTTGATATGCGTACATCATTTCATGGTGGACCAAAGTCCTTTAACGATGAACTATTTAACCTAGTTGCTTCAAAGCATAACGCACTTGTTAGATATGAAATGGAATCTGGAGCCACCGTTGGTGGTAAATGGTCTAAGTCAAGCGGCAATGTATCTTTTGAAGAGTTTGAAAAGGCTACAGTAGGCATGAGACTACAGGGCGAGATAAATACAGCCATTGAATTTGTTGAATTAATTCCAAAGGCAGAATTGCAAAGCCTTTGGGGTAGACATGGTGACTTCCTTATGGAACAGATGGACCGCCAAGTTACTGGTATCTTCCGTCAGCCAGCAGTTATATCAACCTATACACGTCTTCGTGAAGGTTATACTGGTTTGCAAGACGAGTTTGCTCGCATGACCAAGAGGACATTGCTAGAAGAAAACAAGAACATGTCCGAAGAGGTAGCAGATAGTATTGCTACTAGCCTTGCTGCAAAGCGTTATACAGAAATTGCAATGAATGAGGCAGTAGATTCTGTTCTAAAGTATGTAGATAATCCTGCTATTCGTTCTAATCTTGCAGTATCTACTAGAACTGTGGCACGTTTCTATCGTGCAACAGAAGACTTCTGGCGACGTTATTATCGCCTTATGCGTGATAAACCACTACAGGTTATTTATCGCATGCGCTTAGCGCATCAAGGACTGTCTGCTCGTGGTGAGATTTACTATGATGATGAGGGTGAGCCATACGTAGTATTGCCTACAGACACGATTATTAATTCATCTGTTGAACCAGTAATGCGTAAACTAACTGGTGGTGCATTTAAGGTTCCAGCATTTAATGATGTTACTCTTAAACTGCGTTTGATTAACCCATCGTTTTCACCAGAGGCTGGTCAGCCTGGACTTAGCGGTCCAGTTTCTGCACTATCTTTTATTGCCTTTAGGTCTCTTATGGGTTATGCTCCAGGACCACTAGATGGTCCTGCCGAGTATATGGCAGATGAAATAGATACTTATGCACTTGGTTATCTTGGAGATAACATTACAGTGCAGCGTGCAATAACACCGCTATTCTTGCAGAATATACGTGACATACTTCCACGCCAAGAAATGTCACGACAGGAAACAACTGCTGCATTTCAGGCTATTGCATATATTCAAGCATTTGGTGATGAAAGCATTCAACTTCCAGAGAATGCTACAGACCAGCAGAAGCATGACTTTATTAAAACAGTTAAGATTGCAGCCCATAACGTAATTGCTATGCGTGCAGTTCTTGGAATGATTTCACCAATCTCTCCAACACTACGTGAGAGCAAGGGTATTCCTAGTTATATTAAGGCTACTGGCATTACAAGTATGCGTGCTGAGTTCTTTGACATACTTGCTGGTATTGAAAAGACTGAATCTGATGAAGTCTTTGACCCATACGAACTAGCAGTTGCTATGTTTGTTGGCAAGAATCCTAATAAGATTATCTACACAGTATCTCGTAGCGATAAAAATACTAAAGTTCTTATTGATAAGACAGATGCCGTTAAGAAGTGGTCACAGTTTAACAAGAACACAATTGCCACCTATGGTGAGGTAGCCTACATCTTTGCTCCACAGGTAGGCGATTACACAGCAGATGCATATAACTGGCTAGAGGCTAATGAGTTAATCTCTAGCCCTACGCTAGAAAAGTATCTAGATAACGTGCAGACTGCTAGAGCGAAACAGCAATACTTTGATATTGAACGTCAAGAACGTGAACTACTTTCTACAGTAGGAAGTATTCCAGAGCGTCGTGCAATTATTAAGCGTTCAACCAATGCTCGTCAGCAGATTAAAAATGCTAACCCATTACTACGCTTGTCACTTGAAACAGGTGGCTTTGAGGTAGCAACTGAAGAGAAACTACTTAGTTCAGTAGAAGAGATGCTTCTTAATAAGCAAGCACCTATCTCTGCTGACACAAGACAGCGTATGGCTATGGCAACAAAGATGGTTCGCGAGTTTATTTCATACTCTACTGACCCAGAGATGAGACTTATTTGGAACTTTACAGATGCTAAACGCGCTAAGCGTGAGGCTATTGAAAAGGCTTTGGAGCCTTTAATTCAATTAGACCCAGCAGTGCGTGAAGCAAACAGGGCTATCTTTTCATCAATTCTAGGATTCTATTCTCGTGATACATATTCAATCGGAGGTAACTAATGGCTGATAACACGCAGACCCTCAAAGACATGGCTGAGGATTTTGGTGGAGCAGATGCCAAATATGTAGTTACACAATCAGGTAACACTTGGATTCTAAATTCAACTGATGGAACAGGTGAAAGATTCCTTTATATTGATTCAAAGGGTGATTACCAAGTTCTTAATGCTGACCAAGTTCGCCGCTCATATATTACAAATGCTGGTGGTACTGCTGGTATAGATGCTCTTCGGACTAAGTTGTATAAAGCCAACTATATGAACGAAACAGAGTTTAAACTTAAAGATGCTACTGCATTCAATAGAGCAATTATTGATGCGGCTCGCAATGTAAGCGTTGAGGCTGTAACTAACTATACGGATATGGCTACTCCGCTTACCCAGTCATTTGATTCATGGCTAAACAAGCGCGTTGCAATGGCTGGTTCATCTGGTCAACCAGATTCAGGTATCAATCTTACAACTCGTATGGAAACCAATCAAGATATTGATGAGTTCTTTACAGAGTATCTTGGTCGTAAAGCAACAGAGGCTGAAAAGACTGACTACTACAATAAGGTAAATGCCGAAGAGAAGAAGGCTGTTCGTACCGTTAAAGTTGTAGGTGGCAAGCAAGTTTCTACTGGTGAGCAATTAGATGCTACAGATTACTATCGTATTCGTGCATCAGTTCTAGCGCCTGTAGTTAAAGGTACAGCAATTGAGGATATTACCAAGGGTAATGGAAAGATTGCACAAGATGTTGCAGAACTAAAGGCTTTTGCTGCCGACTATGGAGTTAAACTAGATACCAAGCAGGCACTTGACCGCGTTATTGGTGGATTAAAGCCAGGCGGAGCCCTTACAACTGGTAAGTTAGATGCAGAAAAAACTTCTATTCGAGAAATGTCTAAAGCATTCTATGGCAAGTTGGCACCACTTATTGACCAGGGTGTAAAGATTTCAGATATTGCAAACCAGTTTGCGTATTACAAGGGACAAATGCTTGAACTACCAGATACTGCAGTTAGCGTATTTGATGAAGATATTCAGGCAGCACTAAAAAATGATGGTAAAGATGGAGTTATGTCCCTTACCGATTATCAAAAGTTTTTACGTACAAACCCAAAGACCAAGAGTGTTTGGTTAAAGACAAAGGGTGCTAAGGAAGAAGCAGCGGGATATGCTAATGCAATTCTTAAGACATTCGGATTGATGGGATAATGAGACTACCTTATACAGCAATGATGACAGATGGTGGTGGACCACAAGTTGAACCAACACCAACCCCTACGCCTACTCCAACACCTGCGGTTGCACCAGTTAAAATTACCGTAAAACGTGGAGACACTCTTTCTGGAATTGCAAAAGCAAATGGAACAACAGTTGAGCAAATTTTAGCAAGTAACCCAACTCTTGCTGCTCGTTCAAAAGCAGGAACAACAGTATTGTTTAATGGAACAACAGTAAGAATTCCAGCACCTGTTGCATCACCATCTAGAACAGACTCTGCTGCATCAGTACGTCCAGATGCAGAATATGATTCACGTCTTGGTCCACAAGGTGGATTACCTGCTGGAGTTGTTGGTGGAGTTACTGGTGGTACAACTGGTACAGGAACTGGTACTACCTGGACAAAGACTGGAACGGTTCAAACCGCCGCAGGTCCAGTTGATGTTGATGCAAGTGGAAAAGCCGCAGATGGTTCTACGCCTATTGCTGTTACAGGTGACACTAAAGCAACACCTACTCTTGTAGATACAATTACTGATGATTACGGAAATAAAATTGGTGTCTATTCAGATGGTTCTAAAAAGACTTTAGTTAGTTCTGGTCGTAAGTACCGTCTAACAGTAGATGAAGATGCTTATGCAATTTTAGAACGTACACTAGAAGATAATGGTGTTGGTAGTTTAGCAAAGATACTTCAGGGATATATGGATAGAGGCTTGGGTTCTGAACAGGCTGCTCTTGAAATCCGTAAAGAACCTGAGTACTTAAAACGATTTGCTGGTAATGAGCAGCGTCGTAAGGCTGGACTAAATCTATTGTCTGAAGCAGAATATCTTGAACTTGAAAATTCATATATGAAAACATCAAAGGCTTATGGTGTTCCAAATCAACTTGGAACAGACCGTGAAGCACGTCAGGCTAGTATGGCTACCCTTATTGCTGGTGACGTAGATGCAGTTGAATTTAAAGATAGAATTGATACAGTAGTAACTCGTGTTAAGAATGCAGATAAGGGTACAAAAGATACCTTTAGCACATTCTTTGGCATCAAAGATGAAGAACTTATTGCTTACTTTTTAAATCCAGAAGCAAACCTACCTAAGTTACAGGAGAAGGTTACAGCCGCTGAAATTGGTGCAGCCGCTAGTGCACAGAATCTTGCAACTAGCAAAGAGGCTGCCACAGCCCTTGCACAATTTGGTATAGATAGAGAAGCAGCATTAAAGGGTTATGAGGCCATAGGTGAAGTATTGCCTACTGCAACTAAACTTGGTCAGATTTATGGAGATACATATACACAAGCAACAGCAGAGCAGGAAGTCTTCCAAGGCACAGCCTCTGCTAAACGTAAGCGCCAGCAACTTGCTCAGCGCGAAGTAGCCACCTTCTCTGGTTCATCTGGACGACAACGTACAGGTAGACCACAAGGTAATACAGGCCAATTCTAAGAATCCCTAGGTGGACCTACTAGCCCCACCAGGCGTATAAGACTAGGAGTAGAAGCCAGCCAGTTTCCCCGAACTGTCACTGTGGTCTGCGAACTAAACAACAATAGAAGGGTGAGGTTGCATGAGAAGCAACAATGACTGGGATAACGACGACGACCTTGATTTATATCAAGATGCCAACAATGACGAAACGAATGGTATTAAAGACCTTCGTAAGGCAAAGAAGGCTGATGAGAAACGAATTAAGGAATTAACTGAACGACTTGAAAAGTTCGAACGTCAGGAACGTGAAGGTACTGTCGCTAAAGTCCTAGAATCTAAGGGAGTCAACTCCAAGGCTGCCCGTCTAATCCTAAAGGATTTAGATGAAGTCAATGAAGAAGCAGTGAATAACTGGCTTTCTGAAAATGGAGATATCGTCGGGTACAAACCAGAAGAAGAGCAACCTGCTGATAAGCCAAATGTGCGAGAGTTTTCTCGCCAGGATGGTGCAACACAGTTTGCTGCGACTCCCGACGTTTCAGATGAATATGTTGATATGTTACAAAACTATGACGGAAACTCTGAAGAAGAATTACTATCCATCATTAACAGCATCGCTAATAAGATGCAAGACTAAGAAAGAGGTATCGCCAAATGGCAGATGTCTTTACCACTACAGGTAGTGGATTAGGTACTAACCTTGTAACCTTAGCATACGATAAGTTGATTGAAACCAACCTCCGCGTGTTGCCTAAGTTCCGTGAGATTGCAGACAAGAAGGTCGGCTCACTCACACACAATGGTTCTTCTATCCGCTTCCAGTTCAATAACGATATTGCTGACGTAACTGTAGCAGGAGCAACTCTCAATGAGACAGTTGACCCAGATTCAGTTGCACTACCAGCAACATCATACATTGATATTGCACAACTTGAACTCGGACGCTCAGTGCTTCCAGTCAAGAAGATTAACCTTATGTCAATTGCTAACATCGACCCATGGGTTGCTAACGCAATTGGCTTTAACATGACCAAGACACTTGACAACGCTATCGTTGCTAAGTTGGATGCAGGCGCGAACATTGTTCGCGTTGCAGGTGGTTCAGGAGCAGTTTCAAACGTCTATGAAGGCGTTGGAACAGTTGCTGCTAAGAACACAATTGCACCAGCAGACACAATGAAGTCTGCTGCTATCCGTACTGCAGTTACCAAGATGCGTGCTGCTGGAGTTCAATACAAGGGCGCTGGAATGTTTGTTTCATACATTCACCCAGAAGTTTCTGTTGACCTTCGCACCGAGACAGGTAACAACGTATGGCGTACACCACACGAGTACCAGAATGCTGCTCCACTTTACGGCGGAGAGACAGGTTCATGGGAAGGCGTTCGCTTCATTGAGACAGCAAACGCTACAAACTCACAGTCTGGAACAGGCTCAAGCACAAGCCAGACACGTGTCTACAACACATATGTTGTTGGAGCACAGGCTCTTGCAGAGGCTGTATGGAAGGAACCAGGAATGGAAGTGGGCGTTGTCCAGGACCGTTTCAACCGTTTCTCACCAGCAGGCTGGTACGGAATCATCAACTGGGCGCTTTACCGCACACCATCATTGGTTCGTATCGAAACCGCTGCATCAGGTCGTCCAACTGTCTAATCAGTAGATTGACGGGTAGGCAGGGGCTAG
>Ga0315904_10012502_pt1 | contig 10717 bp, 8 predicted proteins | sample LakEriMetagenome_6_FD_203529 | JGI IMG/M metagenome (GOLD analysis project Ga0315904, IMG submission 203529) | Freshwater fungal communities from buoy surface, Lake Erie, Ohio, United States - Buoy 12 MA120 | ecosystem: Environmental > Aquatic > Freshwater > Lake | place: USA: Lake Erie, Ohio... | reverse complement strand
TGGGAGGTGAGGGCCTTCGCCCCAAAAGCTGACGCCGCAGCAGGATACGCGCGGCGTCTGCGCCCGTCAGCGCCAGCGCGCCGTCCGAGGTGAAGCTCAGGATCAGCTCGCCACCCAGCGCGCGCTCTATTCTCACCTGATCGAGCATCTCGCCTTCAAGCCGCTGCAGCGCCTCGCCCGCCGGCTTGTGGACCTCGCCTCGAACGCGCAGGGCGAACGCGTCATCTCGCGCACCATCTCGCCGATCACGCAGGACCAGATCGCCCTGTCCATCATGGCGTCGCGCCGGCCAACGAACCGCCTGCTGCAGCACCTCGGGAAAGCGGGACTCATCGCCCGCGGCCGCAGCCGCATCGACGTGCTGGACCTGCCGCGCCTTACCCAGCTCGCCGTCTGCGGCGAAGACGGCTTCATCCTGACCGAACCGGCCAGCGAAACCGAGACAGTCACCAACTGATCGTCTGCCGTCAGATTTCCACCGGCAGGCTTTTCACGCCGGCCTGCAGCACATCTGCCAGCGTCGTCGTATCCAGGATGTCGCGCGTCGCATCCGCCACCCGCGCAAACACCCTGCGCAGCTTGCAGGCATTCTCGTTGGCACAGTCGCCGCAGCGCCGGTAGGCCATCTTGGACAGGCAGGGAAGGGGCGCCAGCGGCCCGTCGATCAGGCGCAGCACTTCGCCGAAGGTCACCGTCTCGGCGCGCCGCAGCATCAGGTATCCGCCCGCCTTGCCTCGCCGGCTGGCCACCAGGCCCGCCCGTTTCAGGTCCAGCAGGATCTGCTCCAGGAACTTGCGCGGGATGACCTCCTGCTCGGCAATGTCGCTGATCAGCATAGGCTCGCCGCCCGGCCGCGCGGCGAGGGCCAGAAGGGCGCGCAAGGCATATTTGGATTTTTGCGAAATCATGCCGGCTCCTTGTGGCAAGGCCTCTGCCAGAGTTTAAATACTTCAACAAGCATAGTGGCTCAGTCGGGTTAAAATCCTGATTAGAATGGCAATTACTGCAGTAAAATGGCCTGAACTGAGGGTTTCGAATTTCTAATCTTAAGACGCGACAAAACGAGGAGACATAAAGTGCTCCAGATCAGGAGTTGCCCATGTCGCCCCCACCACCATGCCTTCCTGGCCATCGCCCTCGGCGCGCTCGCGCCGGTCGCCGCGCCGCTGACGGCCGCATCGAACGGCTCGCCGTCGGTTTTCTCCGCTCCCGGATCAAATGGCGTCTTACCTCTTTGGCCACCACTTCAGTCACCGGGCCAGGGTTCTCCGCAGCCAGCGCCATTGCGCCCACACTCGCCAAAATCCGCATCAGTATACGTCCATGATCTCGGTGATCTCGCCAAGCGTCGTGCCGCCGCAACCGATCACCACCCGCCTATACCCGCCCGAAAGCGCCGGCGCCTGATACGCCACTGCCTCGGTCGTAATCGCCATCGTCGCCATCCCGTCCGGCGCCCTGGGCACCAGCTTCAGCCGCAGCACGGGCACCGCCGAGCGGTCCATCGGCCCTTCTTCCCAGCGGAACGTGTAGCCGCCTGAGCGCATATCGACCTTGCCTGCCACATGCACCATTGCCACCGCGCCAGGCCCCGGCATCCTGTTGATCCAGGCTTCCCAGTTCCGGCTGTCCAGCACGGCGCAAGCCTCCGGTTCCGCCGCGGGCGCGTCCCACGCGGCCTGTGCAGCGAGGGTGTCCGGCTCTCCCTGCAAGCTCTGGCAGCCGGCCAGCATCAAGATGCAGGCCGCCGCCGCGGGCGCGAAACCAGGTCTGGTCATGGCATTCCCCGGTGTGAATTGTTTTCGGGAGAACACGTCGTGGCGGCAAACTCTGTCAAGTTAATGACAGTTCAGCCGCGTGCCCGCCCCTGCGCGTAGAAATGTCCTTGTCCCCCGAACCCCGCCTGCGCCCCGGCAGCGAATGCGCGCTGCGTCAACGCCGCCTCGTCTGGCATCTCCGCTGATCTGGTGAACTGGAACCCGAGCAGGAGGGGATATGCCAAGCTCTCTCCCGTTCACGGGAGATGGGAGAAAATGCCCCCAATTGACTTCCCCGCAAACCCGCGCCAATGGATGCCATGTCGAAACATACCACACCGAAGGCTGTCGTGGACGCGCTGGAAGCGCTCTACGCAGAAGCCGTTTCCGCCCTTTCCGAAGCTCTCAACCGGTTCCTGCATGACGCTGCGCCGCCGGACGGCGAAGCCCGCGCAGGCGGCGCGTTCTGCTATCCGCAGATCCGCCTCGTCTATGATCCGGATGGTCCCCCGCCGCCGATTTCCAGGGCCTTCGGGAAGATGAGCGAGGCGGGTGTTTATGTGACCACCGTCACGCGGCCGGAATTCTTCCGGGCCTACCTGATCGAGCAGCTGACCCCGCTGATGCGTGACTATGACGTGGACGTTTACGTCGAGCTCTCGAAATCCGAAATCCCCTATGCCTATGTATGGGATCCCTCCCAGGCCGCCGGTCTCGAGGAGATCGCCCCGGCAGAGCTCGTGCGCTGGTTCCCCTCGCCGAAGCTGACGCAGATCGGCGACGAGATTGCCGACGGCGAACTGTTCGAGCCGTTCGGCGAGCGCCCGCTGGCGCTGTTCGATGCGCAGCGCGTGGATTTCTCGCTGAAGCGCCTGCAGCACTATACCGGCACGCCGGTGGAGCATTTCCAGCACTATGTTCTGTTTACGAACTATCACCGCTATGTCGACGCGTTCTGTGACTGGGCGCTGACCCAGCTCGGCGGCCATACGCGCTACGAGTCGCTTTCAGTGCCTGGTGGGCTGGAAATTACGAAGCCGGAAGTCGACAGCCGCGCGGCCATCGAGGCCTCGCCCTGGCGGCGCTTCCAGATGCCGGCCTATCACCTGCGCGCCAGGGATGGCGCCGGCATCACCCTGGTAAATATCGGTGTCGGCCCTTCCAATGCGAAAACGATCACTGACCACCTTGCCGTGCTGCGCCCGCAGGTCTGGCTGATGGTCGGCCATTGCGGCGGCCTGCGCCACTCGCAGCAGATCGGCGACTATGTGCTCGCGCACGCCTATCTGCGCGAAGACCATGTGCTCGACAGCGTATTGCCGCCGGAAATTCCGGTGCCGCCGATCGCTGAGGTTCAGGTTGCGCTGGCGGCCGCCGCAGCAGCCGTGACAGGCGAACAGGGCGACGCGTTGAAAAAACGCCTGCGCACCGGCACGGTGGTCACCACCGACGACCGCAACTGGGAGCTGCGCTTCACCGCCTCAGCCCGCCGCTTCAACAAGAGCCGGGCCGTCGCGATCGACATGGAAAGCGCGACCATCGCCGCCAACGGCTTCCGCCTGCGCGTGCCCTATGGAACGCTGCTGTGCGTCTCCGACAAGCCGCTGCACGGCGAGATCAAGCTGCCGGGCGCAGCGAACCGTTTCTACGAACGCGCCATCAGCGAACACATCCGTATCGGCATCGAAACGCTGGAGCGCCTCTCCGTCGATGGCGGCGCGAGCCTCCACAGCCGCAAGCTGCGCGCCTTCGACGAGCCGCCCTTCCGGTGAGCGGTATCGACTGGCCCGCTCTGAAGTCCGCCGCACTCGCGGTGCAGGCCCGCGCCTATGTTCCGTACTCGAACTACCGGGTCGGGGCTGCCTTGCTGACGTCTGGCGGCCAGATCATTGCCGGGTGCAACGTCGAGAACGCAACCTTCGGGGCGACCTGCTGCGCCGAGCGCAACGCCGTTTTCTCGGCGGTCACGCAGGGCCATCAGGCCTTCCGGGCCGTCGCTGTGGCGACGAACGGGGCCGAGCCTGGCGCGCCCTGCGGCATCTGCCGGCAGGTGCTGGCAGAGTTTGGCAGCGACCTCGAAGTGTTGTGCTTCACGCCGGAAGGCACAGAAAATCGTTACCTGCTGAGCGAGCTTCTGCCGCATGCCTTCAGGCTGAAGTAGGCGGTACCGGTTTTTTCTTACCGGTGCGCGGCAGAAACAACATGAATTTCGCCAATGGGCGTTTGAACAGCAGCAGGTAGGTCACGTGCATGCCGACAAACGCAAGCAGGAGGTTGCCGGCGAGTTCGTGGATTTCCGACAGCGGGCCTTCCTTGCCATGTTCTTCGCCTTCGTGTTCGTCGTCTTCGCGATGTTCAGCGTCGCGGTAGCGTATTTTGCCTTCGGCGCCCTGCGCAGGGGCGGCGCTCTCCGCCCGCGGGGTCCCGAGGCCAATCGAGCGACCCTGGTCCATCGAAATTCCGGTGCCGGTCACCGTCAGCAGGCAGAGGGCTATTCCAAGCATCAGTACACGGCTGATCGCCGGGTGGGTGGCAGCGCCCTTGAGCTTCAGGGCGCCGAAATCGGGATAGAACCGCATCAGGCCCACCTGGCGCTCACCGCCGAGAGCCCAGAGGAGCCGCAGGACAATCACGCCGGAGACGCCATAGCCAAGCCAGGCATGGACAGGATCGATCTCACCGGTGAGATAGGCGCCGATGGCGAGGACGGCGAGCAAGGCATGATACAGACGCACGCGGTTCATGATGTTCATCATGTTGGAATCTTTCGGTAAGCTGCGTTTGTAAGCGGGGGCGCGGCGGGATTGCGCAGCCTAGAGAGGCGTTCGGCCGGGTCGATACGTACTTTCCCGGCGGGATGCCCTGTGAGCGCCCCATCTTGCCACAGCTTCGATTTTCGGGTGACCTGAGCGCTTCGGCGGCAGGAGCCGGTGGTGGGAAATCTGGATATTCAGCCGGTGGCGGAGGATGCGCGTACCCGCGTGTTCCTCAGCTATTCGCGCAAGGACGCGGCGCTGGTGCAGCGCATGGCGGACGGGTTGATGGCGGCGGGATTTCTCGCCGACTTTGACCAGGCCGCGCATGATCCCGGCAATGTCAGTGCGGGTATTTCAGCCGAGGACGAGTGGTGGAAACGGTTGCAGGAGATGATCGCGGCGGCCGACGTGATGGTGTTTCTCGTGTCTCCGGATTCGGCCGCGAGCGCGGTTTGCGACGAGGAGATCGCCTATGCCCGCGCGCTGGGCAAGCGGATCATCGCGGTGCTGGCGCGGCCCGTGGATTTTGCCAGGGCGCCGCCAAGGTTGTCGGCGCTGAATGTGCGGATCGATTTTTCAGAGGGCGGACCGGGTTTTGACGCCGCCCTGGCGGGGCTGGTGGCGGCGCTGGAAACGAACGTCAGCTGGCACCGGGACGGGCGGAAATACCTTATCCGGGTTCAGGAATGGGACGCGGAAGGGCGGCCGAAAAGCCAGCTCCTGCGCGAAGGCGCCGTCGAGGACGCCGAACGCTGGGCTGTGACCCGGCCGAGGGGCGAGCCGGAGCCGGGCGAGCTGTTCCTGGCCTGGATCGTGTCATCGCGCGCGCAGATCAGGCGGGACGCGGCAGTGCGCGCTTTCTGGCGGCGGGTCACGGCCATCTTTGTGCTGACGACACTGGCGGCGACGCTGGCCGGGGCCTGGTTCGTGGTCAATGGTCAGCGAAACCTCAGCCGCAGCGAGAGCCTGATGCTGGCGCGGACGTCGGAGGCTTTTGCGCGGGACGGCGACTATCTGCGCGCGCTTCAATTGTCGATCCTTGCCTCGCGCAACACCTTCCTTTCGCCATCTACGGATGAAGCGAAAGCGGCGTTCGCAGCGCATTCGTCGGGGATGACGCTGCAGGCGTCACTGATGTCGGTGTTCGGATACGACCATGAGAACGGGGAAATAGAAGGGATTGAAGGCGGCGTTGTATCTCCGGACGGGACGCGGATGGTCTCGTGGGGCGGCCACGGGCTTTGGGTGTGGGACATGACGGCCTATGCTCTGGTAGGCCGGCCGATCGAGTTGGAACCTGGCCGGACCTTTCAGGATGTGGCGTTTTCGCCGGATTCGCAGCGTCTGCTGATACGGGACGACCGGGAGGCGGCGCTGCTTTGGAGCGCCTTGACGGCAGAACCGATCGGCGAGCCGATGCGGCACGGCGAGGAGCAGGTTATAAGCGCAATCTTCTCGCCCGATGGAAGCCGGGTTCTCACGACCGGCACCGACGGGGTTGTGCGCCTTTGGGACGGCAACACGGGTGCGCCGTTCATGGCGCTTTCGCAGGAAGGCGCGACCTATTCTGCAAAATACTCCGTCGACGGACGGCGGGTCTATACGTGGGATGACGGCGGCGTGCAGTTCTGGGACGCCATCACGGGGCAGGCCATTGAAACGCCGTTGGAAATGCCGGGCATCGCCGGCGCGGTGGCCAGTAGCGACAATGCGCGGTTGGTTACGTGGGACCGTGACGGCAGGTTGCTGATCCGGGACATGGGGACCGGCGCCGAACTCGGGCCGCCAAAAGTACATGAAGGCGGGTTCAGCGACGCGGTGATCGCGGAAATGTCAGGCGTCGTCATCACGGGTGAGGGGAGCAAGGTCACAAGGCTGTGGAGCCTCGACACCGGAGAGCCGATTGGCGAGCCCATCGTCAATGACGGCGGCTACGGCCCGCCGGTGATTTCCGACATGGCCGGACGGTTGCTGACCTGGACATACCTCAGTTCGGCGCATCTCTGGGACCTGCAAACCGGAGAGCTGGTGGACGATGAGGTTGCCCGGGCGGGCGAACTGAAGGGTGGTGTGTTCTCGCCCGGCGGCGAAACGCTGTTCACATGGTCCGGGACGGCGGGCTTTACGCGAGAGGCGCTGACCGGTGAAATTCTTGAGGGCCCGTTTCAGGTCGAGGAGGGGCTGAATGAGGCATTCTTTTCGGCGGACGGGCGTTTCCTGATGGCGCGCGCTTCTAACGACAAGGCCTATTTGTGGGAAACTGCGAGTGGCCGGCAAGTCGGTCCGGCCCTGGTGCACGTCAACTACAGTTTCGGGCCGCTGATGTTGCCCGGCGACCGTCTGGTGACCATCCACGAGACGAACGCCGATATATGGTCGCCGGTCCAGTGGACGGCGACGGGCGTGCCGGCGGACGTCGAAAAATCAGCCCCTTTGCTCGACAATGAATGGATGCCATCGGAGCAGATGTCGCCGGACGGCACAGTGATCCTGACGGCGCCGGGTGATGGAACTGCGCGCCTGTGGGCGATGCAAGGCGGGGCTGGGGCTGGAGGGAACCTCGCGGCGGCAGGGCCATTCCTCGGCGCGGTTTTTTCGCCGGACTCGAAGCGTGTGGCCTTATGGAGCGAGGCGGGCACCGGAAGTTTGCTGGAGGTGTTCAGCACCGCAAAGGCCGAACCGGTGGGACCCGCGGCCGAACTCCCGGCCGTCCTGAACTCGGTCGCCTTTACAGGCGATAACTCCCGGTTGCTGGTTGGGGATCAAGCCGGAGTGGTTTCGCTGTTGGACGGCGGCACAGGCAAGCTGATCGGCCAGCCTGCGGCGCATACGGGCGTAACGCCGCCGGTGCTTTCGGACGCTGCGGTCCGCGCGGCGGTATGGTCGGGCCGCAGGGCCGTGTTGCTGGATACACTGACGGGCCAGCCTGCCGGTGCGGCGCTGGATCATCCGCAGGCGAATGATGGTAGCGAATTTTCTGACGAGATTCTGGGCGCGGCCTTTTCCCCGGATGGAGCTCGTATCGTCACCTGGAATTTTGCCGAGGCCCGGGTGTGGGATGCGGCGACGGGAGCGGCGACCGGCGCGGTAATGGAAGGACTGGACGGGATCGCGTTTGCGGCGCTGTCGCCGACCGGCGAGCAGGTGGCCGTGGGCATGGGGAGCTTTGTGTCTGTGCATGATGCCGGTACGGGAGACATGCTGTATACGTTCGGCGCGCAGGGCGATTTCCATTCGAACGCTGTTTACTCCGATGACGGACGGCTGATCGCAGCGTGGCAGGAGGTTTCTGCAACCGTCCAGGTGTATGACGCTGGGGACGGTTTGCCGCGCGGTGAGCCTGTTCAGGTGTACGGCGAACAGGTGGGGATCCGTTTCTCGCCCGAAGGCCGCCGGATGCTGCTCTGGGACGGGATCGGGAGTTTCTTGATCGCAGATACGGCGACCGGGGCGGTGTTGCAGCATATGGAGCATGACAGCAGTTACGAGGCTCCGGTCTGGTTGCCGGGCGGCGCGTCGGTGCTGACGCTCGGAGCGTTCGGGACGGCGCGGCTGTGGGACGTGTCCTGGGCAATGCGGCTGGATGCAGCGCGGGACGATGTGGCGGCGGTCTGCCAGGCGAAGCTGCAGGGGTCGGCGGCCGGCGGCGACGCGCCTGTTGTGCGCCTGCTCGACGAGGCCGCGATCCGGGCCGCGCCGATCCTGCGGGGGCGGGAGGGGGAAGATGTGTGCACTCCGCGGCCTGCGGCGTGGTGGGAGACGGCGGCGGGGACCCTGTTCGGCTGGGCGTTCCGGTGAACTGGCCAGTGATGGGCGCTGTCGCAGGGCTGACACACTTCCCCGGCTTCCCATAAATTCCTGTTTAACATAACGTTAATTCGCACATTGAGCCGGAGTGGGAGCCATGGCGGACAACAAGACGGGGGGCTTGTTCGGGGCGCCGAAGCGGTCGACGCGCTGGGTGAAGGCTGCCATTGCTGGCGCAGACGCGCCGTCAGGGGCGATCGAGCCGGATACGGCGTATGTCAGCCTCGACCTGATCGACCTTGGCCTTGCCCGGCCGGGCCTGCTGACCAGCAAGTATCATGCGCTGTTCCTGTCGGACCTGTCGGCGGCGACCCAGGTCCAGACCAAGCTGCGCCAGAGCGCGCTGATCGACCCGCGCAAGGTGCGCGACGGCATCGAGACGAAGAATGCCGGCAACCAGGACCTGGGGGTCACCTCGATCTGCGCGCAGATGCCCTGGCATGGCGGGATCGACGGGGAATTCGTGGTGCTGGCGCTGCGTTCGGAAGCGCTGCTGGCGACCTTGCTCGATCTCAACGACCGCCTCTCGGCCTCGCTGCCGAAGATGGGCGGCCAGCCGCCGCCGGGCGAAGCCGAGGACGACGACGGCGAGGGGTACGAGAGCCTGCTCGCCACCGCGGCAGGCGCGATCACCGGCAAGCTGGCCAGCACGTTTGTGAAAAAGATCGGCTATACTGCTGCCGTCGAAATCGCGCGGATCCTGAAGGCGCAGGATGGCACCTATACGACACGGCTGCGGGTACCGGTGTCCGCGAGGCTGAAACTTGAGCCCGGCTACTACGTGATGCTGCCGGACGGGCAGGCCAATGGCGAGGTCGAACTCGACTTCGGCGAGGACCGGCTGGTGCCAGCCTTGAGGATCAAGGGCAAGTCCGTGCGCGGACGCGACTATGCGGTGATCCGGGTGACGGCGACCGATCGCCACCAGAATATCGAGGATGTGCCGGCGGTCGGCGATGCCTGGGTGTCGCTGCAGCGGGTGCTGGAGAGCGGCGGGCAGCCGGACGAGGCGCTGAATGCGTTCCGCCGTGTGGTGGCGCTTTCGCCGTACCTGATCCGCGCGGACCGGCAACGGCTGCAGCAGCAGGCGGCGGAGATGGTGGAAACGGTGCGGCCATACCTGGTGGCCAAGGGCGCGGGCGATCACGAATCCCTGCTGGAGAGCCCGCTGGCAAGACTGGCGTTCCGTACACTGAAGGAAGCCTGGAACTCCGGCGCGCTGGACAGCTTGCCGGGAGCCATCCGCAAGACCATCAGCGGCAGGACAGAGACGGCAAAGACGGCCCAGCCTTCAGTGCCGGCCGCACCGGCACCGCAAGCGGACCGGGCAGCCGTGGCACCGGCGGCGCCTCCGCCTCCGCCTCCGCCACCTCCAGCGGACCGGTTCGAGACGGCGCTGGTGTTCTGCTTCAAGTGGGAGGGCGGCTACAGCGACCATGCGAGCGACCGGGGCGGCAAGACGAACTATGGCGTGACCGAGAAGGTGTTCCATGAATGGCTGGACTCGCGGGGCGAGCCGCTGCGGCCTGTGAAGGAGATCACGCATGACGAGGTGCGGGCGATCTACTGGTCCGACTACTGGCTGGCGGCGCGGTGTGACCGGCTGAAGCGGCAGCTGGACCTTTTGATGTTCGATGCCAGCGTGAACCATGGGCCGGGCGGTGCCGCCAAGCTGCTGCAACGCGCGCTGAATGCGCTGGGCGAGACGCTGAAAGTGGACGGCGCGATAGGCGGACAGACGTTTGCGGCGATCGCGCGCTACGAGACGAAGGCGCTGGCGGCGCAGTATCTCGAAGAACGCCGGGCGCTGTTTCACCGGATCGTCGCCGGGGATGCGGGCCAGGGCGTGTTCCTCAAGGGTTGGCTGAACCGGGTGACGGATCTGGAGAAGGCTACCGGCGAGGGCGGAACGCACAGTGACTTCGAAACGGTGCCGGTAGAGATAACGCCCGAGAATACGCCCTTCGCGGCTTATGTGGATTAGGAGCGGGACATGACCCTGGCGCAGGCTCTCGGAGATCTTCAGGCGGCGGCACTTGGCAATGAGGCCGAACTGGCAGCCAGGGCGGCGGCGCTCGCAGACGCCGTGATCACGTCGCAGGATGGCGGATCGAAAGAACTGCGTGCGGGGCTCAAGGCGCTGCGGACGATGCGGGCGCACACGGCGCTGGAGCTGGCGGCGCAGTTTCTCGAAGCGGTCGGTGTGCGGCGGGGCTGGCTGTTGCAGTTCCATGCGCAGGCACTGGTGGAACGCAATGCGCTGATCCCGGCGGCGGCGCTGGTGCTGGAAGCGCGCAAGGCGGCGCAGGAAGAGGCGGACGCCGCAACCGAGGCGGACTGCTGGAGCCTTGAAGGACGTGTCTACAAGCAGCTCTATGTGATTGCCTCGCAGCGCCG
>Ga0315904_10012500_pt1 | contig 10718 bp, 17 predicted proteins | sample LakEriMetagenome_6_FD_203529 | JGI IMG/M metagenome (GOLD analysis project Ga0315904, IMG submission 203529) | Freshwater fungal communities from buoy surface, Lake Erie, Ohio, United States - Buoy 12 MA120 | ecosystem: Environmental > Aquatic > Freshwater > Lake | place: USA: Lake Erie, Ohio... | reverse complement strand
TAACTGCAAATTATTTTATAGGTAATGGTAGTTTACTGACCAATATCACAGGTGCTAACGTCACTGGTACAGTTGCTAACGCTAACTATGCTGCATACGCAGGCAATATCGAAAGCGGTAATGTCAATAACGTAGCAAGCAATACACAAGTATTGTATAGCAACGTTGGTAAGATTGCAGGTAGCAACGCATTTATATTCAATGATAGTACTAATACTGTCACAATGTCAAATGCGCTAAACGTTACCGGTAACGTGACTATAAGCAATACTATCATCATGAATGGTAACGTTGCTACTGATATCGCTGCTGTAGATGATGGTGTTGCCAACGTCAAAAACTTAGTAGTAAGAGCAGGTAATACAAATAGTCCTACAACTGCTACCAATCAGTTTGGTGGTAATATAAGTTTATTTGGTGGTAACAGCCTAAACAGCAATGCTAGCAGTGCATGGATCGCTAGAGGCGGTATTATAGGTATAAGTGGCGGTGCAGGTAACAGTGCAAATGGAAACGCTTCAGGTGGATCATTCTTGTTTACTGGTGGTAGTGCTAATACTACAGGTGTTGGTTTTGCTACTAGTGGTGGTGTGCAAATAGTAAGTGGTACTGCAAATGGTAATGGTAATACTACTACTAGCGGTGCTGCAACATTTGGTACAAACACAGCAAATAATACTAATGGTAATGCTACTACTGGTGCAATAAATTTACTAACTTCAGCGGCTGCTGCGACTAATGGTAATGCTACGACAGGTAGTATAAATGTTACTGTAGATAGAGCAACTGCAAGTAATGGTAACGCTACTGGTGGGTCATTGGTACTCAGATCAGGTAGTGCCAACAGTAACAGTGCTACTGCTACTGCAGGAAGTATAAATCTACAAGTTGGTAATACTAATGGTGTGAGCAACGTTGCTGGTAATATCAATATAGGTAGCCAGACACCAAACGCATTGTTTGGTACTCCAGGTGCTATCAATATTGGTCTATCAAACGTACCTATCACTCTTTTTGGTAACAGCAACATACAAAGAGTTCGTATCACAAGTATCGATACTGTAGGTGGTAACATCGATTTCGTTGGTGTAGATAATGGTGGTAATCTAGTCAAAGCAAATATCAATGCAAATTGGAGTTTGCCAGGTAGCATATATGGCGATCCAATATTTTATGGTAACGTAAGTTATGCTGGTGGCAACATACAGATGTTTGCTAATGGTAGCGCCAACTTCAATACCGGCAATATCAATATCAATAGTGGTGCATTGAATGCGACTAGCGCAAATATCGGTGGTGGAAACGTTGTTATCTATGCTAATGGTTATATCAATACTACAAATGAGATTGACTATCTAAGAACATATGGTAGTTTCTTGAATGGTAACGATGTCGCTATCACAGCAAACACAGTTGCCAACTTAGATTTGCCAACTACTGGTTCAGCGAATGGTATTAGTATCGCAAGCAACAATCAGATCACGATAGCAAGAGCAGGAACTTATAACTTTCAATTCAGTCTGCAATTGACTAATAGCGATAATGCCGCAGATCATGAATTCGATGTTTGGTTTGCTAAGAATGGTACTGATATAGCAGATAGCGCAACAACTTATACTGTGATCAAGAATAATGGTAAAAATGTGGCAGCACTAAACTTTGTTGATACTTGTAGTGCAAATGATTACTATCAGATACGTTATGCGGCAACTAGTGCCAATATATCATTAGAAGCGTTTGCAAATATCACTAGTCCATATACAAGACCAGCGATACCAAGCGCAATCGTAACAGTAGTACCAGTCGGTGCATAAGGAATGAATATGTTAGAAACAGTTATGGCTTTTATAAAAAGTTTACCCGCTTGGTTGGGTGCAGTCGCAGAAATATTAGTTGTTGCTATTATTTTTATGACGGCTATCACATTGCTTGGTGGTATTTGGATCGGTTTTTGTATCGCTAGAAAACGCATGAATCAAATAGCAGAGATAGAATTTTTTCCGCCTAAGATTACCTTCAAGGAAAGAGAAAAAGAATAAATATATTTGTAGGGTAAGCGATTTCCTAAGTGTTAGATGCTTACTACACAGACTTGCCATAGTCTACCCGTTATGCTTACCCTACACTTCTAATATTTGCCCACTGTGTGCGATCTGTGGGCACAGATCATTAGCCCTGCAACATCTTTGAGAGATTCTCCTAATTTAGGATTTTCTTTGGGCTATACGCACGCCAAAAAATAAGGTACCACGATTTGCGCGCCTTCGTGGTCAGAGATTACAGGGATGCACGATTTATAGGACGATTGCTAATTTCAAGATATTTTCTATCATGGACGTGTGCATCAAACTACGCAATAATATTTATACAGTATTTAGCAGTTGTAAAATTATTTTTGTTTATACATCAAGATCAATAATGGGCATATCTAATTTTTTTACTTCCAATATAAAAGCAAAATTTTCAAATAAATCATAATTGTCTTGTATTTCAATATTTGGAAAATGTTTTTTAGTTTGCTTATGTAACATAAAAATAATTTCACGTAATGCTGCTCTTTTTTCTTCTATATTTTTCAATAATATTTTTACTACTTTTTGAGTTTTAGGATCAGTATCTTTTTGACCTAATCGTAAGGCAAAATCCTCTTGCTTATTCAATTCTAAAAATTCTTCTTTTATAAATTTTCCAAAATCAACTGTTCCAGTTTTACTCATTTGTTCTTTCCTTTTTGTTTACAATTGTCTCCATGCCAACGTTTGTAATTTGCGTTATCACACAATTTACCGCAATGCGGGCATTTAGTTAGATTCTCAGGTTTGTTCCAACGATCTTTGACACCCTTTTTTACAGCATCGTGCCATTCTTTACTTTGGCTAAGTTCTTTATTCAATTTTTTACGATCAAACGTATTTTCTTGTTCACGTTTCAATGCACCTTTCTTTACATTCTCACGCCAAGATCCATTAGCACGAATATTTCGTGTACCATTTAGTTGGTTATCTTTCCATTCTTTAGTCTTAGTCTTTTTAGTGATACCTTCTTTTTGTTTACGTTGCCATTCAAGATTTTCAGCCTGAATTTTATTAGCAATAGTTTTATTGATGCGACTCTCGCTAATTTCATAAATTTTAGAATTTTTGCGAGTCTGATCAAACTTCTTTTGAAGATCATTGCACATAATTGATGTTCCACATATCAAGATAATTATTAGGATAAGTTTTGATATCCTTAGTAAGTTTTTCTATCAAACTAAGATTACGTTCAGTACAATCCTTCCAATTGTAAAAACACCAAATCAAAATCTGCTCGACCTGAGTCTGTGTGATTGCTGGTAAAATGTTTTGGCAAATCTGACTATTCAATGTAGTATATGCAACATAGCCCCATAGTTCATCATCAGACATGGTAATTTCTTGGTAATTTACACGCCTGCGGATAGCATGTAAATCTGTCTGCACACTATGTTTCTTGCTACCATTAGGTAATGCATTGACTTCATTGATTGTAGGCAAATGCCTATTAGTCAATATGAGAAAGTTTACATTATGTAATGGGACTTCAAAACCTGCACGTTTTGGATCTGTGAAATGTTGAATGGCTTCCCATTGCAATTCATTGCAAAATGCTTTGAGACCAGTAGTCACTTTATTGTATTTTAGAGTTTTAGTCTGGTCAAACATCTTTTTCGTAGTATTGGTATTGTTATCAAGAAACAATACGTCACAGTCATCTTGCACCACAAATAATGGATTATTATTGGCAAGATATACAGCAGTAGTGATATCTACGATGTATGCAGGCATACTAGGAGTACCTGCAAAAAATAATGGCTTGTTGGTCAAGGTGTTCATGAATTGTTCAGTCTCATAACTTTTACCTAGTCCAGGGCAACTACTAATGATCGTAGTATCGTTGTTAGCAGTCATACCCGCTTTTACAAGATTCTTGAGTTTATTGTGATGAAATGCACCTTTATTGATAAGGTTCATTTGGTCAATAGTGAATACTTGAGACATTATATTTCTCCTATTATAGATCGTAATAATATAGATAAAAACTTTTCAATACTAGTCTAGGTAAGTGCTTACCTGGATTCTTGATAAGTTGCCTTGTGCGCAATTTTTCTAGGCTACGACCCTTAGAATCATAATCAATGGTAGACATCATAATACTTGTTTTGATTTCCGAAATGCTTTTTGCTTTGGTATCAATATCATCCAACTCAGCATATCCTAAATCATCTTTTGGGTTGCCACTGAATTTGCGACCAAACACATATTCATTTTTATCAATAAATGATCTACATGGTTCGATCAATTTTGGATCGATACCATTAGCAAAACAAATAAACTTATAATCATCGAATGTCATGATTCACCTCAACAGTTAGTAGTCAACATCGACTACAGATACAATTCTACAGAGTTCTACAATAATGTCAACCATAAAAACCCTATACAAATCAATGACTTAGAAGCACGGTTTTGTAAGTTGTTGATTTTATTATAGTTTTTTACACGAGGATTTTTTGGTAAATTTCACCAAAAAACTTGGATTTTTATTAGTTTATTTGTATATTAGATAAATAAGATTGCACTTTCAAAGAGTGCGCTTTTGACCTCCTAGACTATGGGCTTTTAGCGGAGCCCATAGTCATTCTTCGCTAAAGAATGGGGGTGAATAAATTATAGGAGGTAACAAATTATGTTTACAAAAATATTGACTAAGACTGAAAAGAAGTTAGTCGATAATTTTATCATCAAAGTTGCAGATGCTGGTAGTACCAAAACATTCAGCGTAGCATTATTCAATAATGCAGTTTGCAATACATTGCCCGCATTTAGGGCAGAAGAATTACTAAATGGTCAAAACAACAAGACCATAGCATATATCGATTATGTAAAAGATTTGTATAGAATACAAACTAAGTGATAGATATATAACATGCGAATTTATTTAGAAGTGCCTTTTGAAGAAAAGGAACTAGCGAAACAAAAGGGTTGCTGGTGGGATGATTATAAACAAAAATGGTTTATAGAAAATCCAATACATATGAGTGAATATGTTCGTTGGATGCCAAATCGTTTATTACAACCTACTAAATCCAAACCATTGAAACATGAACCATTCGTCAATACAAAAATTAGTAAAGACAGAATGAAACGACTAAATCAAAAGCATAACAAAAAATTTAGACGCTAAACGCTTGCGCCGCGTAGAAGGCGACCGAAATCCGTTCTGATGTGTGGCGGTAAGGTGAAGGTGAGTCTAACACTATAATGTAGACAACGAGAGTTGCCATAAATGATATCACGCCACTCGGCACGACAGTCATTTCTACATCGTAAAGGTTGAATGCGATGCGTCATAGTAAACAGGGTAGAGGACGCATACTAGACATATAGAAGAACTAACGAATGCTATATGTTATTAGTGAATACGCCAGCAGCCTATTTTATAGGTCATGAGATATAGTCAATCCGCTATGGTAAATGCTGAGAGTTAGGACCTTTACGCCTCTTGCGTAATGTCGTGGGTAGTTACATCTACCCCTTTGCCTTTGCGTAATGTACATGTCCAGTAAATAAAAAATAATGAAATAACACGAAACAGAAACTTGTTTCTGTTGAGTGATGTCTTGAGCGAATGCGAAAGACATATAACAAGTGAACAAATAGGAGAAATAACAAATGAACAAATATAAAATTGGTTACACAGTAAAAAATACAAAAAGCAATAACACCTATATACAGATGAACCAAAATGATGAAGGTATTTTCTTACAAACAATATTATCTGTCAATAGTTACATGCAGGAGTTATGCCTAAGCAATGATATACATATCAAAGAACTAGGTAAATGGTATCGTAGTCCTGACAAGAGATATCCATATAACAGTAGATTGGCTCGCAGGAACACACCTGAAACTATGTTGGCTGGTCTGATCAATAATATGTTGTTTGGTAATCAGAAAAATCTAAGTTTAGAGCAATTACCCTTTTATGAAGATATAATCAATACATGTGTAGAAGTCATAGAAGAATTACGCACAGTCAAAAAGATAGACTTACAATCTAGGCCATTCATGACAAAAATCGTGTTTGGGTTGGATATTTAGTAGTGATAAGTACGGGTATGGATAGACAAACATACCAGGATAAATTGATCGATGTGCTTACCAATAGGCAACGACAACTCAATTACATATTACAATACATAAAGCCAACAAAAAGTTGGAAGATCGTTAGCAAACGCTGTAGTGTATGTGGAACTGGATTCAATCAAAATCATAATGGCAAGTTCCAAACACATATTTGCAGCAAATCTAAAACTAACAAATACATAAATGACTAAATAAATGTATATAGGAGCAAACTATGCCAGTACATGAAGTTAGAAATAAGTCAGGTAAGATCATAGGCTATCGTTGGGGTCGTAGTGGCAAACTTTATAAGAAACGTGAAGATGCCGACAAACAAGCAAGGGCCATATACGCAAGTGGATACAAAGAGAAAAAGTAACGCACTAGTGATCGGTAATGGTAAAAGTAGATTACAGTTTGACTTGAACCAATTACAACAACTATTCACTACATATGGTTGCAATGCACTATATCGTGATTTCATGCCTGACAATCTGATAGCAGTCGATATACCAATGATATATGACATATTGAAAAAAGATATACATCGAAATTGCAACTTCTATGTACAGGGACATAGCCAATTTGACAATCATGTTGAGCGCAACAATTATAAAGTTATACACTATGCATATAAAGAAGCATTTGACAGTGGCAACAGCGCAATACTTGTAGCATGCCAGAATCAACATAAAAAGATATACATCATTGGTATGGACTATGATGTATACAATGTCTATAGCAATACAGAAAATTATAACAAACTAGCACATAGTAGTTTGCCTAGTCAATGGCAAAAAAGAATCAAATATATCATTGATAAATATAAAGATGTAGAGTTTATTAGAGTCAATGCTAACAACATTGTGCCCGATATACAAGTAGACAATTTTACTAACATTACAGTAGAGCAATTCAAGGAGATAATAAATGAATTATAAGATGGTAAAAGCAGAAGATGGCATTGTATGGGTAACAGTGCAACCATTGATGAGTGAAGTAAAAAAAGCATTAGAGAATGCCAAAAACATCAATGTCAGTGAAATGACTGTTGATGACAAGCGTGGTGTAGACTTCACGATATTGAGCATGGAAGCAGTTTATAACTTTTTAGGTAGCATCATGACTGAACACAATGTCAATGAGTTGATCAATAGTGCTACAGTAGAAGTAAAACATGATGGGAATTTGCACTAATGTTTGCAACAGATATTTGGAATCGTAAATTCGATAACAAGAAAATAAACATCATGAACAAGATGGTCACTGAGTTATCTATCTATATGACTGAGACTGAACTTGATCGTTGCATGGACTTCATGTACCAGATAGAAGATAGCAAGTTCGATATCAACCCAACAGTAAGTGACTGCAAATCGCAACTAAAACTTATTCTTGGCAGTGATCGTTATGAAGAGATTGTAGAAAAATGGAAACAGAACAATCAAAAGATATTGAGCGTATTCGGTACACTCAAGTATAAGAACAAACTAGATACTAGTGACAAGACACTATATGATGGACTAGATCCAACAGATAATCCAGATGATTGGGAGAAAATTTATGTATAACAACAAACCAAAAAGACCAAAGCCAGGCCCAAAACCAAAGAGGTAATAACATGAAAGATAAACCTGTCAAATTACCACAGACTAATCAGCAAGGCAAGAAAGTTGGTAGTGATAACAAAGCATGTTGGCCAGGCTATCGCTATAGTGGCACTGTCAAAGGTCGTGATATCTGCACACCAGTGAAAAAGAAATGAGTTACAGACCTACAGAAGCCATGGCAAATAATGCCAAGCGTGGACTAAAAATGCGTGACGAAAGCACAAGCAGCAATAAAGGTGGCACAAGTGTAGGTCTTGCTCGGGCTAATCAGTTTGCAAAACGTGAACCAGTAAGCCTTGAGACTGTCATGCGCACATATCAGTTCTTGAGTAGAGCAAGAGTCTATTATAAGCCAGGACAAAACACAAAAGGTACGCAAGCATATTTGATGTGGGGCGGCCCTGCAGGACTAACTTGGGCAAACAAGATATTACGTGATGAAGGCGTGATATAATGCAACTCAGTCAGAATATGGAACTAATACAAAACACTAGTGACGAATTGTTTCTAGGGTTTTTACAATATCTTAGACCATATCAATTTGAAGATTGGGAATATAAGTTGTGTATGCGTATGATAGAAGAACGTGTACAGAAAATGGGATATACATTTGAATTTGGTTGCTGTGGACGCAACACAATTAGGAGGATACAATAATGAAAGATAGTCATATTTACAATCGCATGAATAATCCGCAGGTTGTCAAAACTTATCTACATATGATCAAGACAAACGATTTAGATACAGTAAAAGCATTAGTTGGTAACATAACATTAGAAGCAAGTGATCATCCAAAATACAATGCAATCGTTGACGCATATGCAAGTAGAACTCATCACGACAATAATAAAGAGTAATGGAGATATAATATATGTCCGAACTGATCAACAATCAGAAAAAATCAGTGGAACCTGGCAAAAACGGTGGGTACAGACCTGGCGCAGGACGCAAGAAGGGTCAAAAGCAGAAACTAAGTGCATTGACGATATTGAGCGAGATAGCCAAGAAAGACAAGCCATTCGCTGTAGGTCTAGCAGAAGATTACCATGCAGCACGAATGTCAGGCGATACACATCTAATAGTGAAATATCAGCAAATGATATTGAACAAAGTAGTTGCTGATAAACTAGAGATGGACCATACAAGTGGTGGTGAACCATTACAAGCAATGTTTCAATTTCCACAACGTGAGTTGCCAGATTGGACAAACGTAGAGAAATCAATTACAATAAAGGAATAAATTATGGAAACAATAACAAGTGAACTAAAATTTACAGATATCGATCATAGAATGCCTGTTTATAATTTGAATTATTATAAAGATCAGTATTCATTGATGTATGAGCCAAACTTTACAGAACACCTACATGCATGTAGCACACGCTATAGCCCAGTATTTTATCATTATTTGAATGACAGTATTATTGGTACAAGTCTAGCATTTTATGGTGAATATACCGAGACTGAGATCAATTTATTACGCAGTTTCCTAAACAGTGACAGCGTTGTATATGATATAGGTGCAAACATAGGTGTGCATACTATAGCATTTGCTAAGGGCACAAAACATGTCTATGCTTTTGAACCAAACAATCTAAACTATAAACTATTAGAGATCAATAGTTACCATGACAAGAATATATCATTGTTTGACTTTGCCATAAGCAATGAAGTGGGTAGCACACAGATAGAAAGTTTCTCATTAGGCACTAGTGGTAATTATGGTGAATGCAAGATAACAAGTAAGGGACAACATTGTCCTATGACTACTATCGATTATCTAGTAGAACGTAAAGAAATATTACCACCAACGTTGATAAAGATCGATGTTGAAGGTCATGAATTTAGCGTGTTCCAAGGTATGGAGAAAACGATAAAAAATCATATGCCCGTGATTTTCTATGAAGCCATGCATTGTGATCTAGCAGGCATCTATGATATGTTGTCAAATCTATCATATACATTATATTGGTATCCAGTAGCAAATTACAATCCAAATAATTTTTACAATAACAAAGAAAACATATTTGGTAATGGTGGCGTACTGAACATACTTGCAGTACCACCAAGTATCAGTATCAAAACAAATATGCCACTCGTCATCGATAGATTAGATACATGGGCACAAGTAGTAGAAAGACTACAAAACGTTGATGCAAAAAAAGATTGACATCCCATTATATGGGGAACAAAGCACACTATTACAAGATTGGCTGACAACAGACAAGCATTGTATAAACATAGTTCCTGCAGGTAGTGGTAAAACATTTCTAGCAAGTATAGCATTGCCTATATTTGCTAGCGATAAACGTTATCATAAGGGCAAAGATATCATATACAGCGCACCTACTGGTAATATGATCAAGAGTTTGATATGGGAACCACTAAAAAAGAGTGCAATCAATCATTATAATCTAAAAGATGGCATAGACATAAACAATAGTGATATGACCATAAAGTTTCCTAATGGCATATACATCAGATGCAAAAGCGCAGAACAACGTGAGAATCTAAGAGGTCTCAACGTTGGCGTATGGGTAGCAGACGAAGCGGCATTGTATAACTCTGATACATTACAAGAAATCACCAATCGATTACGCCCTAGCGTTGGTCAACCTGATACTGCTGGTAGATTGATCGTGATCAGCACACCACATGGTACAGGACCATTATATGAATTGTTCAAGTTAGCATTGGATAGTGACAAGTACATAGTTAGACATTACAACTATGAACAGATGCGCAGTGGTAATCGACAGTTCATTGAAGAACAAAAGAAGTTACTAAGTCCGCTAAAGTTTGCGCAAGATTATCTATGCAGTTGGGAAAGTGTTGCTGACCAATTTTTCTATACATTTGACAAACACAAACATACTACTGACAATATTGTAGATAGAGGTGGTGATCTATACCATTTTGCGGACTTCAACAAACGTGTAATGTGCGCTATCGTTGCGCAAGT
>Ga0315904_10012499_pt1 | contig 10719 bp, 14 predicted proteins | sample LakEriMetagenome_6_FD_203529 | JGI IMG/M metagenome (GOLD analysis project Ga0315904, IMG submission 203529) | Freshwater fungal communities from buoy surface, Lake Erie, Ohio, United States - Buoy 12 MA120 | ecosystem: Environmental > Aquatic > Freshwater > Lake | place: USA: Lake Erie, Ohio... | reverse complement strand
TATCTTTGTAAACCCACCCGGTACGCTATCCAGCCATAAAATATCCCCCGGACTATATGCCCCTAAATTGATTCCGCTCACCTGACCTTGCGTTGTAATCCATCCCGCCTGACCGGCTGCTATATCCGCCCTCACAATCCCCAAAGTTTTGCTGCTAAATGTATCGCTTAAATTCTTTGCCAACTTAACCGATGCCCTGTCACCGCTTGCGCCAAAGATATAAACCACCTGCCCTTTTGTAATAGTAACCGCTTCGGCATTGGTTACATAGGCTTTGACAACCGTTGCCGTATCACTTGCAGGTGCGCCAACGGTTCCAATGGTATAATTTACCCCCGATTTGCTATATTTTAATGTATCCCCATTTTTCCAAATGCTATCAATAGCACCGGAGCCAGCAAGGCTATCCAATAACTCTAAAGTTCCATAAGCTACATTCTGCGCCCTCCAATTAGTGAAAGTTTCGACCGCGCTATTTTTTACAAATCTTAAAACGTAATTTTTTGCGCTATCAACAGAAGGGAATCTATTTTGAGCATTTACCGAAAAGCTAATAAAAATCAGTAAAAAAGCTATTAAATATCTCATATTTGCGAATTTAAGGCCATTTTTCAGGCTTGTATTTTTATATGTCAACTTATGCCGGGACATAATAAATTTTAACGGTTTTGCCGCTCCCAAGGGATACGTCAAATGTAATTACGCCGCTGCCATATCCGTTATTAGGTATAAATTCATACGCCGATAAACCATAGTACACATCATCAACAAAAACCATCAAAATAGTGGCATTTAGTAATAATGCAGATGAAAAGGTGATTGGATTAGACGTGGATGAATAAGTTATTAATCCAGGTTCATTTCCGGTATTTTTTAAATTATTACTGCTAAATAAAGGGCCATCCGCCGCAATAGTCACGTCATATTTTGCAAACTCACCGCTTGTTCCGGTGTTTGCAGATGATGTAATAACACCTAAGCCAAAATAAAAATCCTGGCCAACGTTTGCCTTTATGGCTACTTTTTTGCCTTTTATAATATTATCATTAAAATACAATGAACTTGCCTTTCCGGATTCATTTAATGTAATAACCCCGGTACATTGTACGGTCCAATCATAACTGCCATACTCCCTATTGGTTGCCCGCCCACTGCCTTTTGTTGTTGTAATAATTTCATTTGCGGTAATTGTTAGAACAAAACTATCCTCGCAGCCTATTGGCTCCAAACTATTAAACGCATATAAAACCAAATCATCACCTTTAAATTGTGCCATATCTAAATTTATTAATATCCATAACCATAATCACCGCCGCCACCATCTCCGGTATAGCTAAAGTTCTGATCAAATTCACTACCAAATAATGAAAAGCTTATAAAATCAGTTGAAGAGGTAATTTGTACAATATCGCCAGCCGCAAGTGTAATTCCTTTTAATCTTTGACTGCTACATTTAGAATAAATCAACATATCTTGCTCAACCCATGTAATTTCAGGATTAAATTCAATATTTTCACTACTGCCAATTTGTATGCTTATTGTTGCATCGTAATAATCTCTATTGACTATATTTAATTGCGAAATGACACATCCTTTATTTTCAGGTACTATATAAATAATTTCTGTTGTGGATGATGGATTTGCCTGCCCAAGTATTTTAATTACCTCCATAAAAAAACATTTTTGCCCAATTATTTGATTTATCGGTTTTTATTTCATCCATTATATCAGTTAGATTGCCAACATATAATTTGCCGGAAATAACATCCTTAACAATAAGATTGTCGGGCACTTGCTCAAAGTTAGGATCCCCAACAATTTTAACTAATATAACATTTTCCATTATGAATAATTATTAAATCTTCTGCGTTTTCTACGTCTTAATAATGATGAAATTATGCCTAATGTTCCAAATTTCCAATCAATTGGTGTTTTTGGTTCTTTTATCGGATCATCTTCATCCTTTGCCTTAATGTTTAAATACCTGAATGATTCCGTCCCATTTTGCGTAAAATCACTATTATTTGATGTGTTTCTTAATTCAATCATAGTAAATTCCGCAGACTCTTGCCTTATATCCATTTGCAAGGTAGTAATCATAAATTCTTTATCCGTTATTTCCGTAAACTCAACAGAATTTAATGGGGAAAGTAATCTGCCACCCTGATATAAATCATATAATCTGCCTTCAATTCTCATGAATTTCCTATACATTGTTCGCCAGTATGCCCGGGTAATATATTTGGCAAATGGCATAATTGGCATAATGCTGCCACCTTTATACCTCCAATTATTTGAACTGGCAAAATTTGTTTGAAGCAAACTGCCCTGCGTTGATATATTTGGCGCATTGGCTATAAATAACTCATTATCAAATTTATTTTTAATATTACCGCTTTGGGAACACACATATTCATAACCATCGACCTCAGTCATATCATTAAACGTGGTTTGAATAGAAAATTCAAGGTCTTTATAAAAAACCTCATAAACCGCGTTTGTTAATATGCTCCTAGTGTTTCCTGTCAAAATTATAGAAACGGTGCCATTGCCCGGGACTCCAGGATTAGGTATGTTATTATTATCTCTAAAATTAGTTGTGATATTAAATGATTTCCAAAATCTTCTGTCCTCTAATCTATTGTAAGTATATCCAACACTGCGGAAAGCCGTGTACCATTTGCCATCCTGATCTAAATAAAATTGTTGCCCGCTTTCGCTAACAAATAAAACATAAGCAAAAATGTCACCATCCCTAAAATAAGGTACGTTATATTTTATTGAAAATCCAAATGTAATATGATCCCCTTTATTTACAGGGTATAAACTTGACCTTTTGGCTCCCGCTGCCCTAACTCCCGATTGTCCGCGTAATAACATCCCGCGCCTTATTTCTGCACCTGTTGCGGCTTCTGTATCTATAAACACCTCACCTTGATTTATATAGCCGTAAAAATTGGCTAAATTAGTAGGGGCCGCAGTCCAATAAGCCGGAGCCACACCGGAAAAGGCATCCGCAGTTCTATCTAATAAATCAATATTTCTAAAATATATTGGCGGAACGTCAAATTTATGCTTGATGGCCACTTCTTTAAATGGCTTTTCAACACTCACCAACGCATCTGCATTAATTAATTTTGTAATCTCATTTAATCCAATGTCAATCTTAAATGATTGATTCATTGATATGTTTGTTGCGGCTCCTGTATAATCCCTTATTGTGCCATCCAAAACCCCTGCAATACGGTCATTCGTTTGCACTATAAACCAACTGCCGCGGGCCTGATATAATGTACAACCAAAAGCCTGCATGATTTTTGACAAAACCTCATAACAATCATCAAAATCACGTGGCCCCTTTAAAAATGTAGTTGCGTAAACATTTGCATATAAAAACGCATCATTATCGTAAAATGTTGGAGGTAAAAAATTACGCTCAACAACATTATCCGGATACATATTTATGAAACTGACAAAATCAAGATTTAATTTTGTTTGGAACAAAGCATTTGCAATAAATTCCTTAATCTTATAAAACCCCCACATTTGATCCCCTGATTGCGTTTGCAACTGGATTGTTTTAAGGATTGATAACCCATCGTTTGCCGATAATTCTAACTCAACCGGAACATCTAAAAAAGGTTCTGTAATATAATCATTATCCAGCCATCCTGACCATTCTAATGTGTTATTTAGGTATAATTTTACTTTGTATTGTGTATCATATAACACGGTAAAATCTTCATAATTGACATTATCAGTTAATATCTTAATGCGCATTTTGCTTTCCCTAATTGGATTCATTTTCTCAAATTCACCATTGGCATATGATAATTCAACAGGTGTTTGCGTTGATCCAATTAAATTTATTTCCGGCCTGGTTGTAAATGTTAATAAAATCCCGGTACTTGTTTCGTCTGTGACAGGCTCATTAAAAAACATTTTGGTATAGGCAAAACCTGTTGTGGGAAATTCAAGATTTTTAATAGTATAATTACTATCATTGGATGTCCCTGATATGCTTACCAAATCCCCTATTTTCAAAGATGTAAGCAAATATGATGGCAAATATAAACTATCATCATCCGCCTCAAAAATATAGGAGCCAGTATGGTTTATACTTGCTGGCGGTATATCCCTTTCCTCCTCAATATCCAATTTGACTTGCCTTTCTTTAATGGTATCAAATTCCAACCTATATCTTGTAACGTATGCCATAATTATCTTCCCAAAGTTATATTTCTTAAAATATCACCACGAATTATAAACTGGCTTGAACTTACCCCACCCAATGCGCCTGCACCCGGTGCGATGGCGGATGTAATTGCTTTTAAAATTAATGATTTTATGACCGCTTTTGCCAGTTCTGCTATTAATTGTCGTACACTTTGCGTCAATGCTTCAAATGGATCCTGACCCTGTGCAAATGCGTTTATTACATTATCAATCGCTGGCGTAACTGCTTCCGTAATTGTTTTGGCTAATTCTTGTTGCTGCTTAATTAAATTTTTATTTCCTAACTCCCATAATTGATAATTACCCAAAATGATTTTAATATTTTTTTGTGCAACCTCTAATGATTTTGTGTTTGCGTCTTGAAATGTTTTTTCACTAAATGTAAATGTTTTGGCTTGTTCTCTTACAGCATTATTTATTTCCTCTAATCCTTTTCTAAAATTGCGGTAATTTTGTGCTTTTTGAAATTGCGATAATTGATTGTTAACCTCTTGCCATGCCGCAGATGTTTGCTTAACACCTGCCAAGTATAAATTTTTTAAAGTATCCCCGGCAAGTTTTACACGTTCATTTGTTCCATCTATTTGCCTGTTTTGTTCATCCCAATCAATGCCTTTTAATTCCTCACGATATTTTTTTAATAAATCGGTAATATCATTTGTTATTTTTCCCGTTTTGGTTTTGCTTTCATTTAAAGTATTGACAATTGGGACTTGTTTTAAATATTCATTTCGTAAATTCTCATTTAAAGTATTTATTTTATTTATTTCAATTTGTGTATCTTTCTGAATATTTACAATGTCTTTTTGCGCATTACTAATTTTTTGTTGTGTTCTTGCCTCCTGCTCTAATCTGCCACTACCTTCTAATGATTTTCTTAATTTTGTGTTTTGTTCAATTTCTTTATTTAAGTCTGCTATTTCTTGCAAACTTCTCTGCTGAATATCAAATATTTGTACATTATTTGCTGCAATACGGCCAGATAACAATTCAGCGGTTGCCTTAGCTTCAACGGCTGCAATATAACTCCTGATTATTGCCGCGCCTTGTTCTGTTGCAATATTTTGCTGATTTAATTTGCCTATTGTATCAGGTAATATTTGATTTAATCTTTCTAATGCCTGATTCCTTGCTAAATCAGTTTGCGTTACATCTTTGGCAACTTTTACCAAAGATTCAAATTCTAATCTTTGTTTTGTGACTGATTCAATTAAACCCTCATTTGCCTGTTTTAATTTATCTGTATCTTCCTTCGCTTTTTTACTACTTGCCGCCCATCTTGAAAACCCTAACTGAGCAAATTGAATGGCCGCAACTACTAACTGGACACCAACAATTAAACCGCCAGGCCCTGCTAAACTTGCTCCCAATTGCTTTAACGCATTTCCTGTACCGCCTGATTCCCTTCTTAATGCAACAAAATTTTCAATTAAAGGGCCAATATTGTTGGCTATACCAATAAAACCAAATGGAGCATCCGAAACGGTACGGCTTAAATTTATCATGGCAGTATTTGCCTGATTTGCTCCGACAGCAAATTGACCGTTAGCCCTGTTTAATGTGTTTATTGATCTTGTTAATGTATCGGCTTCCTTTGCCGTTTTATTAATTAAAGTTGCAAGCCTTTGATATTGTTCTGGGGATAAATTAGGATTTGACGCAATCCTTTGGAGCCTTAATAATTGATTATTTAAAATCTGCAGACTTGTTGCGCCTAAACTTTCGCTTGCCTTTCCTGTTGCCTGTAATTGAGCATTAAAGGCATTCAATCCATTAATTGCCTGTTGTACGTTCGCCTGTACTTGTATTTGTAGTTGTTCGGCTGCCATTTTCTTTTAATCGCTTTAACTTATCCAACAATCTTTTTTGGCGTGAATTTTCTTCAAAATTATCACCAGGCAATGGCCAATATTCTTTATAAAACTGACCAATATTTATTGGTTTGCTGAGATGCGGTGCCAGCATAAAATACGCCTGCCTTCTTGCAATCTCATGGTTATCTAATAACCTTTTATTATAACCTTCAATGAACATATAAAAGTCAACAGGCGTCATCCATTTATATTCATCCGGCTTTAATCCGGCTGCGTAAGCTGCGACTCTTGTATCATGCCATCCGTATTCTTTTTTTTTAATTCTTCATTCACCTCAACAATATCATCATTTTTACGCTGCAACGACTGGCAATTACTAAACTCAACTATAATTTCGTTGAATCTTGTCATATCTGCTTTTGTAAGCATTGCATTTTCAACATGGTCATAAATTTCTTCAAATGTGCATGGTTGTTTTAAACCTTTCACTTCGTAGTAATTTACCATGCCAGCATAAATAATGCGACTAATGGCATAAGAGCTATAATAAGAAAGGCCGTCATATTTTGCGGCCTCTCCTAAGAATATCTCTACACTAAGCATCCCAAATCGGAGGCTTATTTCTTTCCCGTTTATATTCATATTATGGAGTTATGTCAATGGTTCCTGTCAATTGAAATGAAGCGGTAAAACTAACATTCCCTTCTGCTGGCGAAGTTATGCCAAATTCAGTCATAAACCCAAGCCCCTGCACGTAAAAATTAGTTCCACTGCTTTCCGGATCTTCATATTTAATATCCAAAGTTGTTTTTGCAGTAAACCAACCTAAAAGTTGTTCAATACTTACCTGACCTGCAGATGGTGATGTTTCAGCTATACCCTCAACTGCAAATGTAATTGTTGGGCTTGAAACACTTGTTAGCGTATTACATTTTGTAACTTCTGTACTAACAGATGCTGATCCGGAAAGGCTTGATGTAGTTTCACAAACTACATTCAAATATCCGCCTGTGCTTCCGCTTTCTTTAATTTGCAATGTAACTGATGATCCTGCGATTTGTGCCATTTTATTTTTCTATTATTGTTTGATTAAATCTTGTTAACCGCCTTACTATTTTTTTTGTCCCTGTATCTAAAATCGGTACGTGTTGACTTGCCGATTTACGAACATCAATTATTTGAAAATCTGCATTGCCAGCTAATGATGTCACGTTTACCGAAGGTATTATTGTATTTAAAACCTTTTCCGTTATTGCGTCAACTATTTTTTTGACCAGGTCAACCCGCCAATTGTTTTGGCTTACCACGTCAATCAATACCTCGACTTCATTCATAAATTTGGCTTTGTTTGGTAAATCCGCATCCACAATGGTTGAAATGATAATATAATAATCCCCGCCCGTTTCATCTGCTTCCTCATCATATACCGGGATAGTTGAGCCATTATAAGTAATTGCCCCATCCAAAGCTGTAAAATATGCGTTTTTAATAAATTTAATGGGATCTTTCATAATACTTTGCCAATTACTATATTTAATCTATTTATCAAATCTTTACGTTTTCTTAGGTATGGCGGGAAGAAATATGGCCGGGGTGCAATACCATTGCGTAAAATACTATCCGCAATTGCCTGCGCCACATTTAATAATCTTTCTCTATCCGCTTTTGTATTCGTTCTTCGCCTTGTTTTAACGTTATATGTTGCCGTAATTCCTTTGCGTTTTACCCAATCTAATATAGCGTTTAAAAAATCATAATAATCCCCGCGTTTTTTACCCCTAAATTGATTAGCATAATCATTTAATTCCGCCGGAACTTTTACTTTTGCGCCTGTTCCAAATTCAACATATGGCGCATAATATACATTGCTAATAAGTTCAACACCATTTTGTTTTGGCACCGCTTTTGTATTTTGTTGCAATGCGCCTAAATCCTGAATATTTTGCTGACTAATTAATCCTATCTGCTCCGCATTTACATCATAACCCCAAGCCTGAATTTCACCAACAACCTCCTCCTGCAATTCTTTGGGCAATGCAGTTATTTTCTTTTGTAGTTCGTCAAACCCTTTTATCTGAAATGATAATGCTGCCATTATATTATATCTTGAGATGTGGCCACAACGCGCCAATATTTACCTTCCGGATTATTCAATATTTGACTTGCATATTTGTTTTCCGCCCTTACCCGATCAACCCGTTCAATGCTTTGTATTGAATAGAATCTGTTGCTATATTCAATCATGCAGCGGATGGTAATGCTTACCGCTGAATCATACCTAATTAAAAACTCATAACTTGTCTTATAATTAGCTTTGCCAGCATCAAATCCCCTGTTTTGACTTATTGTGTTGATTTGCGCCCAAACATTTGCAACTTCGTCACTTGTAACCTCCGGCCCATCAACGCCCTCACTTTGACCGACAACAACAATTTTTACTTTCCTGGCTACACCTATACCCATGTCAAATCCTTTAAAGTTTTGGCATTGCTCATTAATTCCGCTGGCATTTCATCCGTATCATCACCCCTATTTTCATACAGCCACAATAAAACGCGTTTTAAGTCTGTTTTTAGGCCTTTATTCGTACTGGCAGTACTTGTATAGGTTATTTCATAAACCCCGCTAAATTGCGGCCTAAATTGCTTCTCGTTGTATCCTATCACCTGGTATTCGTCTGCATCCAATGTATCCCAATCATTTGCCCCTGTGTCAACAATTTGGCCCTGCAATGCTTTAACGGCGGATATTGTTGAAATGGGAGCATAAGGCAAATTAAATGATGTTTCAATGTACCCGGTCAAAACGATGGATTTATTAACCATAGATTTTAGACTATATGCCTCGACCCGCTGCCTTGCAACCGTTATTAAATCCGTAATTATAGCATCATCATCCTCAGTTGTCACCCTCAACCAATCTTTTGCGGTTTCGAGGCTTACAGGCTCTGATCCATCCGTAACTTTTATTTCATATATTTTATTCATCTTATCCAAAATTACTAAGTTGTTGACGCTATAAATAAACCATTTGTCAACTAAATTTATACTTTTGTATTGTTCATAGGCAATGGTTTAGGCAAGCATCCCCGACCTGTTTTTACAGGTTGGGTTTAGTTGCATATGAATTCCTCTAAATCTTTCCATTTTGGCTCCTGTTCCTTTGCCCTTGCTAATCCTTTTTTTACCCAACTATCATAATATTCCTGGTCAGTCATTAATTTAGTTATTTCTTTTACCCATTTGGCCGTTTCGCGCCTATCAATACAAATACCCGCATCCCCTACGTTTTCAATCAGGCCGGGTGTCGGATTATAAATAACCGGGATACCATTTGCCATGCCTTCCGCTGCAACCATTCCCCAACTTTCATAATGCGAAGCAACAAGTAATATTTTTGTGACTTTGTAAACTTCCCTAATATCAGGCGTATTTGGTATAACTTTGACATTTGGCACATTTTCAATGTATTGATTATCGTAGCTGCCTTTTACTCCTAAAAAGTTATATTTGGGTAACTTTTTGGCAAGGCTATAAAAATACCTGGCTCCCTTGTTTTGATTTAAATTTACCAAGGTAATATATTCCCTTTTTTTCGGCTCAACCTTTACCCACTCATTTAAAGGAGGCGGGAAGATGATTGATTTGTGATTATAATTTAGTTTCTCAGCGCACCATTTAGAATTGTAAACCACGTGAACCGGAATTGGACTATCTGCAACGGATGGATAATTAATATCATTATGTACAATATGCACAAACTTTTTGCCGTATTTTTCGCATTGATGTGATGTCCATTTATTATAATCCAAATGACTTATCACAACATCGGCCCAGGTAAATAAACGATCAATTATGTAATCATCCGGCGGAAAAACATCCACGCCCTCATATTCGTACATTTCGGTAATCTTATACTGATTTGCTTGCTGCAATAACACTTTTATGTCATGCCCCTGGGCCTTTAAATATCTGTTTATATTGCGGGCCATTGCCTCCGCCCCGCTTCCATGTTTAGGAAAATATAGATGGATTGACCACAATATATTAAGTTTACGCATAAATAAAATTTGACCAATTTTTTATTTTGCCAGTCAGCATGGCGTGTATAGTTGTTTTACCAACGTTTAAAAATAAGGCAGCAGTATTTAAAGTATAGTATTGACCAGTTGCAGTACATTGAAGTTTTATAGTTTTTTTATTTTTTAATCCGGTAATACCTAACATTCCTGGTCGTTTATTTAACACATTATAAGAATGTCGTTGATTATAGGAGTTATCACACCATTCTAAATTAGATATATGATTATCTGTTTTTATACCATTTATGTGATTTACTTGTGGCATTTGTTTTGGGTTTGGCAAATATGCTTCAGCTACTAACCGATGTATGCGAAAAGTTTTAGATAATCCCTTATTTCTTAATCTAATAGACTTATATCCCTTTGTATGAATAAAAGATTTTAATAAATATCCAGCCTTGCCTCTTGTGGAGTTATTAATTCGCCTTACTTCTCCTATTATGTTTATTTCATAATTAGGAAAATCTTTAATTGGTACCCAAATTTGATTTAAATTTGTCATTGTATATTGTTTTGTGATTATAACAAATATACAAAATATTAGCCCATTCTATATAGTTTGGGCTAATTTATGTTCATATAATATGC